>Ga0302326_10000600_pt1 | contig 98566 bp, 83 predicted proteins | sample Palsa_T0_3_FD_202264 | JGI IMG/M metagenome (GOLD analysis project Ga0302326, IMG submission 202264) | Peat permafrost microbial communities from Stordalen Mire near Abisko, Sweden - Palsa_T0_3 | ecosystem: Environmental > Terrestrial > Soil > Palsa > Peat permafrost | place: Sweden: Abisko... | reverse complement strand
CTGGCCAGCCCGCGGGCGTGACCGTCACCTTGAGCCCAACCTCGATTACTGGGGCTGGAACTTCAACCATGAAGATCAGCGTAGGCTCATCTGCAGTAGTCGGCACCTATAACATCAAGGTCACCGGAGTCTCCGGCAGCATCACCGAAGTGGTTACGGTCACTCTCACCGTCACCAAAATAGCTTCCGGCTACACCATCAGCGCAGCACCTGCAACGATCAAGATTGCCCGGGGTAGCTCCGGCACGTCCACAATCACGACAGCCGTTTCCGGCGGCTTTGACTCGGCGATTTCCTTATCGGCGACTGGCTATCCAAACGGCGTCACCGTAGCCTTCACCCCTGGCACCATACCAGCGCCGGGTTCGGGAAAGTCGACCATGAAGGTCACGGTGGGCAAGGGAGTCGCGCTCGGAGACCACACCATCACTGTAAACGCCACGGGCGGAGGAGTGCCGCGTACGTTTCAGGTTACACTCGACGTCCTGAATTAAGTTCATGTAGGACCCCTTTTCGGGGGAAGTCACAAGGAGGAACCAATGATAAGAAGACGACTTTTTTCGATAGCTCTGGCAGCGGCTGCCGTGATTGCTTTCGCCCAATCGGCGGCAGCACAGAACTACAAGGGAACACCCAAGCGCACGGTCCGGGATTATGGAACGACCGGAAGCGTCGTGTCTAAGAACACCACTACCAGCACAAAACTTCCGAGCGGGAAGTGCGGCAATCCAGCCGCCGAGTGCTTGTTTTACGGCGGCGACTTTCTCTATGACCCCTTTTACTCGCCGATTAGCAACGCCTTGGCCAACGAGAGTACGCTGGTGTTCCCCGGAACCCCGTACGGAGCCGCGGTCTGGGTTCCGTTCACTGTGCCTGCGGGCGAGACTTGGGATGTGAAGGGACTCTTCACCAACAACCTCTCGTCGTATGGCGTCCTCGACCAAGGAGTCGAACCCACCGCCGTGGCCTTCTGGTCGATCAATGAAGAAATCTTCCCAGGTAACGGTGGGATCGTGATCGATTCCGGTACTTCCCCGGCTACTAGCACCCCAACGGGCCGCGCCGCTTTTGATCTGACCGAATACACGGTCCAAGTGAAAGGGCTGAGCATCACGCTGACGCCCGGTACATATTGGATGACCGTGGTTCCCATATGTTCGAATGCGGCCGACCCCTTTTGTGACGGCGTATTTTTTGAGACGGACGTCGAATACATAAACACCACGCCGACAAACGCTTTCGGCCCGGCCGAACCGGTGGATGCGTCGTACTTCGACTCGCCTATCTTTGGCTCGAGCTTCGATCCCGCCAATGGTTTGGTCGGAGCCTGTGCCGGGGAGGGCTGCGACGCGTTCTCAGCGGGCGTGCTCGGCAAAGTAAAGTAAGATCCCGAGTCGCCTTCGGGCTGGCGACGCTGCAAGGTCGCTGGAGCTGATCGAGTACACTGAGCTGAGTCTCGCATATGCCGGCAAGATTGGTCCTTGCGATCGCCGTTCTGGTTTTGCCGGCTGCGTCGTTGGCGCAACTCAACGTCATCATGTCGGGCGGCTTTGCGGCCGCGTATCAAGAAATCCTTCCGGAATTCGAGAAGACCAGCGGCATCACCGTCACCACGGCAAGGGGACAGTCACAGGGTAGCGCTGCCACCGCCATCGGCGCGCAACTTCGCCGAGGCGTACGCGCCGACGTGGTGATCCTATCGCGGGAAGGGCTGGACCAACTGATCGCGGAGGGCAGAATCGTCGCCGGAACCGAGGTCGACCTGGCCCGAACGCCCCTGGGAATTGCCGTGCGCGCCAACGCGCCCAAACCCGATATCAGCACCGTGGACGCCTTCAGGCGGTCGTTGCTACGCGCGAAATCCATCACCTTTCCGGATAGCACCACTGGCATCTACATGACGGCCACGCTCTTTCCGCGGCTCGGAATCGCCAGCGAGCTGGAGGGGAAGATTACGCACTCGGGCGTGGCCGCCGTAGCCAAAGGAGATGCGGAGATTGCGATTCAGCCGGTCAGCGAACTACTTCACGTGCCGGGGTCCGATTTCGTTGGGACCATCCCGGCCGAGATCCAGTACGTCTCGGTGTTCTCGGCCGCCATGGTGGCGGGTTCGAAGGAACCCGAGGCGTCCAAACGGCTGATTGGGTTCCTTGCCTCGGAAAGTGCTATGAACGCAATCCGGAATAGTGGAATGGAGCCGTTGCGATCCCGGTGACTAGTCGCCGGTCGGTGGGAAACGCTGACGAGTCAGCTTACTTTCCCACTAAGTGCTCGTAGTCCTTTTCATTCTCGTCGCAGACGTACTCAATCAGCTCCGTGTCCGTTAGCATCAACTGAAGGTTCACGCTCCACGGTTTGGTGTAAGCCTTGGGGTCGTCGATGGTGATCTGTAAGTCGATATGTCCAAAGTCGCGGCGGCGGAACCGCTCCGTCAGATGCATGGCTTCCGTTCCAGGATGGCCACTGTTGTCGAGCCAGCTATTATCCACGAAGCCAGCCGAGTCCACCACCAACGTGTCGCCGTCCCAATGGCCAATCGAGTATCCCATCCAGGTTGGATTGGGATCTTTGGGCAGCGCGCGGCCGTCCATAAAGATCTGCCGATAGCTGTGTAGCGCCTCGTAGAGAATTACGATCATTCCGTTGGTGTTGAGTATCTTGAACGGATACGGCACCACGTCTTCCCGAGGCACACCCGAAAGAACGCAACGGCCCTGTGGATCCTCCTTGCCGTCGTTAGCCAGCCGATGCTTGTACAACGTATCGGCCCACGGTTGGAAAGAGACCTCACCGGGTTTTAGATCCTTCGTGATATTCACTGTGTAACCGCCACGCGTCAGCCAGGTTCCCGAGAGATCCGGCTTGCCATCCGGTGTCTTTGGCGCGGGCGCGGCGAGATTCGGCTTACCGTCCGGCAACCGAGGAATTCCGGGAGTCGGATAATTCAGCCATTGTCCCGAAAGATACCCCGAAAGCGGCGCGCATATTAAACACACAATGATCGCGCTGCGCATTGTTGACCCCCTTCGCTTATCATCGGCAGCGCCTAGCGGACCGCCGCCTGCGCCTGAACGTTGGCATCATATACGATCCTGCCTCCTACCATCGTCATCACCGGTTTGATGTTCCTGATCTGGTCCGCGGGAACGGTGAGGTAATCGCGATCGAGCACCACCAGGTCCGCCAACTTGCCCGGCTGAATCGAACCCAGGTTATTTTCCTGGAAAACCAGGTACGCGTTCTTGCGAGTGTGCGCGATCAAGGCATCCTCCCTGCTGATGGTCTGCCGATTTACCTTGACGCCGCCCGCCATCTTGCCGGTGACGGCGAAATACAACGTCGTGAATGGCAGGTATTGATTGGCCGCCGTTCCATCCGTTCCTAATCCCCATTGGATGCCACTGTTTTGGATGGTGGCGAGCGGCGGCATATCGTAGGCGACGTCTCCGAACTCTTCGTGCATGATTGCTCCGTTGATGACAGCCCACGGATGGACCGCTGCATACATCCCCAGCTTCTTCATGCGCTCCAACTGTGGGGCGTTGATCTGGTTCACGTGCGCCAGAGTCCAACGCAGACTCTTGATGGGATGTTCCTTGTTCACCGCCTCGATTTGGTCGAGGAACGCATCGATCGTGTCGTGCAATTCCGCATGCACGTGCAGCGGCAGGCCGGCCTTGGCAATCTCCATGGCCATGCGGCGCCACTGCTGGAGCTGATCGGGTGTTGGATCGGACTTCAGCGCGAACATCGGGTCGTGCAGCGGCCCATAGACGCTTTCGCCGAAAAAGATATTGTCGATAAAACTGTCACTCTGAAACAGTTTGATCCGGGGAATTTGCGCCAGGGCCCGGTCCACCTGCTCCGGATTTCCAGCGGCGACGCCGTCGATACAAAAGACGCGGACATTGAGTTGGCCCTGCGCCCGCCATTTTTGAAAAATCTCCAGTACGTCGGCGTTGCAGCCAGGAACGCCGAAAGAGGTCAGCCCCGCTCGATTCATGTCTTCGACCATGGCGCGGCTGCTGGCCTCAAGCTGTTCGGGCATGACCTTGGGAAGTCTGGATGCAACGGCACGCGTGGCTGGGATGTCACCCCGGATCACTCCCGTGGGCCTTCCGCCAGCGTCGCGCAGGATCGACCCTTTGACGAAGTCCGGCGGGTCGGGCGCATTCGCTGCAATCCCGAAAACCTGCAAGGCTCGGCTGTTCAGAAAAACCTGATAGTACGATTCCTGGAGCGCTACCGGATTATCCGGCGCAATCTGATCCAATTCTTCCCGCGTAAACGGTTTTGGATCGTCGGCGAACTGTTGATGAGCCCAGCCGCCGATGTTGTAGACCCATTCGCCCGGCCCTGCCGCTTTGGCCCGGGCGCGCAGCATCCCGATCGCCTGCTTTCGCGACTCCACTCCATCGAAACGGAGTTCCCGTAGCCAGGTAGCCCCCGCGCGCAGAAGATGGATATGGTTGTCGATCAGCCCCGGAATAACAGCGCGACCCATGAGGTCGATCCGTCGCGTGTTGGCGCCCGCAAGCCGAGCCATCTCCTGGTTGGTGCCGGTCGCCATGATGCGGTCGCCCTGGATGGCCACCGCCTGGACGATCGCAAAGCGCTCATCGACGGTGATGATTTTCCCGTTCGAGAGGATTAGATCCGGCGTTGGCTGCTGCGCAAGCACTGTCCCCGCGATTGCGAGCAGCAGAAGCATCAATTTCCCACGGACGAGGCGCATTGGAGTATCTGGTAGATTATGGCGCGGTCCGGCGTTCACCGCCAGCCCATCCTGGCGGGAGGAGCTATGATCGGCATATGAGAGCCCGCCCCACAGGATCTCTACTGGCGCTGTTTCTGGGAGTTTCCACGTGTTCCGCCCAGTCGCCCGCCCCTTCGGGCGGCGCGTATCTCGCGATCAGCCTTCCAGTCGGCTTGCGCTCCGAAACGATATTCATGAGGTACGTGCTGGATGACGGTTTCGGTGGGTGGCTGCAGCCGCGCGCAGGTGTCTCCTCGTATTTCATTAGCACCAGCAGCCAAGGGACTCCGGCGCATCGATTTCGAGCACTGATCTACGCTCCAGGCTGCATGATCCAAACCATCGACCTGCCCGTTGTGAGTCCCGAGGTTCCGCGTTATTCGTTCGTGTGCCAGCCTCTGCGTGACCTCACATTGACAGCCACTCTCATCAAACCTGACCGGCTCGATGGCCAGGAAATAAACGTGCAGGTAAAGTACGTGGCTCGCTGGGCCCGGCGTTTCCTGGGGCTTGGCGACGGCATCGTTACTGACATTCCCCTGGGCATGACGCAGGCCGCCTCAGCCAATGGAGCTTTCACTTTCACAGTCCCGTACTTTTCCGAGGATCCTCTGGCAGGCGCCGCGGATTACCCGGGAGAAATTCAATTCTGGGGAAGGAATCCTGCCAGCGGGAAGATCGTGGCACAAATCATTCCGACAGATCATTTACTGAGGACACGGATGGGCGGCCTGCGAATCCGCAAGGAATACCCCGACCCGATCGAGTTTGCTCCCTGCTCGGCGCCGCATCGTGGTCTTCAACCGCACGACGCATTCGGTTTCGCGATACGTCCGGGTCCGAGCGATTCCGCGGATGCCTGCGATCACTGACCTGCGTCGATCAGCTGGCAGCGAAGTTGAGTTGACCGCCCTTTCGGAGAATATCCGCGGCTTGGGACACCATGGACTTCACGATGGATTCCGCCGTCGGCCGGTCTTTCAGCAATCCGACAGCTTCTCCGCAAACCACCGCGACCACATCGAGGTCGTGCTGCGCGCGGGCCCGCGCGTATTCTTCCGAAAGCGATCCGAACGCGCGGAGCGCTTCGGCTTCCCGGTCGGCCCATGTATCGGCCAACCCGTTCCGCAAAAAACGAAATGAGTATTCTTGCGGCCAGGGAACGCCGCGTAGCGCATCGAGTACTTTTGTCCGAATCGTAGAATCGCCGCTCAAGCTCAGCGCCTGGTCGGTGTGTTCTTTTGGAGTGAGCGCTTCGGCTGACGCCCAAAATCGCGTTCCGACCAACACCCCATCGGCGCCCAGCATGAGAGCTGCGGCCAGCCCCCGTCCGTCGGCTATGCCGCCGGCTGCGAGCAGCAGAGTTTCCGGCGAACGCTGCTTCAGATAATCGGCTGCCTCCGGCACAAAGGGAAACGTCGATCGCGATGCTCCGTGCCCACCCGCTTCCGCTCCCTGCGCGACGATTGCAGCGGCGCCGGCTTCAAGAGCCACGTCAATCTGAGACAGCTTCTGTACCTGGTAGATGAGCAACGCGCCGGCCTCGCGGATTTCCGCCGCAAACGGACGCGGGTCTCCAAATGATAGGAAAACGCAGAATGGCGAGTGTTTCAGAGTTTTCGTCAGCGTCGTTGGCGTCTGTTCCAGCGCCCAGGTGATGAACCCGACGCCGAATCTGTTTGGTTTGGCGCGCGCAATCTCAGTTTCCAGATCGGGCTCGCCGCCGAGGATCCCCGCATAGCCTCCGCCGACAATTCCCAGCCCGCCCGCGCCAGACACAGCTGCCGCGAGTTCCCCGCCCGTGACCAGCGCCATCGGAGCGCAGAGAATCGGATGCTTGATACGGAAGCGGCCCGTTAAGCGTGTTCGTATCGTATCCATTAGCTCTCTCCCGATCGGCTACACTGAGTGGTCCCGGCCCCTACGAAATCGTTGCACAGATTGGCGCGGGCTCGGGAACTTCATCAACGCCCGACCGGAAGGTCCGCAGCACATTCGAAGACGCCAGGAGGTCGTGCACCGGAGAACATCGACTCGGAGAGAACCGGACGGGTGGCGTCAGCAAGCGCGACGGCGAGACACCAGGACCCGTTACAATACTCAGATTCATGAGAAAAACATTTGTTGCGACGGTGGCGTCGATCGCGCTGGTGTCCCAAGCGATCGCGGCGACGCAATACATTCGATTCGGAAAGCTGATAGACGGCCAGGGCAAGGTATGGACGAATGTGGCGGTGGTTGTCGAGAACGATCGCATCCGCGGCGTCCAACCAGACGCGTCGCCGCTGGCGGGGGCCGAGGTCGTCGATCTGCGGCGCTACACCGGCATTCCAGGCATGATCGATGCGCACACCCACATGACCTACTACTGGGACCAGACGCCAGGCACGAAGCCCTGGGCGCAGAACGACGAGCGACAATCCTCTGTTACCGTCTTTCTGGCTCAGGAGAACGCACGCAAGACGCTCGAATCCGGCGTGACCACCGTGCGCGATTTAGGGTCTTCGGAATATGCCGACGTCGCGATGCGCGATCTGATCAACCGGGGCGCTATGGTGGGACCGAGAATGTTCGTATCCGGCTACGGATTGAGCGTAACCAGCCAGCCTGCGCGGCCGGGTTTTGCCTTCCCACCCGGGGGCACGGCCGATGGCGTGGCCGAAGTGCTCCGCGTGGTGCGGCAGCAGGTGGCAGCCCACGTCGACGTGATCAAGATGTATGGATCCACCGGGAGCGATCAGGATGTCTCGGGCTACCAGACCTTCACCTTTGATGAGATGAAGGCCGCCTCCGATGCCGCGCACGGTTTTGGCAAGAAGCTTGCGGTTCACTCCTACGGTCCGGACGGCGCGCGGGACGCGGTGCGGGCGGGAGCGGACTCCATCGAGCACGCTACCGATATGGACGAGCAGACCATCGCCGAGATGGCGCGGCGCGGAACCTTCTATGTTCCAACTATAGATCACAACCGCTACTACGCTGAGTACCGCCAACAATTCGGTTACAGCGAAGAGGTGGCGGCACACCTCAACGACTATATCCAGCGGAATCTCGATACAGCCCGGCGCGCCCACAAAGCAGGCGTGCGCTTCGCTATGGGATCGGACGCCGTATTCACGATGTTCGGGCAAAACACGCGCGAATTAGAATGGTTTGTGAAGGCTGGCATGACGCCCGCGCAGGCGTTGGCCACGGCCACCACCAATGGAGCGGCGCTGCTCGGAATGGAGAAAAGCCTGGGGGCTGTCGCGCCCGGATATTTTGCGGACATCGTGGCGGTTGAAGGCGATCCGTTACAGGACATCGGAGTGGTGATCCGGAACGTCCGTTGGGTAATGAAGGGCGGCAAGGTGGTGCTGGACCAAACCAATGCTAAGCGATGAACAAATCTCGGAATTGAGATCGCACTTCCCAATTCTCCGGGAAAAGACTTACCTCTACAACTGTTCCCAAGGCGCTCTATGCGATGCCGTTGAAGCCGGCATGCAGAAATTTGCGGGAAGCTGGCGAACCTCGGCGGCGCCCTGGGATGAATGGATGGAAAACTACGAAGCGCTGCGCGGAGCATTCGCTCGCTTCATCAACGCCCAACCGGAGGAGGTTGCAATCGTCACCAGCGCTTCGGCGGGAATCAATCCGATCGCGAATGCGCTCGAGTTCGGCGAGCGCAACAAGGTGGTGATGAGCGAATACGAATTTCCCACCATGGGACAAATCTGGCTCGCGCAGCGCCCGCGTGGCTCTGAGATCCACTTTCTGGACGGCGTCAACAACACCGTTCCCACTGAATGCTATGAACGCGCCATCGACAAGAAGACGCGCATCGTGCCGCTGACGCACGTCTCCTTCGTCAACGGGTTCCGTTCGGACGTGGCAGCTATCGCAAAGATCGCCCACGCCCAAGGCGCCCTTCTTTTTCTGGATGGTTATCAGGATTGCGGGACCCGCCCGCTCGATGTGAAAGCCCTGGATGTCGACTTCTTCGTCACCGGCACGCTGAAGTATTTGCTGGGACCGCCGGGGCTGGGTTTCCTCTACGTGCGGCGCGAGCTCATCCAGACGCTCACGCCCACGATGACCAGTTGGATGGCCCAATGCGACCCATTCCTATTCAATCCAAAGTGCCTGGATCCATCGGCCGACGCCCGGCGCTTCGAAAGCGGATCGCCTGCCATCCCGAACATCTATCTCGCACGCCCGGCGATTGATCTGCTGGCCGGCATCGGAATGGACAATGTCGCCGCGCAGATCGAGCGGCTGACGCGGGCGTTCCTGAAGGGCGTTTGTGATTTGCGCATCGATTCCAAAACGCCGTCATCGAGTGTGGGTCCGCTGGTAGTGCTCCGCGCCAAGGATCCAGCGGCCGTGCTCGCCAACCTCACCGCCCGCGGAATCGCCGTTTCCACGCGCCGCGATGGAGTGCGCTTTGCATTCCACGTCTACAATACTCCGGAGGACGTCAACGTAGCGTTGACGGCTCTTGAAGACAACCTGGATCTGATGGTGCGGATGTGAAAATTCTTAGCGGCGGTTGCCGCGTGTATTCCGCCGCGGACGGCGAGGTTTCCGCTGTCGGCACCTGGACGGCCCGGACCGTCATTTCAAAAAACAGCGGCGCCGAGCGCATCACCCAAACGGTGAGCGACTACGCCTCGGGATTATCGCCCGCGCTAGTGAATCCGGGGGCCGAAGAGGTGCTCTACGTCGCCGCTGGCGTTGGGAAATGCCGCGTGAACGGATTCGAATACCCGCTTAGCTCTGGGACTGCGATCTTTGTGCCCCCGGGGGCGGTCTACGACATCGAGAATACTGGTGCGGAGACACTCCGCCTGGTCTGCTCCTGTTGCCCCGAAGACCCGCGGCGCCACATCGTTGATGGGCTGCTGCCATCGGGGTCCGGCAAGCCTCCGCGGTTGCTGGTGCATGAAGATCTGCGCGAAGACATTCGCGCCGGCCAAGACCGTCTGTTCCGGTACCTGGTCTATACTGACCTCGGGTGCAAACAGATCACTCAGTTCGCGGGATGGATCCCGCCGAGCAAAGCCCCGGTGCACTACCACACCTATGAAGAAGGCATCTTCATTCTGGAAGGCCACGGGATTGTGCACACTGACGAAGAATCGTGTGAGTTCGAGCCTGGCAGCAGCATTTACTTCCCCATAGGAGTACGCCATTGCGTGGAGAATCCGGGGACTTCCACTATCAAGTTGTTAGGCGCGTTCTATCCATCAGGCAGTCCGGGCGAAGCCTATGAACCAGGCCGTACAGAACCACGACCGTGAGGGAGTCGGCCCCTAACGGCGGCATCGAAACACGCGAGCAGCTCTCGCGTCAGCTCTCATCCGGCCAGCTCGGTATGATCGCCATCGGCGGCGCGATCGGGACTGGCCTCTTTCTCGGGAGTTCGCTCGCGGTCCGCATCGCCGGGCCAGGCGTCATCGTCAGCTATCTGATCGGCGCCGTGATCGCCCTGCTCTTCATGAGCGCGCTATCCGAGATGGCGGTCGCTCACCCCACCGCGGGTTCTTTCGGAGTGTATGCCGAACTTTATGTGAACGCCTGGGCGGGCTTCACAATCCGCTACACGTATTGGGCGGCGCAATGCATTGCCATCGGCGGCGAAGCGACGGCCATCGCGATCTACTGCCAGTGGTGGTTCCCGAATACTCCGAAGTGGCTTTGGATTCTCGGATTCTCCGCCGCTCTCGTCTACGTCAACGCTCGCAGTGTCGGGAGCTTCGGCAGCTTCGAATATTGGTTCGCCATGATCAAGGTGGTAGCGATCGTGTTGTTCATCGTTATCGGTCTGGCGCTGCTCGCCGGCTTCGGTCCCGCGCCCGCTATCGGCTTCTCGAACTTCACCGCGCATGGAGGATTTCTCCCCGCCGGCTGGCGCGGCGTCTGGATGGCGATGGTGTTCGTGATTTTTAGCTACATCGGGACCGAGGTGGTCTCGGTCACCGCCGGCGAAGCCAAGGATCCCAAAACGGCAGTGCCGCGCGCGATGCGATCCATGGTCGGCCGTCTGATTCTCTTTTATGTGGGAGCGATCGTGGTGCTGATTGGGATCGTTCCGTGGAACCAGATTCAACCCGGCTCGGATGTCACCGCCAGCCCCTTCGTGAAGGTGTTTCAGTTGATCGGCATTCCGGCCGCGGCGCACGTGGTGAACTTCGTGGTGATCACAGCCGCGGCGTCCAGCATGAACTGTAATCTGTATCTAGTCAGCCGCATGATGTTTTCGCTTGCGCGCGGCGGGTATGCCCCCGCTTCGTTTGGCCGCGTGTCATCGCGCGGAACCCCATTGGCCGCGTTGTTCGTCTCAGCCGCGGGATTGGCGCTCGCACTGGTGGTCGCGCTGCTGTATCCCGATAGCGCATACGTTTACTTGTTCGGGATCTCCCTGTTCGGCGGATTATTTGTGTGGCTGATGATCTTCATCACGCATCTTTACTTCCGTCCGAAGTGGGACGCATCGGGCCGCCCACGCTTGCCCGTTCGAATGATCGGGTATCCATACACGTCGCTGCTCGGAATGGCCGCGATTGTCGCCATCATCGCCACCACCTGGTGGGTGGAAGGGATGCGTATAACGATCGTTGCCGGATTGCCGTGGCTGGGGGTGCTGACGGCCGCGTATTTCCTGGTGAGACAGCGGCGAAGAAGGATTCCAGACACCGATCGCATATAATCGCTGGAGCCTTTCCTTAAGGAGGAAACCCATATGCGAATGTTGCTGAGAGTATCGATTCCCGTGGAAGCCGGGAATGCCGCTGTCAGGAATGGAACCCTGGGTACCACCATCGAGCGGCTTGTGGCCGACCTCAAACCGGAAGCCGCCTTTTTCTTCGCGGAGGACGACGGCCAAAGGTCGGGCTCCCTCGTGTTCGACATGAAGGACCCATCGCAGATCCCCGCGATCGCCGAGCCCTGGTTTCTCGCGTTTAACGCAAAAGTCTCGCTGCGTCCGGTCATGACTCCGCAAGATCTCGCTAAAGCGGGCCCGTCGTTTGGCAAGGTTGTCAAGCAATACGGAAAGTAGACACTCACGCGCCGGACGCGACTTTTCGCGCGGATTCGGCCCCGCACACCGGCAGCGACGGATCGGTAAGCAGGCCAATTTGCTTGAGTACCGAGGCTTGATCCCAATAGATGTGTTCGTGCCGCAGCTTGCCGTCCCGGAAGCGCACGATCGCCACCAGCGCGACTTCGACGCGGCGGTGCGTGGGCGCAACGCCAGGCAGCATCCAGGGCATCTCCTGGGTGTGGGTGAAGGAGAAGATCATCTCGTCGACAAGTTGGTCTTCACCGGCGGTTCGCGAGATGGGCGTGAGCAGAGTATCGGGCGGCATGCTGGGGATAAACCGACGCGAATAAAACTCGCGCAGAGCGGCTTTGCCCGCACCTCCGGTCATCACCGGCACGTGATTGACGTAGGCGTCCTCCACCATGGTGGCCAAAGTAGCTTCCGTGTCGCGCGTCACGAATTCATGCTTCGTGTGCTCTTCCCACAGCTTGGAGAGATCGATTTCCGACATGGCAACCATTCTACTGAATACGCCTGCGCGTCATTGACACGCGTGCCGCACGGACGTATTTTGGAAGTCGGCTATGCTAATTCCGTTGCAATGGCGCAAATGTTCTTTCGCGACGCTGATTCTGCTGTCCACCGCGCCCACCGCACTTTTCGCTCAATGGCCGTCTTACCCGAGCCCAGGCGTCCCCAAAACTGCCGACGGAAAGCCAAACCTGAGCGGTCCCGCGCCCCGCACGCCCGAAGGCAAACCGGACCTTACCGGTATCTGGCAAAACAATCGGACGGTCGGCGGCACCGTAGCCGCCCGGACCAGTGCGACCCCGCCGGCCACGAACGAAGATTTGATAGCTATCGCCCGGCGAAGCCCGTTCTGGAACCTCGGCTCTCAGTTCAAGGATGGTCTGCCGTTTACGCCGTGGGGTGCGGAAGTGCACCGTCAGCGTGTCGCCGATAACAGCAAGGACAATCCGGACGCGCACTGCCTGCCGATGGGGATCATGCAGTTCCACAACCATGGGGAGCCTCGCAAGATGATTCAGACTCCGCAGGTGATCGTGATCCTGTACGAAGCCAATGCGGGCATGCGGCAGATCTTTACCGATGGCCGGCCGTTGCCAGGCAAAGATGCGGACCCTTGGTGGTACGGCTACTCGACGGGCCATTGGGAGGGCGACACGCTGGTAGTCCAGTCCGCCGGGTTCCGCGATCTCGGTTGGCTGGATGTCGAGGGCAGCCCATTGACCGACGCCGGAAAAATCACCGAGCGCTTTCGCCGCCCCGACTTCGGGCATTTGGATATAGAGGTCACCATCGACGACCCCAAGGCTTACACCAAGCCCTGGACCGTCACAGTACACCAGCACATTCTGCTGGACACCGAAATAATCGAGTTCGTTTGCCAGGAGAACGAACAGGACTCGCCGCATTTGACCGCAAAGTAACCATTGTCTAGGACGCCATGCAAGCCGTTGCGCAGGATGTGAAATACGCTTTACGCACCTTGGCGGCCAGTCCTGGATTCGTTGCCGCCGCCGTACTTTCGCTGGCCCTCGGGATCGGCGCGAATACGGCGATTTTCACCCTCACCGACGCCGTGTTTCTCAATCCGCTGCCAGTGCAGGAAGCATCGCGCGTCATCGAAGTTTATACCGTCGATCACCTCACGAAGACCACCGGCAATCTGGGGCGCACTGGAACCTCGTGGGCCAATTTCGTCGACGTTCGCGATCAGAACCAGGTATTCACCGGGACCGCCGCGTTCACTTTCGCCGGCGTTTCCATCACTGGGCGCGGCGAACCCAAGCCGGAAAACGCGGAGCTGGTCACCGCCAATTATTTCGATGTGCTGGGCGTCAAGCCGTTTCTGGGTCGCGCATTTCTTCCCGAAGAAGATCGAAAGCCCACGCCGGTTGCAATCTTGAGCTACAGCCTTTGGCAAAACCAATTCGGGGGCGACCCCAAAATCATCAATCAAACCGTCGAGCTCAATTCCATTGTCTACACCATTGCTGGCGTCGCGCCCAGCGGTTTCAAAGGCACGTTTTCGGTGCGGAGTCCAGACATTTTCTGGCTTCCGATCAGCATGCACACGCAGGCGCTGAGCGGGCTAAACGAATCGCTTTTTCAAAACCGGCGATTCCGATCGATGAACATCTTTGGACGCTTGAAGCGTGGAGTGGACGAGCGTCAGGCGCTCGCGAATCTTCAAACCATCGCTTCGCAGCTGGAGCGCGAATATCCAAAAGACAACCTGGGCCGGACATTTGAAGGCTCATCGCTCTCGGAAGCCGCGCTGGGCGGCATTCGCGATCAGGCCATTCGCGTGACCGCCGCGCTGTCGGTGGTGGTGGGTCTGGTTCTGCTGATCGCATGCGTGAACCTGGCGAATCTGCTTCTGGCGCGATCGGCCAAACGCGCGCGGGAAATCGGGATCCGCAGCGCGCTGGGCGCGGGCCGTGGACGTCTGATCCGGCAGCTGCTTACCGAAAGCCTGGTATTGGCCCTCGCAGGTGGCGCCGGAGGCTTGCTGGCCGGCTGGTTGGGATCCCGATTGCTGTGGTCCTTCCGTCCGGTCGGCTTGGAAGTGAATTCCATTTCGCTGCATATGGACCTACGCGTTTTCGCGTTCACCGCCGCCGCGGCTCTGCTCACGGGGCTGCTGTTCGGATTGCTTCCGGCGATCCAGGCCTCGGCTCCCGACTTAAACTCGATTCTCAAATCCGGGGGTCGCGGTGGAACCGAAAGTTGGGGCGGCTATCGCCTGCGCGGGCTGCTGGTCGTTTCCGAAATCGCCTTGGCGATGGTGGCGCTGATGGGCGCGGGCTTATTCATCCGCAGCATGCGTCAAGCCGAGAAGTTCGATCCCGGCTTCGAGACCAGGAATCTGTTCTTGGTCCGGTTCGATCTCGCCGCCCGGCATTATTCGCAAGAGCGGGGTCGGGAATTTCTGCGCCGCGTGCTGGATCAGGCGAGGAACACGCCCGGCGTCGCAGCCGCGGCCATCGCATCGTCATCGCCGGTGTTTCAGGGTTTTCTCGGCACTACCTTTCCCGAAGGCCAGGAGGATCCATCGAAAGCGGGCGGAATCCTGATCGCGTACAACCCGATTTCGCCGGAGTATTTCGAAACCGTGCGCATTCCGCTGCATCAAGGCCGGGTGTTCAATTCCTTCGATCGCGATGGGACGCGGCCCGTCGCCGTGGTGAGCGAATCCATGGCGCGCCTGTTCTGGCCCGGACAGAACGCCATCGGCCGCCGCTTCCGTAGTACCGCCGAGAGCACTTACCGCGAGGTGGTGGGAGTCGTTGGCGATGTTGCCTCGATCGGCTCGGGAGTACCGCCGTTGCCGATCGCGTACCTGCCCTTCGAGCAAAGCTATCAATCGACGGTCACGCTGGTCGCGCGGACTACGGCAGACCCTTCCCGGGCGATGCAGCCCGTTATGGCAAATGTGCAGCGGCTCGACCCCGATCTCGCGCTGGTCGGCGCACTCACTATGCCGGACATGATTTCGCGAGGACTCTGGGCGCCTCGAACGGGCGCGGCGCTGTTCGGTGTTTTCGGCTTGCTCGGATTAGGGCTCGCGGCCTTGGGGATTTACGGCGTGATGGCCTACATGGTGACGCAGCGAACCAACGAAATTGGCATCCGCATGGCGCTGGGCGCGCGCCCCGGCCATGTAGTCCGGCTGGTTGTGGGACAGGGCGCCCGGCTCGCGCTCGCGGGAATCGTATGTGGCATTGCAGCGGGCCTGGCCCTTTCGCGGCTCATCTCGGGCCTGTTGTTCGGCATCGGCGCGCAGGATCCGGCGACCTTCTGCATCGTGGCCGTCACACTCGGCGCGGTGGCATTGCTGGCCGCTTGGCTGCCCGCGATGGTGGCCGCGCGGATCGACCCGGTACTAGCGCTGCGCCGGGAATAGAACTGCCGGCGCGCCGAAGTGAGCGACAATACGGGAATGCGCGCATGGTTCATGGATGGCTACGAGGGCGTGGATCGCCTTCGCTTGGGTGAGACCGAAGATCCCGTACCGGGTCCCAATCAAATCCTGCTTGGTCTGCGATTCGCGGCTTTGAATCCGGCCGACGCATTCCTGGCCGAAGCCATGTATCCGGCCAAACCCAAGCTGCCGCATATTCTGGGGCGTGACGGGGCAGGTATCGTGCTGGCGGTTGGTCCGGGAGTGACGAATGTGCGCCCAGGCGATATGGCCGCCATCCTACGTTGCGACGTCGGCGTGGAAGTGTGGGGCACACTCGCGGAAAAAGTGGTGGTGCCCGCCGAGTCCGTCATTGCTCCGCCGCAAGGCTGGTCCCTGGAGCAGACAGCCGCCGCTCCGCTGGTTTATCTGACGGCCTGGCAGGCGCTCACGCAATGGAGCGATCCGCCGGCTCCGCTAGCTCCAGGCGCCGTGCTGCTGGTCACCGGCGCTTCCGGCGGCGTGGGGACGGCATCGGTTCAGCTCGGAAAATCCATGGGACTGAAAGTTGTCGCGCTGTCGCGCAGCGCCGAAAAAGGCGCGCGATTAAAGGAACTGGGAGCGGATTTTGTCTTCAACCCAACCGACCCGAACTTGCGCAAGCTAGTCATGACCGCAATCGCCCCACAAAAAGTGGACATCGCCGTCGACAACGTCGGCGCGGCGTTGTTCAACCAGGTGATCGCCATGCTTGGCCACGGCGGGCGGATTAGCGTGGTCGGAAGAAGCGGTGGCGAGGTGCCCGAGTTCAACACCGCCACGCTGTTCTTCCGGCGTAATCGGATTGGCGGCGTAGCGGTGTCCGATTATTCGCCGGCCGAGGCCCAGGCAGCTTGGACCCAGATTACTGGGCGGCTGAACGCAGCCGGGCAGAAGCCCGTGATCGACAAAATCTTCGCCTTCGAAGATGTGAAGGCCGCGTTCGCGCGGCTAGCCGAAGGACCAATGGGCAAAGTACTGGTGAGCGTGACAGCACGATGACGTCGTGCACCTGAGCTGGTTTCAACAGCCGTAGCGCGTGGGCGTGCTACCATGAAAACCAGTTCAATTTGCTCGCGACTTCGCCTCCGCGCCACGGCGTACGCTAGCTCGCCCAAAAACGCGGAATCAAGCTGCCAGGATAACCGCAGCAAGGAGTGTTCCACATGACCAATATCTACGTGGGGAATCTTTCCTACGAAACATCTCAGGAGGACCTGGAGGCGGCGTTCAACGAATTCGGGGCGGTGGAACGCGTCAACATTGTGCGCGATCGCGACACCGGACAGCCGCGCGGTTTCGCTTTTGTCGAGATGACCAATCGCAATGAAGCCTCCAGCGCCATCGCCGCGCTTAACGGCCGCAATCTGCACGGACGGGACCTCAGCGTCAACGAAGCACGGCCGCGCGAAGAACGCTCCGGTCCGCGGCCCGGTGGTGGCGGGGGTCGCGGCGGATTCAAAAGTGGCGGTGGCGGCGGTGGTGGACGCAGCAAGGGCCAGCGCTGGTAACTATTCAGCCGCTTCCGGCATCCTATTTGCTAGTTGCGATTCGCAATCTTCTAACTTTGGCTCGTAAACTTACAACCCGCTTAGGGCCGTATTGGCTTCTTCTGGAAGCTTCGGGCGAATCTACCTGGCGCCTGCAACTGCTGGGAGATTCGCATCATGAGGCCGAAATCACCGCCAAGGGTGAAGAGGAAGCCAAGGATGCCGCCGTGGAAGCCACGGTCGCGCTGCTCAAAGAAGAGAATCCGGAGTTTCAGGAGCCCGCCAAAGTGACTTGGAACCCCGCCTTCGTTTCCGACAACCGGCTCAATCTCTGACTCTGAGCCTCTGACAGTGATCCCGGTATAATCACAGAAACCACTGGAGGCACCATGCGAGTCTGGCAGACTACGGCCGTACTGGCTGCGGTTTTCGCGTTATTCATTCTGCCCGCATCCGCCAACGGGCAGTGGCTGAATTACAAAACCCCCGGAATTCCGCGCACTCCCGATGGCAAGCCGGACCTGGCTGCGCCCGCCCCCAAGATGCCGGATGGCAAACCGGACCTATCTGGAATCTGGCAGGCCAATTCCGGCGGATACACTGTCAACGTTGCCTCCGACCTAAAGCCCGGAGAAGTCCGGCCTTGGGCCGAGGCGCTCTACCAACAGCGCAAGGAGAACTTGAGCAAAGATAACCCGGGCATTCGATGCTTGCCGGGGATCAGTGCGGAACTCAGCTTGGGGATGTACAAAATCCTTCAGACCCCCGGCGTCATCGGGCTAGTCGGCGAAAATGGGGCCTTTCGCCAGATCCTCACCGATGGCCGGCCGTTGCCCACGGACCCGCAACCCACTTGGCAGGGCTATTCGGTCGGACATTGGGACGGGGATACGCTGGTGGTGGAGAGCGCCGGATTCAACGACCAGACCTGGCTGGACTTTGAAGGCCACCCGCACTCAATGGAGTTGCACGTCACGGAGCGCTACCGCCGCATGGACTTCGGACACATGGAACTGAAGATGACCTTCGACGATCCGAAAGCTTACGCGCGTCCTTGGACGATTTCGTTCAACGCGGAGCTGACGCCGGACACCGAGCTGCTCGAATACGTCTGCAACGAGAACGAGCGAGACGTCCAGCACATCGTGGTTACCGAAGAGGATCGGAAGAAAAACCGGACCAAGGTCACAGTAGCGCCGGAAATCCTGGCGAAATACGCCGGCGTTTACGAACTAGTGGATCATGACGGCAGACCACTCGACCGCGAGGGCAAGGTGGTGCAGCCGGGCGGCAAGCAGATGACGTTCACCATCAGCGTGGCCGAGGACCACCTGATGCTGGAGCTTTTCGGCGCCGGGAAGATTCCTATGTCGACTGAGTCGGAGACCACTTTCTCAGTCGCAGGCCAGCCAGTGGAGTTCGTGAAGGACGCTCAAGGAATAGTCACGCATATGGTGGTACGCCAGGTAGAGGGCGATTTCCGAGCGATACGCAAGAGCGCACAATAGGCGCAAAACGAACGAAGCCGCTTACTCGCAGCCGTTGAGGCCCTTCGTCAAACAAATGGAGGACGAGGGCGGCGGCGGGATCGGAATGCCGCGCTCGGTCATCAGCTTGGCGAGCAGCGCCGCGGCGTCCGGATGCGGAATAGCCGACTGCACGCCCACGCGCACCAAGCCGCGCGCCCAATCGATCGGCGTCCAGGTTTTTCCGAGCAGCGCCCCATTCACGCTATCGCGGCTTCCACCGTCATGCGCGTTCAAGTCGGCCCCGTGATCCACCAGCAGTTGAATCACTTCCACCCGGCCTTTGTGGGCCGCGCCATGCAGCGCCGTCCGGCCTTCGTCGTCGGCGGCGTTGGGATCGATGCCGAGTTCCAGGCACATCTTTACGGCCTCCAGATTCTCCTGGGGCGACCATTCGTACGTCACGCCTTCCACCCAGCCAATCCCTGACGCTACCGCCAGCGGCGTCACATTGTGCGCGGTGAAGATTTTCGGATTCGCGCCGTGCTCCAGCAGCAACTTCATCAGCTCGACGTCGCCCGATTGCGCCGCGCGCAGGAACGGTGTCGCGCCATCTTCGAACAGCCACTGCATGGTGAAGTTGGTTCGCGTCTCGGTGCTGTCGCCCGAGCATTTGTCGGGCTTCGATTCCACGCCGCAGACGCGCGCGTTTACGTTCGCGCCTTTGGCGATCAACAGCTTGATGAAATCCAGATGGTCCATGTCCGGCGCGCGCACCGGATAGTCGCCGCCCTCGATATTGCGATTGTCGGTGGCCAGATACAAGGGCGACCAGCCGCCATTGTTAGGCGTGTTCGGATTCGCACCGTGCGCCAGGAAGTACTCAGCCAGCTTGTAATGGCGGTTCTGCGTCGCAACCAACAAAGGCGTCCAGCCGTACTTGGTTCGCTGATTCACGTCCGCGCCCGCTTCCAGTAGAAGCCTGGCACATTCCATGCAGTTTTCGCGCGCCGCGTAAGACAAAGGCGTCAGCCCGCCGCCGTCCTTTGGTGCTGGACGCCGGAAATAGGAGATGACTTCATCTTCGCCGTTGGGTTGAGTGGCCGTGGCCGTCTTGGCCGGCACCACCGCTCCACCAGCGGAAGCGGCGATCGGTTCGTGCGTGGGTGCGGAAGTCTTCGGCGCAGCCTCACCCTTCGGCGCAGCCGACGGATCGGGTGGCGGCGGAGTGCCGTCGAATCCCGGCCCGCGCTTACCTAGTACGCCAAAGCTGGAATGCAAGCGCTGCGTCACAGTATTCGCCAGATTATTGCGTGAATTGCGCGTATCGATGTCGGTGGCAGCGCTCACGCTGGCTCCATGCTCGATCAATAACTTCATGGCCTCGGGATGCGACTGCTCGGTGGCCCACATCAGCGCCGTGGTGCCGCGCAACTTGTCTTTTGCATTGACGTCGGCGTGGTGATCCAGTAGCAATCGCAGCGCGTCCAAGTTGCCCGTGCGCGCCACCAGCATCAGTGGCGTTTCGCCGTGAGCTCCGCGCTCGTTCACGTCCGCGCCGTTTTCGAGCAGCTTCGCGATCATTACCGCGCTTCCATGCAGCGCCGCCAGATACAGCGGCGTGGCGCCTTCGCGATTGGCCAGCTTGATGTTCGCCCCAGCCGCGAGCAGCGCATCCGCCATTTCCAGATCGTCGCGGTACACGGCCCATTGGATGGCCGTCGCGCCGTCGGCCTGCACCGCATTGACGTCGGCCTTTTGCGCGATCAAGGTTCGCACGGTTGACGCGTCGCCATTCATGGCCGCGTCGGCGACCGGACTGTTGCTTGCGGCGAGCGCCGAGAAACAAAATGCCAGCGCCCCTGCGCAGATGGATAAAATCCGTGCGGAGGCCATTGGGCTACACCAAACCCGGCAGCCGGCCCGTGCTGTCGCCGATGCTCTCTTCGTGAACGCCGTAAATGTCGAGAACGCTTGCCAGCAGATTCCCGGTAGGGACGGTCTTCGACGGATACGCCAGGTGGCGATTTCCCTTGAGCTGTCCCGATGCCCCGCCAATCAACACGTGCGGCACGTCGTAGTGCAGGTGCTGGTTTGAGTCGCCCATATTGGTGCCGTAAAGAATGAGCGAATGATCCAGCAGCGTGCCGTCGCCGTCCGGCGTGTTTTTCATCTTTTCGACGAAATAGGCCAGGCACTTAATGTGATACTGATTCAGCTTGGCGTAGCGCGCGATGGTCTCGGGATTCTCGGCGTGATGCGAAATCCCGTGGAAGCCGTCGAATACTCCGCTCTCCGGATACGACCGCGAGGTCAGATCGCGCGCATAGAGCACCGTTGAAACCCGCGTGATGTCAGCCTGGAATGCCAGCCGTTGCAGATCGAAATGCAGCTTCACGTGCTCGTCGAACGATTCGGGAACGCCCGCCGGAATCACCACGCCATCGGTCGAGATCTCACCCGTGGCCTTCTTCGCAATTGCCAGCCGCCGCTCCAGTTCTCGAATATCGGTTTCGTATTCATCCAGCTTGGACCGGTCACTGGGGCCCAGATCGCGCTTGAAACTGGCCAGCTTGGCCGTCACCGAATCCAGAATACTGCGATCCTGCTCCCGGCGCGCCGCGCGATCGGCTGTGTTGCCGCCGGCGCCGAACAAGCGCTCGAACGCTACTTGCGGGTCCAGCTCCATGGGCAGCGGCTGGGTGGGAGTAGACCAGGAAATGGTATTCGAATAGGTGCAGCTATAGCCTTCCCCGCAGTTGCTCGAATTAGCGCCCGGATCTTCCAACGCCAGTTGCAGCGACGGCAGCAGCGATCCCTGCCCTACGTGCTGCGCGATGATCTGATCTATGGTGGTGCCGTCGTAAATGTCCGCGCCGGTGGTCTTCTTCGGCTTATTCGCGCACAGAAACGCCGCAGCCACCCAGTGATCCGCGCCGGTTTGTCCGGGAGGCGGCTCGGCCGATTTCGACCACAGCCCGCTCGTGATAACGGTGTGCTCGCGGAAGGGCTCCAGCGGCTCGAAGATCATCGGATACTTGAAATCTTTCGCCCCTAGTTCCCGCTTGGGCTCGCCCGGCCCGCCTGCCTCGGGCACCCACCATCCGGGCGCCGCGCCGTGCGGAACGAAGATGCCGGTGAAGCGAGTCTTAGGATTCGCCGCGGTCTTGCTGGTTAACGTCTGCGCCGGAATCATCGAATCCAGCAGCGGCAACGCCAGCGCAATGCCTGCGCCGCGAAGAATTGTCCGCCGGGACATGTGCTTCTTGGTAATGAACATGATTACGCAGCCCCTCTTATTATTCCTTTAACGTGATGCCCTGATTGAACTCTGCCCGTTCGAGGCGTTTTCCTGCTTCTGATTCACCTGGAACGGCTCGCTCTTCACGATGCCTAGTATCAACGTGGAAAACCGGTAATCCTTCGCTTCGGCCTCGCGCACGATGGACCGAATCAACGGCATGTCGTAGTATTCGGTCCCGCGGCCCATCGCATAGATGAACAGCTTCTCCGTCAATACCCGAACGAATTGAGGCGAGTATCTCAACAGCGCCTCCCGCACACCTTTCACGCCATCCAACTTCGATCCATCCACCAGCACGCCCGCTGGATCGATGGGACTGCCGTCGTCGGTGGTCCGCCACGCCCCCACCGCATCGAAATTCTCCATCGCCAATCCGATCGGGTCCATGATCTTGTGGCAGGTGGAGCAAGGCGCGTTCTTGCGATGCATTTCTATCTGTTGCCGCATGGTGGGTTTCGCGCCGCCGTGCACCGCAGCGCCTTGATCCTTCAACGTGGGAACATTGGGCGGCGGGTCGGGAGGGCTCACGCCCAGAAAAATCATCATGATCGCTTTGCCGCGGACAGTCGGCGTAGTGCGCTGCGGATACGATGAAAGCGTTTCTGTGCTGGCCTTACCCAGCAGCCCCCGGCGCATGTCGAACTCGGGTGTCAGCTCCACGCGGCGGAAATCGCTTCCGTACACGCCCGGAATGCCGTAGTGCTTGGCTAAACGCTCGTTCAGGAAGGTATACTTGGCATCCAGCAGGTCGATCACGCTGCGATCTTCATGCACCACGCTCGATACAAACAGCTCGGTCTCCTTGCGCATCGCGAGGCGCAGATTGTCGTCGAAATCGGGAAAGATCGAAACAGTGGGCGCCCAGGTCTGCAAAGCACGCAGGTTGAGCCATTGCCCTGCGAAATTGATGACCAGCCGGTCGGCGCGCGAGTCCGCCAGCATACGCCGCACCTGCTGCTCCAGCACGGCCGGATCGTGCAGCTTGTTCTTGCTCGCAACGTCGATCAGTTCATCATCGGGAATGCTGCTCCACAAAAAGAACGACAGCCGCGACGCCAGTTCCAGATCGCTGATGTGATAGTTTTGGCCACCCGCGATATTCTCCGGTTCGGTTTCCTTGCGGAACACGAACTCCGGGTCCGCCAGAATGCGCTGCAGCGCCCGCTCAATGCCTGTATCGAAGTTACCCGCGTTGCGGCCCTGCTGATAAAAGCTCATCAGCGTCTCGGTGTCCTGCGGAGTCACCGGACGCCGGAAGGCATGCCGCGCCAGCGTATCGACAATCTGCTTGGCGCACGCGGTTTCGTGGGATGCATCCCCATTTGGATGACACACGAAAATCTTCTGATGACTCGGAGATTCGTTCGCGCCCGCCGGCTTGAACGGACCCAGAATCTCCATCTTGCCAACGTGCGGATAAAACTTGAAACCGGGCAGGCCGCCGGTCTCGATGGTGCTTCTCAAGAAATGCTGATCCAAATCCTGGCTGGGCGCCAATTGCGTGGCCAGGAACGTTACGCCCACCGTGTGCACCCCAGCCTTCACCTGAAAATGAACATCCGCCGTGCCGCCATGCACCGGTTTGCCGCGTGCCACGTCCTTATCCCAGTCGTACAGATGCACCCAAGCGCCGTCCAACAAAAGCTCCAGCTTTTCGCCGGTGATCTCGCCGAACGCGGTGTTGTTGTCCATCAGCCCTTTGTTGATAGGGAAAATTTTGAACACGTAGTCGCCATCCGCAGGGAACTCGTGCTGCACCACCAGTCCGCCGCGCGTGCCGAACGGGAGGCCTTCGATGTGATAATCCTGCGTGGTATCGGATGCCACACGATAGGTGGCAAGCGCCGGCTCACTCACATCGCCCAGGGCGATCCGGCTGATTTTGGCCGCGGCCGAGGTGTAGCCTTCCAGCAGCGCGGGTGACAGCGACAATGCGCCGGCGATGTTGTCGAACCCGCGGGTGGAATCATCCGATGGCAGGTACTTCGCCGGATCGATGTCCAGCGCCAATAAATCGTGAATCACGTTGGCGTACTCAGTGCGATTCATCCGATGCAGGCCGGGCGGCGGGAAGTGCGACGCCGCGCTGTGGTCCAGTTCGTTTTCGAGCCACGAGACCATCGATTCATAGGTCTCCCAGGCCGGCCGCGGCATCCCCGAAGGCGGCATCATGCCGGACCGCAGCTTGCGCACCACCAGTTCCCACTTCTCGGCGTGATCGGCGATGTGCGCGGTGTCGAGTCTATCCAGCTCCAGCCCGCCGGTTTTCAGCTTTTCATTGTGACAAGTGACGCAATATTGGTTGAGAAGCGCCCGCTCCCCCGTCGCATCAGTCACTTGCGTGGGTGGGCGCGTTGACTGGGCATTAACCGTCAGGGCAGCCAGTACGACAGTCACGGTCGCGATAGGAACGACAGCAGATCTTATCATCATGGATCACGGCGCATGGATCTACGGAGCCACCGGCTCCCAAGCTACTGATATTGCAATTGTTAAAGGACGAACCCTGGTTCAACCGATTCCCAGAGCCACTAGGAGAGACGAACTCATTCATTCTATTGTTACTCCCTGAATTCTAGGGAGTCTTGATCCAATACGGCGGCAGCTTTGGCTTCGTTTCGCGCAGGATCTCCAGAACCGCCTGCCGGTCGGCAGCAGAAATGCCAGCATAGGTCTGGCTGTTGTCCTTACCCGTCAAAACGTCGTATAGCCGCTGGTACACCCGCTCCCGCACAATATCCGGCATTCCATCGAACTCCGCGCTGTAAACCATGTACGACAGCGGATACCGAAACAGCCGCTTTTGCAGATCGAAATCCCGGAGCGATCGGCCCTTAGGATCACGAGGCCCGCGCTTGGTGAACGTTTTGGTGAACGTCGAGACCCCCGCCACCGGTTGTTTGAGCGGCTCTTCGTCCACGAAAAGCATGTAGCCGAGCATTTCTTCGATCTCGGAATTGACGCGGTCCCGCGCGGTGCCTTCCCGCAGCGCGATGCGCGCGTCCCACCCGATCCGTGTCATCAGGTTCGTCATCCGCGTTTGATGCTCCAGAGTCATCAGTGCGACGATGTCGCTGGTCGGCGCCAGGTACCGCGCGGTATCGAAGAACCCAGCCAGGCTGGTGACGTTCTGCGTGCCTTCCTTAACCGCCCGGCCGGGAGATAACGGATCGGCCAACTCGGGATTATTTCCCAAATGCACCTGCGATCCGTGCGTTCCGGTGACGTACCATCCCCCCCAGCGTTCGCCGAAACTTGTACGATCGTCGGTAATAAACGCGCTTCCGTGCGACTCGCGTGCCTCGGCGTCCGTCACCGGATGCACCGAGCTCACGAGAATTCCCGGGATGCCCATGGTGGGCGCGCCCTGGTGGCAGCGCAGGCAATCGTCGCGGCGCGCAAACTCGGGGCGACCGCTTTTCTCGGTGTCCAGGCTGTAGAACACCGCGCCCTGCTTGGCATCTATGCTCGACAGCTCCAGCACGTCGCCATTCTGCACGAAACCCACCGCCGTATCGTCGTTGAAATAAATAGCGCGCGGGGTGCGTGGCGAAATTCGCTCGTTCTGAATGCTGGTACGCGAAAATACCAGCACCTGCGAATCGATATTGATATCGAGCTGCTTCAGGACGGCTGGAAGATAGCCCCAACCGTTGGGCGCATAGTCGAGCTTGGCTTTGCCGCTCTCGAGCTGTTTTTCGACCTGTTCTACGCGATCTGATACAGGCCCGGCATACTGGATGGCCGCATCATCCAGCGGGACGTAGAAGGTATCTTCCAATCGCTCGGCCAGAAGCACCACACCCGCTGCCAGCGCAGTCAGGCCAAAAACCAGCGCCACACGCATTCAATCCCAGTTTACAGCCCGGCGCACGCCGCAGCAGTTAATCCCTTTCTGGCTGCCTACGACTTTGGCAGCATCGGTTTGCCTTCGTGCGACACCAGCAGATCGTGCATGTCGTTGGCGTGCTCCTCTTCGTTGGTGAGGATGCCTTCCATCATCACGCGCGTGGTGGGGTCCTTGTCGGCGAAATAGCGAATCAGCTCGCGATAATGTTCGCAGGCGATGCGCTCGGCCACCAGGTTTTCTTTGATCATCTCCACCAGGTTCGCGCCGACCGTGTACTCCGAGGCCGACCGCGATAGCAGACCCTCGGGATTGAAGTTTGGCGTTCCGCCCAATTGATTGATCCGTTCAGCCACCTCGCGCATGTGACCTTGCTCTTCCTTGGCATGCTGTTCGAATTCCTCCTTCACGCTGTCGCTCGAAATGCCCGCGGCGGCGATGGCGTTCATCGTATAGCGCAGCACGCATACGATTTCAGTAGCGAGGACCGATTGCAGGATGTCGATGGTCTGCTCGACGTCGGCTTGATAGCCGGGCGTAACCGCGCCCTTATCGAGGTTCGCTCGCGCTCGCTTGCGCAGCTCCTGAACGTCTGTGAGGAATGGTTGATTATCCGTTTTAGGCATTTGATTTCTCCGATCGATACTAGAATAGCTTCTTGAGCGCCTTGCCGATGCCCTTGCCGATTTGCCCCGTGCCTTTCACGGCGCCGACGGCAACGTCCTTGCCCCCTACCGCCGCGCCCTTGCCGACCGACGTCGCCGCATCGATAGGATGCAGCGTCACCAAATCGACAGCGCCCTTGCCAGTGCCTTTCGCGAGATTGCCCGCGCCTTTGGCCGTGCCCGTTCCGATATTGGCCGCGCCGCGGCCGATCTCCTTGCCCGGCCCGGGCTGGCGCTTGGTTTGGTCGGGTGGCGATTGCGCCAGCGCAGTGATCGGCAGGATGAGAGCCAAAAGGATATACTTCATCACCAGTTGAGACGCACGACCTTACCAGTCTGATGCAAAGAATTTCTTGACGTACGAAAGGAACTCCAATGCGCATTTTCGCCATTGCTCTGGCTATGCTGGGAACTGTGAACGCACAAGCTCCCACCACTCGCGATCTGCACCTGCGCGGCGGCCGGTTCGAACCGCTGTCCTACGACACCCTGACGCCCCAGCAGAAGACGCTGGCCGATAACATCCTCGCCGGCCCGCGCACCTCTCTGGATGGCCCCTTCAACGTCCTGCTGCGCAGCCCTGAAATGGGCGATCTCGCGCAGAAATTCGGCGCCCAGATGCGCTACCACTCGTCGCTTCCGCCGCGGCTGAACGAGTTCGTCATCCTGATTACGGCGCGTCATTGGACCGCCCAGTTCGAATGGCAGGCACATCGCAAAATCGCCCTCACCGCCGGGGTCAGCCCCGCCATCATCGACGCGCTTGCGGCCGGAAAGCGCCCCGCGTCCATGCAGGCCGACGAAGCAGCAGTCTACAATTTCTGCACCGAGGTTCTCACTACCAAACAGGCCAGCGACGGCGCCTTCCAAGCGGCCAAAGAGAAATTCGGCGAGCGCGGCGTAGTGGACATGCTGGGCGTGATGGGTTACTACCAATTCGTTTCGATGCTGTTAAACGTGGATCGTTATCCGCTACCCGACGGCGATAAACCTGAATTGAAACCGCTGCCTTGACGGACATATCATCGCATTCCTGCTGCCCAAGTAAAGTTATTTGCGATCCGCGCTCTGCAACAGAGGATTACTCCACTCCTTGGCCCGCACGTGCGTCCGCGATTTGATCCGCCAGCCCTTCGGAGTTTTCACGTAAATATCTTCGTAGCCGCCGTCGCGATCCACGCTGCCCGGCCCCTTCTCGCCGAGCATGATCAGATAGCACCGGCCCTTCGCGCCCTCAGCCGTGGGCGTGATTACCAGGTTGCCCATCAGATGGGTCCAGCCATTCCAGGGCATGTCCTTGCAACCCTTCGATCCGCCCCAGGACGCAGCCGCCAATTCGTCGCGTCCCTTGGCCCGCTGGACTCCGCCCTTCTTGAAGCCGTCGTCCGAATACTTGTCGATGAATACACCGTCAGTGGTGTACAAATCCGCGTAGTCGTATCCGTTGTTTGTGCACGTGTCGATATCCTGGCCGTAAGCGTTCACCAGTTGTTGAATCTCGATGTAATCAAGCGCCGTCAAAGCCGCGGCCTTCTTCTCTTGCGCATGCAGGGGCGCAAGCGATGCCATCAGTAGTATCCACTTCCCCATAACGACTCGTCCTCCCCTTTAAAAAACAGCTGAGGGGTTCAGTATATAATCAATGCCCGAGATGCGAACTTGGACTAAGCTTTGGATCATCATAGCGCTTGCGTCAAGCTGTTTCGGGGCATCGAAACACTGCGATCGCGGGTGCATGATTGCGCTCACCGATCAATATCTGGCCGCGCTGGTGAGACACGATCCGGCCGGCCTGCCGTTGTCCAAAGGCGTGCGATTCACCGAGAACACCGCGGAAATCCGCATCGGCGACGGCTTGTGGGTAGGCGCTTCCGAAGCTCCCACTACCTTCAAGATCTACGCCGTCGATCCCGCGTCGAACCAAGTCGGCTTCTATGGCGTCATGAAGGAAAATGACCGTCCGCTCATTATTGCGCTGCGTCTCAAAGTGATCGATGGCGAGATCACCGAGATCGAGCACATCCTCGCCCGCAACATGCGCGCCGACCGGATGCAGAACCTGATCACGCCGCGTGCGGCATTCCTGGCCGACGTACCGGCCGGGGAGCGCACCCCTCGAGAAGACATGATCAACGCCGCCAATTCATATTTCGAGGCCATCGAACACGGCGACGGCGAAATGGCGCCTTTCGCCGAAGACTGCGAACGGCACGAAAACGGCGCCCAGACCACGCACAACGCTGCATCGGTCCCTTGGCCAGTGCCAATGGGATCCCCCGAAGCCGATCACGCCATGGCGATCATCGGCACCTTGAGTTGCTCCGCGCAACTGAACAGTCAGGTCATGCGCTTCATCACCCGGCTATGGCCGAGGCGGCTGGGGCTGGTGGACGAGCAGAAGGGGCTGGTTTATTCATTTCCGATGTTCCAGCATCGAGGCGCGGTCCATGACATCAAGATCAAAGGCGTGCCGGGCGTCGATGTGCTGCACATGAACGGCGGAACTTCGAATATGCAGATGGGGGAGATATTTAAGATCCGCGGCGGGAAAATTCACGAGATCGAAACGGTGGGAACCAGCCTGCCCTACGGAACCAAAAGCGGCTGGGAATAAGCCTGCCCTTTTGGGCCGGCCATCAAAATTCCAATCGGTCTTTCTTCGATTCGATCTTGACAGCGTCCAGCCCCGGCACCTTTTTCAGATCGTCCAGGGTCTTGAAGTTGCCCTTGGCTTCGCGATATTGGACAATCGCTTCCGATTCCTTAGACGTCAACTCGAGGCCCGTCTCCAGATCCTTAGCCGAAGCTTTGTTCACGTTGATCTTGACGATCGGAAAATTCTTGGCGAGGTACGCGATGATGGTATCGACGTCCGACGCCGGAATATCAGTCGATTCCTGGAGCATCTCGGTAACCTTCGATTGCCACCATTGCCTGCTGCCCTGTTTGCCGATCACGGCATCGGGCGAATGGCACATGCTGCAAACCATCACAAAGGTTTCTTCGCCAGGGGCGTCCGGCAACGTTTGGGCGCACGCGGTCAGAGCGAAGAAACAGAGCACGAACCCGAAACGCTTTACGCCCACAGCTTTTCGATCAACGCTCCCGCGGTCCCCGTGGGGCGCTCTGCGCGGCCATTGTGCATGTACGTTGTCCGCAGATGATCCAGCCCGAGCAGATAAAGAATGGACGCGTGAATATCGTGAACGTGATGCGGTTCTTCAACCGCGCGCAGGCCGATCTCGTCGGTGCTTCCGATGGCCTGGCCGCCCTTCACACCGCCGCCCGCCATCCAGATGGTGAAGCCCCACGGATTGTGGTCGCGTCCTGCCCTTTCATCATTCGGGCTGCCTTGCACGAAAGGCGTACGTCCAAATTCCCCGCCCCATACCACGAGAGTGTCCTTCAACATGCCGCGAGCCTTCAAATCGGCCAGCAGGCCTGCGACCGGCTTGTCGCACGACTTGCAATTTTCCGTGTGATTGGCTTCAAGACTGCTATGCGCGTCCCAACGTGAACCCGAGCCGCTGTAACACTCGACGAATCGAACGCCGCGCTCGACCAAGCGCCGCGCTAGCAACAGGTTCGTTCCATACACCGAGGTAGCCGGATCGTCCAGGCCGTATAGCTTCTTGGTGGCCTCGGATTCGGAACTCAGATCCACCGCTTGGGGCGCGGAGGATTGCATGCGATAGGCCAGTTCATAGGACCGCGTGCGAGCATCCAGTTCGGTATCGTCTTGTTTGTCGCGGCCAAACCGGTCGTTGATGGCCTGCAGGAATTCCAGCTTGTTGCGCTCTTGTGGGTCGGTCATCCCGGTAGGCGGCTTGAGATTCAGAATGGGCGTGTCGCCTTTGCGGAACAGCGTGCCTTGATAGGTGGCGGGTAGAAAACCGGAGCTGTAGTTCTGGACGCCGCCGAGAATTTCCTTGTCGTCCTGCATGACGACGAAGGTGGGCAGGTTCTGATTCGCGCTGCCCAAACCGTACGTGACCCAAGCGCCCATGGACGGACGGCCAGCCAGAATTTCGCCGGTATTCATTTGGCAGACCGCGCCCACATGGTTGACGCCATCGGCCTGGCAGGAGCGTACAACCGCAATGTCATCCATGTGTTCGGCGATATTCGGCAGCCAGTCGGAAACCCAGAGGCCGCTTTCGCCGTACTGCTTGAAAGTGTGGTGCGTGGGATACAGGCCGTTATGCGTGGTGCCAAAAGCGCTCTGCAATGTTTCCGGATGGTAGGACGGCGGCACTGGCTGCCCGGCATACTTCACCAGCGCGGGCTTGGGATCGAATAGATCGACGTGGCTCGGCGCGCCTTCCATAAAGCACCAGATGACGGACTTGGCGCGCGGCGCGATGTGCGGCTTCTTGGGAGCCAGAGGGTCGATCGCGGCCGAGTATCCATCCTGATCGAGCATGGCCGCGAGCGCGATGGCTGCCAGACCGCTGCCGGCATGGGTAAAGAACTGCCTTCGATTGGTCACGTTCCAATGATGTTTGAGCGCGTCTAGCATGGCAGTGCTTTTAATTGATATACAAAAACTCGTTGGAGTCCATCAGCATATGGCACAGGTCGACGAAAGCGGCGGCGCGCGCGGGATCGACGCCCTGCGGGAGATTGGTGGGCAGCGGCGGCTTGGACTTGTCATCGCCGGCTAACCGCTGGGCCATGATCGGCGCCTGCTTGCCGAGAAAGTCTTCCGCGATCTTTTGCTCTTCCGCGCTCGCGCCCCGTCCATAAGCTAAACGAAACGCCCGATCCACCTGCGCTGAAGGCGTCAAGCCGCTGTCGTTAAGAACGCGCCCGGCCAGACCGCGGGCCCAATCCAACACCAACTCATTGTTCAACAGATCGAGCGACTGCGGCGCCGTAACGGTGTTCTTGCGGTAATCGCAGCTCTCGAACGTGTTGGCGGTATCGAATTCCCGCAACAGCGGATAGGGCAGGTTGCGGCGAACAAAAATGTAGACGCTGCGCCGATCGCTCTGCGCCGGATCCTTCTCTGTGCGCCAGCCTCCGGAAACGGCCGTGGCCGAAAGCTCCGAGAGCATTCCCGGAGGAACCGGGGGATAGACGCCAGGGCCGCCGGCCTGTGGATTCAGCACCCCGGCCGTGGCCAGCATGGTATCGCGAATCGCTTCCGCTTCCATGCGATGCCGCGGATAACGCCACAACAGCTTGTTATCGGGATCGGCCTCAGCGATCTGCGGCTGATAATCCGACGCCTCCTGATAAGCGTTCGAAAGCAGAATCAGGCGATGGACTTTTTTGATGCTCCAGCCGTTGTCGACAAAATAGCTGGCCAGATAATCCAAGAGCTCGGGATGCGTGGGCCGTGCGCCCATCTTGCCGAAATCGCCCGGGGTCGAGACAATACCGCGCCCGAAATGATAATGCCAGATGCGGTTCACCATCACCCGAGCAGGCAGCGGATTCGAGGGATCGGTGAGCCAGGCGGCGAGCGCGCTACGGCGGCCCGTAGAGTTCACCCCCGCGGGCGGAGTGATTTTCGCGTCGCTCGGATCCAGGATCGACAGGAAACCCGGCTGCACTTCATCGCCCGGAGCGAAGCGGCTTCCGCCGTGCAGTACGTAGGTTGGCGGCGCGGTGGCGTTCAGGTCCGTCATGAACTGACCTTCGGGCAGCGGCGCGGGCTTGATTGAATCGAAGCCGGCGAGTTGAGTCTTCAGCACGCTGTAGCGCAGGGCATCCCCCGCTTTGAGCGATTTCACGGGATCGCCAAGACCACCGAAGCGGGTTTCGGCGATGTGATAAACCTGCTGTTCGAGCGGGGTTCGCCATTCCGCGGGTTTTGCGACCACTGCTTGCACTTCGTCGGTCATGACCGTGGCGGAGTGGTGCTTGCGCTCCTCCAGAATCGGCGCCATGATCTTTTCCATCTCGGCGCGAATGTCCTTGGTCTTAGCGTCCCAGGCGGCGTACTGCTCTTCGTGCTTGCGCTTGGCTTCCGGGTCGGCGAGCGGCAGCGGGCCATCGCCGAACGCAGTGTTCGCGAAGAAGGCCTGGAGGCGATAGTAATCCTTGGTCAGAATGGGATCGAACTTGTGGTCGTGGCAGCGCGCGCACCCGAACGTCATGCCGAGGAACGCGACACCCGTTACGGTAGTCATATCGTCGAGGGTCTGATGACGACGCTCGAACAGATCGGGCGCGTTGGTTTCGTCGATCCAGTGCCGGTTGAAACCCATCGCGATCAGTGCTTCTTGATTCCCCGGGTAAAGCTCATCGCCGGCAATTTGTTCCTTCACGAAGCGGTCATAGGGCTTATCATCGTTGAACGCTTTGATGACGTAATCGCGATAGCGCCAGACGTTAGGGCGGGTCTCATCGGCCTTGAACCCATTGCTGTCGGCATAGCGCGCCACGTCCAGCCAATGACGTCCCCAGCGCTCGCCATACGCGGGCGACGCGATCAGCCGGTCCACCACTTTTTCCCAGGCGTTGGGCGACTTGTCGCTCAGGAACGCTTGGATCTCTTCCTGGGTGGGAGGGAGGCCGGTCATGTCGATAGTGACGCGCCGCAGCAGGGTCAACTTGTCGGCGCGCGGATTCGGCTGTAGCTTGTTCTCTTCGAGCTTGGCTAGGATGAACGCGTCGATGGGGGTCTTAACCCAGGCTTTGTTCTTGACCGCCGGTACCGGCGATTTCTTGATCGGCTGGTAGGCCCAATAGCTCCTTTGAGCGGACGTAAAAACGTGCGGCGCTTCGGCTGGGGACAGGCAGGGAGCTGATAGCGCAAAACACCCTACAAAACCCAGGATCAAACGCGCACATCGCATCCACACCTCCGCAAAGTATATATATCATTTGTATCAGCGAAATGGAAGGCGTTGGGGTTACTCGCGGCTGGTTATCAGTTGCTGGTTGTTGGTTCTTAGTTGGCAGTGGCGGGTGGCGCATCAGGCATACTTTTGTGTTTGGTCGCGTATTTTTCCGAAGCCTCCCCGCCGGGCGGGAATGAGGTGGAGGATTCTTGCATTTGATTGCAGGATAGACGGCGAGCGGGGCGTTGGTTGGGCGACGGACGGGTAAGTAATTGGGAGGATGGGTAAAATTCGATTTTCGGATCCGTCACTCCTCCCGCAAGGCCACCATCGGATCGACACCGATCGCCTGGCGCGCCGGAATCACCGTAGCGGCGAAGGCCACAATCGCCAAAATCGAAGCCACCGCGGTGAAAGTCAGCGGGTCGGTGGCAGTAACTCCGAATAGCAGGCTGGCCATCGCGCGCGTCAGCACCAACGCGCCCAGCAAGCCAGCCGCGATGCCGATCGCCGTCAGTTCCATCCCCTGCCGCACCACCAAGCCGAGGATGTTCAGCGGCTGTGCGCCCAGAGCGATTCGGACGCCGATATCGTGCGTGCTCTGCGACACCAGCCAGGACATGACACCGTACACTCCCACCGCCGCCAGCAACAAGGCAAAGCCCGCGAAGGCCCCCAGCATGAGCATTGAGAAACGCTGCCGCGCGAGCGAATCGTGGAGCCGACCCTCCATGGTGCGAACGTCATAGACCACCGCGCTCGGATCCACGGCGTGAATTTCACGAACAATCGCGGCCGTCAGAGCCTCCGGATCGGAAGAGGTGCGGGCCGCCAGGTACAAATGGGTGAAGTCCCGCTGTTGATCCGGAACGTAGATCGCGATCTTGCTCTCACTATCCAGACCGTATTGCTTCACCGCGCCTACCACGCCGGCGATGGTCAGCGGCTTCTTTGGATCACTGAACCACAGATGTTTTCCGATTGGATTGTCGCGCGGCCAGAAGCGCTGGGCGAACTTCTCGTCGATGATCACCACCCGCTGGCTGTCGCTGGTGTCATGTTCGGAGAAGAAGCGCCCCCGCACGAGAGGAATATCCATGGCGCGGAAATAGTCGGGGCTTGCGGCGCGCATGTCCACCTGGAGCTCTTGACCAGGGAGCGGTGTATAACCTTCGACATTGACCCCGCCCCACCCGATGGATCCGGTCAGGGGCAGCGCGGAAACGAGACCATCGGCTTTCACGCCCGGCAGTTGGCCGATACGATCTCCGATTTCGTGATGAAATCTGGCAAGCCGCTTCCGATAAACTGGTATCTCCTCGCTGGATTGCGGGCCATTGACTGCCACCTGCATCGAAAGAATATGGTCCGTGGCGAATCCCGGCGGTACGCTTTGGAGGCGCCCGAAACTGCGGATCAGGAGCCCGGCGCCGGCTAGCAGCATCAAAGAAAGCGCCAGTTCGGAAACCACCAGGAGCCCGCGCAGCCGGTTTCGTCCCAAGCGCAAACCACCATCGCTTCGTCCGCTGCGGCCGCCCGCCTTGAGCGACGTGTGCAAGTCGACGTTGAGCGCGCGCCACGCGGGAGCAATCCCAAACAGGAGGCCGGTGAGGATAGAGATCGCGAACGTGAAAGCTAAAACAGCGCCGTTGATATGAATTTCTTCGAGCCGTGGAATGTTTCCAGGATTCATGCGGCGCACCACGTACAAGGTCCACTCGGCAACCGCCAGGCCGCCCGCGCCGCCGATCAGCGACAGCACCAGGCTTTCCGTCAGCAACTGCCGGACCATCCGGCGCGCACTCACTCCCAATGCCGTGCGGATCGCGATTTCCTTCTGGCGTCCGGTTGCGCGCGTGAGCAGCAGGTTGGCCACATTGGCGCAGGCGATCAGGAGGACGGCCGCGACCGCACCCAGCATTACCAGCAAGGCGCGGCGCACGTCGCCCACCACCTGTTCCTGCAGGCCAATAACGCTCATACCGAAGGTGCGGTCGCGCTTGTCTTTCTGACGTATGCGGCTGGCGATGACATCCACATCTGCCTGCGCCTGTTGCACCGAAACGCCGCGCTTCAGCCGCACCATAACGTTGTAGTTCTCGTCGCCGCGCCGCTCGGAGGGATCGTTGTTCAACGGCAGCGGGAGAAAAACGTCCAGCTTATCTGTTAGCTCCTCGGCCGGCATCACCTCGGAATTGAGTTTGAAATCAGGACGCAGCACTCCCGCCACGGCGTATTGCTTCCCGTTGAGTGTGAGGCTCTTGCCGGCTATTTGCGGATCGGATCCGAACAGACGGCGCCAGAATCGATAGCTGAGAATCACCACCGGCGGCTTGCCGGGCTGGTCTTCCTCGGGTAGCAGCAGACGTCCAAAAAGCGGTTTGGCCCCGAGCATATGAAACATGGCCCATGAGGTTCTGATGCCGTCGATTCGTTCCGGTTGATCCACGTTGGTCAGAGTCAGACCAGTCAGAATCATGGGGCCGGGTTGCGCGATCGCCATCTCTTCGAAGGAATGATTTTCGTTCCGAAGGTCGAGGTACTCGCCGGGCGATGGCCAGTCGCGAAAGATGCCGATGCCTGGGGAATGCAGCCAGATGTTGGCGAGGCGTTCAGGTTCGGGATAGGGCAGGGGGCGCAGCAGGAGAGCGTCGACAACGCTGAAGATGGCGGTGTTGGCGCCGATGCCGATGGCGAGCGAAAGCACCACCGCCGCGCTGAGACCGAGATTCTTGCGCAGCATGCGCAGGGCGTAGCGGAAATCCTGCAGCGTCGAATTCATATATACATAAAAGATGACACACGTCGCGCTGCTTCGCGGAATCAACGTCAGCGGCAAAAACATGCTGCCCATGAAGGAGCTCGCGCAGATGTTCTCGGACGCCGGCTGCACTGGCGTGCGCACCTACATCCAAAGCGGGAATGTGATTTTCGACGCCCCCGCCGGCGCGCCCGGCATCTGCGATGGAATCAAAGCGAAAATAGAAAAGCGTTACGGCTATCGAGTCCCCTTGATTCTCCGGACGCCCGCGCAGTTGCTCAAGACTATCCGCGACAATCCATTTCTCAAGGCCGGAGCTCACGAGAAAACGCTGCATGTTTATTTTCTCGCCGATTCGCCGAACGCCAAAGCCATCGCGGCCCTGGATGCCGCGCGGTCCGCTCCCGACGCGTTTCATGTGCGCGGCCAGGAGATCTATCTGCATCTTCCCAACGGCATGGGGCGAAGTAAACTAACCAACGCTTACTTTGATTCGAAACTCTCCACCATCTGCACGGCGAGAAACTGGGCCACCGTACTGAAACTCTCGGAGATGATGGCAACGCTATGACCCGAGATCTGCTGCACGCGCTGCGCTGGCTTTCGAAGCATCCCTGGTTTCTTGCCGCCATCGTCTCGGTTCTGGCGTTCGGCATCGGCGCAAACACCGCTGTTTTCAGCATTGCCGATGCCATCCTCTTTCGTCCGCCTCCCTATCAAGCGTCCGCGCGCCTGGTCCGAATCGAAGAGAAGACTCCGAAATGGGAGTTGGGCGTCATCTCAACGGAGGACTTCAGATTTTGGGAAGACAGGCCCGATCTTTTCGATAGAACCGTTCCCTATCGCAGGGACATAGCGACGTTCACCTACGCGGGCGTTCCGGATCAGGTTTTCGCGGTGCGAACTTCCGCTCAGCTGTTTTCGCTGCTGGGAGTGCGACCCAGCCTGGGCCGGACTTTGGTGGACGCGGACGATCTTCCGAAATCCGCGAATTCGGCGGTCATCAGCGATCGGCTGTGGAGACGCATCTTCGACGCCGACCCGCTCGTGATCGGCCGCACCATTACATACTCCGGCGAAGCGTTCACCGTCGTGGGCGTGATGCCGCCGGAATTCGAGTTTCCGTTATCGCAGGAGGAGATGTGGATTCCGCTGCGCCTGAACCCGGGCTCGACTGGCGCGCTGGAAGTGGTGGCGCGGCTGAAAGATGGCGTTACCGCCGCTCAAGCTCAAAGTGCACTGCAGATCGTGGCGCGGCAGCTCGAACAGCGCGATCCACAAGAGAAAGCCGGGTTGCGCATTTCGGTGTCCCAATGGCGCGAGGAGCTGAGCCGGAATTATGAATTGTCCGCCGTGGTGATCCTGGCGGCGGTGGGGATGGTGCTGCTGATCGCGTGCGCGAATGTGAGTAGCCTGCTGCTGAGCCGGGCCGTGCAACGGCAGCGCGAGCTGGCAATTCGCGCGGCGCTGGGCGCGGGGTTCTGGCGCGTTGCGCGGCAGCTGCTGGCTGAAAGCCTGATCGCGGCTGTTATGGGAAGTTTCGCAGGTCTGGCCATTGGGCGGGCTTTGTTGCAGCTCATGCTGCGTCAATTGGCTGCCCTTCCAATCGTGCTTCCTCATCTCCAGCGTGTGGGACTGAACAGCCGCGTTCTGGCATTCAACGCCGCCGTGTGCCTGATTCTGGCCTGTATTTGTTCGCTCGCGCCCTTAGTTTTTGCGTCTCGCACTGACGTCCAAACTGTTCTGCGCGGCGGCCAGGCAGATACTGGGAGACGGTCCACGCGGCTGTTTTCCTTTCTCGTTGCATCTGAAGCTGCCTTCGCCTTTCTGCTCCTGGCGGGCTCCGCGCTTCTGATGCGCAGTCTGGTCCGGCTGCAAACGGCGGACACAGGGTTTCACGCAGATCATGTGCTCACGATGCGGGTTCCCATCGGCACGCAAATCCAGTCCAACCCAGCCGGGAAATATGATACGCGGGCGCGACAGATCGAGTTTTACGCCCAAGTTCTCGACCGGCTTGAGATTGTTCCGGGCGTACGCGCGGTGGCCGTCGTAAACAATCTGCCACTGTCGGAAGCGAACACCACCACCGTTTACCGCGGGCCCGATGGCGGCGTGCTGGGGGTGATGACCCGCACCGTCAGTGAGCAGTATTTCGCCGTGATGGGAATACGCTTGCTCCAAGGCCGCGTTTTTTCCGAAGCCGATCAATCCGACGCGCCTCTGGTCGCAATCATCAACGAATATCTGGCGCGTCTATTTTTTCCGGATCGAAATCCGATCGGACAGTTTCTGCCGTCCGATGGCGCAAAGAAAACCATGGTCGTCGGAGTCGTCGCGAATGCCTGGCGAAGAAGATACGACGAACCCGCCGCGGGTGAAGTCTACATCCCGTATCGCCAATATATTTTCGGAACCTTTTTGTCGACCATTGTAGTGCGAACGTCGGTAGACGATCCCCTGGCTCTGGCCGGCATTCTCCGCAAGCAAGTGTGGGCCCTGGATCCGAATGAACCGGTACTCAAAGTGGAAACTATGGACGATGTCATCGCCACCTCCATTTGGCGGCCGCGTTTCTCCGCTTGGATTTTCGGCGCTCTCGGAGTCCTCGCATTGCTGTTGACCTCGGCCGGAATCTACAGCGTCGTCGCGTACACCACGGCCCTCAGGACCAAGGAGGTCGGTATTCGCGTGGCGCTGGGGGCCAGCCCGCGAAAAGTCGCCGCTGTTGTTCTGCGCGACGCGATGCTTCCGTTGACTACTGGCCTGATTGCAGGCTGCGTGGCCGCTCTGATTCTCAGTCACCTGCTCTCGAGCCTTTTGTTTGAAACCAGTCCTACCGATCCGGTCACGTACCTGGGAGCGGCGGCGTTGCTGTTGGCTCTCGGGATCGTAGCCAGCATTCGTCCGGCATGGCGCGCGGCTACCGCCGATCCACTCGAGGCGCTGCGAACCGAATAACAGCACGGCTACAACATCGCGGATGTTAGCTTAGTGATGCGTGATCTCCTTTTCCAATATCAGCAAGCAGTACGGCAAGCAGTTGATCTTTGTCGACGCTTCTTTTCAATTGAACCCCGGCGAGAAAGTTGGGCTGGTGGGGCCAAATGGAGCCGGCAAGACGACGCTGTTCCGCATGATCGTAGGAGAGGAAGAACCCGACGACGGCGAGGTGACGGTTCCCAAGCGCCTGCATATCGGCTACTTTCGCCAGGACGTGGAAGAGATGCAGGGACGCTCGGCGCTAGACGAGGCCATCGCCGGAAGCGGTCGCGCCGGCGATCTGCATCACGAGCTCGAAGACTTGCAACGCGCCATGGAGGACCCCGAACGCGCGGATGAACTGGACGATATTTTGGAGCGCTTCGGCCATGTTCAGGAAGAGTATGAACATCTGGATGGCTACGCGCTGGAGGCGCAGGCCCGCGAGGTGCTGCATGGCCTCGGGTTTCAAGACGACCAAATCGATGGCGACGTGGGCGCGCTGTCGGGCGGCTGGAAGATGCGCGTGGCGCTGGCGCGAGTGCTACTGGGCCGGCCGGATGTGCTGCTGATGGACGAGCCGACTAATCACTTGGATATTGAATCGATCATTTGGCTCGAGCAGTTTCTCAAGTCGTATCAGGGCGCGCTATTGATGACGTCGCACGACCGCGAGTTCATGAACCGCATCGTATCGAAGATCGCTGAGATCGATTCCGGGGAGATCGTGACCTACTCGGGCGATTACGATTTCTACGAGCGAGAACGCGCCATTCGCGAGACCAACCAACAGGCGGCGTTCGCGCGCCAGCAGGCCATGCTGGCCAAGGAGCAGCGCTTCATCGACCGGTTCCGGACGCACGCGGCCAAAGCGGCGCAGGTGCAGAGCCGCATCAAGGCGCTCGACAAGATCGAGAAAGTGGAGCTGCCAAAAAAGCGCACGGTGGTGAAGTTCGAGTTCCGCGTGCCGGCGCGGTCGGGCGATCAAGTGGCGGTGATCGAGGATCTGCACAAGCGTTTCGGCCCGCGCGTGATTTACGACGGATTCAATCTCACGGTGCGCAGGGGGGAACGCTGGGCCGTGATGGGCAAGAACGGCGCGGGCAAAACCACGCTGCTGAAAATGATCGCCGGAGCAATCGAACCGGACACGGGGAGCGTGCGGCTGGGAGCCAGCCTGAGCATGGGATATTTCGCGCAACAATCTCTGGACGTGTTGGATCCCGAGCTGACCGTGATCGAGCAGCTTCAGAATGATTTTCCGCAAGACGGGCTAGGCTCGCTGCGCACGCTGGCCGGCGCGTTTCAATTTTCGGGCGACGATGTGGATAAGAGCATCCGGGCGCTATCGGGCGGCGAGAAGTCGCGCCTGGCGATGGCGAGAATGCTCTACAATCCACCCAATTTTTTGGTGCTGGATGAGCCTACCAATCACTTGGACCTGGCCACCAAGGAGATGCTGGTGGAGGCGCTGAAGGAGTTTGAAGGCACCATGATTTTCGTGTCGCACGACCGCACATTCCTGCGAGGCTTGAGCTCGCGCGTGCTGGAACTGGGCGGCGAAAGCGGGAGGGATCGCAATCCGCACGTGTACCTGGGATCGTACGTCGAGTACGTGCAGAAGACCGGGCACGAGGCGCCGGGGATTGTTGCGTAAAAAAATCGAACCGTTCGCACGAGTGCGAACGCTGCACGATCGAACCGTTCGCACGAGTGCGAACGCTGCACGCAGGAGTGCGTGCGCCACAAGCTACTCGACGCGAACGGCGGCGAGATATTGCTCCAGCCTGGCGATCCAGGCCTGAATGCGCGTGGAATCGGCGGCTAGAGCGGACTCTTCAAGCGCGCTGCCAATTTCCGTGATCGGTTCGAAGCCGTAGCCGCCGCCGGTACCGGACATCTGATGGCCGAGCGTGCGGATGGTGGCATAGTCGCCGCGATCGAGCGCAGCCCGCAACGTCCCAACGTCGCCACGGCGCTTCTCGAGGTAACCACCCACCACCGGCTTGAGCCAGGATTCCACTGAGACTTGAATGCGATCGACCTCTTGAACGCGATCAACCGAGGGAACAAACTTGTTGATGGCTTCGAGCAAAGTGGCCTTCTTCATCGGTTTCGTGAGATGATCGGTGCACCCGGCGGCGAAGGCGCGGTCTTTGGCTTCCCGAAAAGCGTGGGCAGTGAGCAGGAAAATCGGCGTCGTGGCGAGCGAACGGATCTCGCGAGTTGCGCAGTAGCCATCCAGAACAGGCATCTCGGCATCCATCAGAACGATGTCGTAGGCACGCTGCTTGAATCGCTCCACGGCTTGTGCGCCGTTTTCCACTTCGTCGATAATGCAGCCGGAATCTTTCAGGTAGCCTCGGATGAGGAAGCGATTCTCCGGGGAATCGTCGGCTAGAAGAATTCGCAAGCCGCGATTTCGAAGGATCGCCGCTGCGCCTCTTTCCGCCACTGGCTGTGGTGCGCCGGCGCTAGCGACGGAAAATTGCGCCGTGAAATGCATGGTGCTCCCCGCACCGAGCACGCTCTCGGCCCAAATTCTTCCGCCCATCAATTCAACGAAACGCTTCGAGATGGCCAGTCCCAGACCGGTTCCGCCGTAATTGCGGGTGGTGGACACATCGGCTTGTGAGAAGCTTTCGAAGATGCTGGCCAGACGATCGGTGGGAATCCCGATGCCGGTGTCAGAGACGGCGAAGTGCAGCGCGCCGGGGGCCGGCTGGTCCGGGTTCATTTCCACGAGCACAGCAAGGTCGCCGCGATCGGTAAATTTGGTGGCGTTACCGAGCAGGTTCAAAAGAATTTGCCGCAGGCGGCCGGGATCTCCGATCAAGCGCGTGGGCACGCCGGGTTGAATGCGGCTGCTGAGACCAAGACCCTTGGATCGCGCTCGTACGCCCGCAATCTCGAGCGCTTCCGCGAGAACTTCCGTGAGATCGAACTCGATGTTCTCAAGCTCGATCTGCCCGGCTTCGACCTTGGAGAAGTCGAGAATATCGTTAATGACGTTCAGAAGATTATCGCCGGCGCGGCGAAAAACGCGTACGTACTCGCGCTGTTCGTCGTTGAGGGGCGTTTCCGCCAGCAACTCGGCCATTCCCAGCAGCGCATGCATGGGAGTGCGAATCTCGTGACTCATGCGGGCGAGAAACTCGCTCTTGGCCTGAGTTAGTTTGGCGATTTGCTCGCGGGCGAGCGAAGCTTCATGCGCATATTGGATGAAGCTTTGGGCTTGCTGGAACCTTTGTTCCGCGCGCTCGATAAGGAGGAACTGCTGTTCTCCAGCGATCGCTATGGCGCAAAAATGGAGCTCTGTTCCTGAGGCGCCGTTCTGGGTCCAGAGGTCTGAATGAAGGACCGGGCGATCGCCGGGACTAGCCCAAAACTCCTCCGCATCGGGAAGAAAGACCTCGAGGAACGGAAAGGCTTCGGTCAAACAGCCGGAGGGCAGCCAATCCGGCGCCGCTCCCGAAAGCTGAAACGATCCGTCCGGTGCGCGTTCAAACACCACATAGCCGAGGGCCGCGAGCGGGTTCATTCGATGAGCTTCCCGGCGAGCGCGAGGAACATCTCCTGGACGCCGCTGCCGGCCTTGGCGCTGGTTTCAAAAGTGGGCCAGCCGCGCGCGGAGACGGCCGCGGCTTGCACCTCCCACTGATCGCGGAGATCCGCCTTATTCAATACCAGAACGAAGGGCAGCGGGCCGAGCTGCGCGGCAATGCGCTGCTGCAACTCGATAGCCTTGGCGAGCGACGCAGCGCGGCAGCCATCCACAACCAGGATGTATCCGGAAGCGCCGCGAAGATGGGAGGCGTTGAGCTGGGCGAGATCGTCCTCGCCCGCCAGGTCCCACAGCATCAGCGTGACGGATTCAGATCCGACGGTGACGTCCTTGCGATCGATCTTGACGCCAACGGTTGTGAGATAGCGCTCGTCGAAAATACTGTCGACAAAGCGATGGATCAGGCTGGTTTTGCCGACGCCGAACTGGCCGACCATGCAGATTTTCTTCTTCAACATCGCCGCTAGGGAACGCCAATCACGCGAAACGACGCGCTGCGGCAGAACATGCGTTCCTCTTCCTCGATGGCGGAACAGGTTTCTTTCTCGCGATCCTCCGGTACGGCAGTCAGACGGGCGGCGGGCACACCCAAGGCGACCAGCGCGGCGCGCACATTCTCGGCGCGAGATCGGGCTAGAGCGGAATTGAGCTCTTCGGTACCGACGGGATCGTGATTGCCGCGCACTTCGATCTGGATGGTCTGGCCTAAGGCAGAGGCGGCCTGGATGAGAGAGATCATTTGGGAGCCGACGTCTTCAAGCAGGAAACGCTGCTCGGGTGGAACATCGGCGCTGCCGGTGGCGAAGCGAAAGGCGCGCTTCTGCAACTGGTCCTTCAACTCGGTGAGCTGCCGCTGAGCGGCAAAACGAGGAACGAGCGAATAGTATTTCTCCCAGTGGAACTCGACCTGGTTGGACGCCAGGCCGGCCGGCAACAGCGATGCGGGATCGGCTGCCAGTGGATCGCGCAGCCCGGAGATAAAGAATTTCGAGCCTCGCTTCTCGCTATGGGTGAGCACGATGCCGGGTTCGTACTCCAGGCGATGCGCGAAATTGGTCCAGCGGCGCTGTATTGCGGCCGAATAGATCCACCAGCCCGCGAGAGCCAGCAACAATACAGCGGGAACGCCAAATAGCAGCAAGCGCGCGCCCCAGGAACCGGACGGACGCTCGTCCAGACGGCCCTGCCCGAGGAGACAGGCCTGAAGCTGCGGCCGGCAGCTATCGAATCGCGAGGTGTCGCCGGAGAACTGGCGGAGCTCTTCGGCTTTCTTTTGTTCGATAGCGTCGAGCGTGTCCTGAAAGACGCGGCTTAGCTTACGGGGCGCCACACCGCGAACGAAACCCGCCACGATCGCGTCCGGGCCGTAGGCGAGCACCACTTCGATCTCGCCCATGCGAATGGTTTCGAGGTTCTCGCTTTCGACGCCGCTGACTGAATCGCGAACAAAGTCTTGAATCGCGGTGAGCATCCCCGAAACCATTTCGGGATCTTTTGTTTGGGCGGCCGCTTCCGCCGGAGGAGCCTCAACATGCTGGAGCAGCAAGCCGGAATTGCGATGAATCAGGAAGACCTGCTCGACGCGATACAGCAGGCTGCGTAGCACGACAATTTCGGCGTAAGGCTTGCCGGTGCGGAGCGATTCCAAACGCCATCGCACGCTGCGCCAGGAGAAGCTTTGTTCGAGCGTCTGGCTGAGCGATTGAAGCATCCCATCGAGCTCTGAAACGATGGCTTTGCGAATGGCCTGCCCAAAGATGGGGAACAACGCGTCGGCCAACATGCGCGGATTGGACTGCACCGAAAGCTGCAGCGCTTCTTCGAGCAGCGGCTGGAGCGCGCGGCGAAGTTTGATATCCGGATGCGAACCCGGGTGCTGACCGGAACGAAGCCGGACGGCTTCAGCGAGCACGCCAGCCACATCTTCAGCGCGGCGCGATGGATTGTCCAGGCGCTGGCGCATGGTTTCCCAAGCGGCGCGATCCGGGCCAAGAAGGATGGCGCGCAGTTCGGCAAGCGGCTTATCTGCACCGTCGGTGGGCATGCTGTCCGATCGCGCTGAGTTAGTCGGCGGCTACCTTGAACTGATCGGTGAGCCGGAGGGCTACCTCATTGAAGAGTCCGGCCAGCGCCGCGCGATCCGTCTTGGAGTGCTGCAGCTCCTGCGCGCGCCGCTCGAGTAGAGCGATCAGTTCTTCGCCCTTGGCGCGGATAGCGTCGGTCAGCTCCTTGGATTGCTGGAGAAGGTCGTTGCGGATTTCGCGCTTGGCCTGCGCTTCCTGGCTCTCCACTTCACCAATCTTTTTGAGAATGGAGGCCGCAGTTGCGGAACGCTCGTCGCGCTCGGTGTTCAGGCGCGCTTCCAAGGCTGCGAGCTCTTTATGGACGAACGCCTCCAAGGTTTCCAGGTGGCGTCGCGTGCTGTCGCGCAGATCCGACGATTCCTTCTTCAATGCCTCTTCCAGGCGCGCGAAACGTTGCTCGTAATCGCGCATGTTGGAGCCGAAGAGGATGTCTCGAATCTTATCGATGTTGCCGGCGCCGGAATCATTTGCGGCGGTATCATGCTGCACGGGGAGGTTCAGATTGTCCTCCGCGCCACCGTTGGAGAAGACTGCGTTCATAGAATATTCCTCCGTTCTTGCTTTACAGATACTTGATAAGAATTACTTCGTTGCCCTTGGCGCTGTAGATCAGCTCGTCGGCGAAACTTTTCGTCATCAGCAACCCGAATCCGCCGGGCCGGATGCCCATTTGACGACGCAGTTCCACGTGCCGGAATGGCTCGTCATCGGTATTGGCAACCGCCGCGTGGGCCAGGGTGTCCATGGAGAAACCTTCGCCGGGATCGCGGATGTAATAAACGATGCTGCGCGCGGTGCGGATGTAGCTCAGGTCCACGGTTTTCCCGGGGTCCAAGTGGCCGCCATGTTCGACGGCGTTGATCAGCAGCTCGCGGAAAGCGGTGCCGATGTGTTCGCGCTGATCGGGGTCGAGATCGCTGGGTAATTCGCGCACGAATTGAGTGAGACGGTCGGCGGTGGCAAGGCTGCAGCGGATCTGGAGCGAAATCCAATTGGGCTTGTCGGAAAGGATCTTGATGTCGTCGTCATTCACCGTGGTGCACATCGCGGTTTGCAACGTTCCAAGCAGCGCTTCGCGCGAAAAAGGCTTGCTAATGTAGGCCGCCGCTTCGCGCCGGAGCGATCCGAGTACGTGATCCGGAGTGTTCTTGACGGTCATCATGACCACCGGGGTGCCGGGATGACGAGCGCGAAGTTGGCCGAGTAGGGCGAGCCCGTCCATGCCGGGCATGAGAATATCGGCCAGCACGATATCGAACCGGTTGGATTCCATGCGGTCTAGCGCTGCTCCGCCGCTGGAGGCGCTGTCCGATTTCCAGCCTGTGTCCGCAAGCATGGCCTGGACAAGTTCGTGAATAGACGGATCGTCATCCACGATCAGAAGCCGGTGCGGCTGAGGCGGGGGTGGCATTGGTGGCCTTTGATAAGGATACATGAGCCGGTGGCGCGGGCGCGGCGCAGCGGCTGGTAGTCGGTGGCTGGTGGCTGGTAAGGACTGGGCACGGGTCCGCCCTGCACCACTAGAGAATCTTTTGAACTGTTTCGGAACAAAACAATATAGCCATCGTATAATATGTATGTTCTTAGGTAGATTGCCGAGTGGAGCATGAGCTGGACACGTTTTTTTCGTCGGGCGAAGTGGGATCGCGAGCGACTCGAAGAGATCGAATCGTACGTGCAAATAGAGACGGATGACAATCTGGCTCGCGGAATGCCGCACGCCGAGGCGCACGCGGCGGCCCGCCGCAAGTTTGGGAATAGCACGCTCATACGAGAGGAGATTTACACCATGAACACGATCGGTTTCATTGACACGCTCAGCCGCGACGTCCGCTACGGGCTGCGCATACTGCGCCACAATCCCGTGTTCACGGTGGTTGCGTTGTTGACGATCGCGATCGGAATCGGCGCCAACACGGCGGTGTTCAGCGTTGTCAACAGCGTCCTGCTCAAACCGCTGCCCTATCCGAAATCGGAGGAACTGGTGGCCTTGCGGCAAATCGCTCCCGGCGCTGCCGGACTGGCGAACTTTTCCGACGGCCTACGTCTTTCGCCCTCCATGTATTTTACTTACGCCGAGCATAACCGGACGTTTCAATCGTTGGGCGTGTGGACCACCGGGTCGGCGAACGTCACTGGCCTGGCAGAGCCCGAACAGGTCCGTACCGTTGAGGTCAGCGATGGCGTGCTTCAGGCGCTCGGCGTCCCTCCGGCAGCCGGGCGTTGGCTCTCAGCCGCCGACCAGATTCCGCGCGGCCGAGAAACCGTGCTGCTCAGCTACGGGTATTGGCAGCGGCGCTTTGGTGGAGAGCGGTCGGTGATCGGGCGCAATATTTGGGTGGATTCACGTCCTCGGGAAGTTGTCGGCGTCATGCCCCAGGGCTTTCGGCTGGTGAATGCAGAGTTCGACCTGATGGTTCCGCTGGCTTTCGATCGCGGCAAGCTGATCCTGGCCGGCTTTGGATTTGAGGGAATCGCCCGGCTCAGGCCGGGAGTCGCAATCGCCCAAGCGAATGCCGATGTGGCGCGCATGGTCTCGGTGTGGATGGACTCCTGGTCCAACGGGCCCGGCACCAATCCGCGAATTTATGAGACCTGGAGAATCACGCCGGCCATTCGTCCGCTGAAGCAAGAGGTGGTGGGTAACGTGATCGACGTCCTGTGGGTGGTGATGGGGACCATCGGCCTGGTGATGCTGATCGCCTGTGCTAACGTGACGAATCTTTTGCTGGTGCGAGCGGAAGCGCGGCAGCAGGAACTCGCGGTTCGCGCCGCACTGGGCGCTGGAAGGGGCCGAATCATCCGGGAGCTGCTGGTTGAAAGCGTGTTAATCGGTCTCATGGGCGGCGTGCTCGGCTTGGGGTTGGCGCAGGAGGGCCTGCATGTTCTGGTGGCGATCGGTCCGGCAAATCTGCCGCGCTTGAGCGAAATCTCGATCGATCCGCGAACACTCGGCTTCACGTTGGGTCTCTCTTTGCTCTCGGGGCTGTTGTTCGGATTAATTCCCGCACTCAAATACGCGGGGCCGCGCATCGCCGTGGTTCTTCGTAGCGCGGGGCGGACGTCGAGCGTGAGCCGGGAGCGTCATCGCGCGCGCAATTTATTGGTCGTCGCTCAGGTGGCGTTGGCGCTGGTTCTCATGGTGAGCGCCGGGCTTATGATTCGCACCTTCCAGGCATTGCGAACCGTGGAGCCGGGATTTACGAACGCGGAGCATCTTCAAACCATGCGAATGTCTATTCCGGAGTCACTGGTTACGAGACCGGAACAAGTGATTCGGATACAGAACAACATCGTGGACAAGGTGGCGGCGATTCCAGGCGTAACCTCGGTCGGGTTCGCGAGTGCGATGCCCATGGAGGGCTACGACTCCATGTGGGACAACATCTTTGCCGAGGGCAAGACGTATCCAGCTAACGAAATTCCGCCGCTGCAGTTCTTCAAGTATGTCTCACCCGCGTTCTTTCACACCGCCGGTACACGCATCATTGCAGGTCGCGAATTGACATGGACGGATGTTTACGGACTGCGACCAGTGGTGATGCTCTCCGAGAATCTGGCCCGTGAATTGTGGGGCTCGCCATCCGCTGCTGTCGGAAAGCGCCTCCGCGAGTTTTCTTCCATGCCGTGGCAGGAAGTGATCGGCGTAATAGAAGATGTCCGTGAAAACGGCGTCGACCACAAGACGCCCGAAATCGTGTACTGGCCATCGCTCGGGGAGAATATTTATGGCCCGTCGCCGGTGAACGCCCTGCGTACCGTGACATTCGTGATCCGGAGCGAACGCGCCGGCACTGAAAGCTTTCTCAACCAGGTCCGGCAGGCTGTTTGGTCGGTGAATTCGAATCTGCCGGTGGCGTCGGTGCGGACCATGCAGGAGGTCTACGGCGAATCGCTCGCGCGTACTTCTTTCACGCTGGTGATGCTTGCGATCGCGGGCGGGATGGCGCTGGTGCTGGGGATCATCGGCATCTACGGCGTGATTTCGTATGCTGTCTCGCAGCGCAGACGCGAAATTGGAATTCGGCTGGCGCTGGGGGCGCAGCAGAGCGAGCTCAGAAGGATGTTCGTGCGTTACGGACTGACGCTTGCGGGAGTGGGCGTGGCAATCGGGCTGGGCTCGGCAGTGGCGCTGATGCGGCTGATGAAGTCTCTGCTGTTCGGGATCAGTCCGCTCGATCCTCTGACCTATGCCGCGGTTCCGGTGGTTTTGGTGGCAGCCGCGGTGCTGGCCAGTTATCTGCCGGCGCGGCGCGCGTCGGCGGTGGATCCTATGGAAGCGCTGCGAGCCGAGTAGCGTGGGCGAGAGATTGCTATGATTCGTTCGGCGGGGGAATGCTCCAAGCTGGGCTGAATCGGGACTTGGGTATCCAACCCTGGGTTCGGTTGGCTCTCTCTGGGGTTACCCCAGGGAAACGTGAAGAACTGAGGTTTCATCGCGTGAGCGCCACTGCGCTACACGCAGAACGGCTCACGCAGGGTCAGACTCGTTGGAGCATTCCACCGTCCTCGAGCGATGTCGAAGCGATCGATATTGACAGCTCTGGCCCGATCGATTCTGGCCGGCGAGCCGACGGTGGATGGGATTGTCGCGCGTGGCAGCACGACGCTAGGAAGACGCTGGCGCTGGCTTCGGCCGCTGGCTCGGCGCTACATCGATTCGATAGCCGGCCGGGTGCGTCCGAGGTATCGCGAGGTCGTTCAGTTCCTGAATGACGACCCTGGCGTGCGACGTGCCTTAGCGGAACACCGCGATGAGTTGTCCGTTGAAAAATGGCTGGCCGAGCCGCAACAAATGCAACCCGTGGCGGCGGCCGAAGCGTGGGGCCTTCCTGTCATCGAATCCGTAGGCGCGTTAGCCGAATGGCTGCTGGTGTACCCATTCGAGTTGTTGTGGTTCGCCGATCTCAAGGGACTGGCATACAAGACCAGGCAACCGCGCCTCGGGCATTATCATTACCGCGCGCTGGGAAAGGGGTCGGGCGCTATTCGATTGATCGAAGCGCCGAAGCCGACGCTCAAGGAATTGCAGCGAAGAATCTTGGCGGAAATTCTGAACCGGATTCCGGCGCATCCTGCAGTCCATGGATTTCTGCGAGGGCGATCCATTCGAACGTACGTGAGCCCGCACGTGGGTAAACGGGTTGTGTTGAAGATGGACTTACAAGACTTCTTTCCGAACATTACGGGCGCGAGGATTCAAGCCGTTTTCCGCACCATGGGCTATCCCGAATCGGTCGCCGATTTATTAGGCGGCATCTGCACAAACTCAGTGCGTGGTTATGGGGCGCTTTACGCGCGTCCACACTTGCCCCAAGGCGCGCCGACGTCGCCCGCGCTGGCCAACTTGTGCGCCTACCGGGCGGATTGCCGGCTGGCTGGACTCGCGCGATCGGCCGGAGCCGAGTACACCCGCTACGCCGACGATCTGGCATTCTCAGGCGACGACTATTTTGAGCGCCGCGTGGAGCGCTTTTCGGCGCACGCCGCCGCTATTTTGGAGGAAGAGGGATTCACGGTACATCACCGCAAGACGCGCATCATGCGGCAAGGAGTGCGGCAACACCTCGCGGGTCTGGTGGCCAACCAGCGTGTGAATGTGATCCGGGCGGATTTCGATCGCCTGAAGGCGACGTTGACCAACTGCGTTCGTCTGGGCGCAGCGAGCCAAAACCATGCGGGGCATCCCCTGTTTCGGGAACATCTGGAGGGCCGCGTAGGGTTCGTGGAGACAATCAACGCGGCCAAGGGGAGACGGCTGCGGCGGATATTGGAACAGATTGAGTGGCCGTAGCACGCTTTTCGAAAACTGATCTACCAGTATTGACCGGCTGCTGCGAAAGCTGACATACTGGCTAACCATGCGCAGCTTATTCCGCCCCGTATTCGGAACAATCTTGGTCGGCGCGTCGATTCTATCGGCCGCGATTAGCGATCCTGTCCGCACCGATTCCGGCCTTGTTTCAGGCACTCCGGGATCCAGTGACGACGTCCGCGTCTATAAAGGCATTCCTTTCGCCGCACCCCCGGTGGGCGATTTGAGATGGCGCGCGCCGCAGCCCCCCGCGCATTGGGAGGGCGTGCGTAAAGCCGAGCAATTCAGCCCGGTGTGCATGCAACAACAGCGGGGGCCAGCCGCTGCGTCCGGGCCGGCGCCGAGCGAAGACTGTCTCTATCTGAACGTGTGGACGGCGGCGAAAGCGCCGGGCGAGCGGCGTCCGGTGATCGTGTGGACCTATGGCGGCGCGTTTACCGGCGGAGCCGGTTCGGTTCCGATGTACAACGGCGAAGCGCTGGCGAAAAAAGGCGTTGTGGTGGTGACGTACAATTACCGGCTGGGTGTGTTTGGATTTCTCGCGCATCCGGAATTAACCAAGGAATCCGGGCACAACGCGTCGGGCAATTACGCCATGATGGACATGGCAACGGTGCTGCGGTGGGTGCAGAAGAACATCGCGAATTTCGGCGGCGATCCGAAGCGGGTGACCATCGATGGCGAGTCGGCTGGCGCGATGCTGGTTTCGGCGATGGTGGGCTCACCCGAAGGCAAGGGCTTGTTCCAACGCGCGATCGCGCAGAGTGGCGCATGGATGGGCATCAGCATCAATCATATGACCACGCTCGCGCAAGCTGAAGAGGCGGGACAAAAGCTGGCGCAGGCGGAGGGCGCGGCATCCATCGCCGCGTTGCGCGCCAAGCCGGCCGATGAGCTGCTGAAGAACAGCCGTGGACCTTTTGGAATTGTGGTGGATGGCTGGCTCGTTCCGGAAGACTTGTCGCTGACGTATGCGCATCATAAGGAGAATGACGTCGATATCCTGGTGGGCTCGAATCGCGACGAGGGGACATTCTTCTCGCGCGCGCCGAGCAGCGCCGAGCAGTTTTCAGGCACGGCGAAGAAGCGCTTCAGCGATATGGCGGATGCTTATCTGAAGTTGTATCCGGCCAGCTCCGATGCGGAAGCGGGCACGTCGCTGCTGGCGAGTTTCCGCGACGAAATGGGCTGGCATATGCGAACGTGGGCCCAACTGCAATCGGCGCGCGGGAAAGGCAAAGCGTACCTGTATTACTTTACGCACGTTCCACCGAGCGCGCCGGGGCAGCCTTCGCGCGGCGCCACGCACACCGCGGATCTGGCCTACATGTTCGACAATCCGCCACCGAACGTGACGTGGACCGACACGGATCGCCAACTGGCCGAGACCATGTCGTCCTATTGGGTGAACTTCGCGGCCACGGGAGATCCGAACGGCAAAGGGCTGCCGGAGTGGCCGGCGTTCAAGGCGAAGACGGGAGACAAGACCTTGGTGCTGGGCGACACGGTGATGGCGGGTTCGGGCATCGACCCTGCCATGCTGGCCTTCTACGATTCCTACTACGCAAAGATGAGTGCGGGCGGATTGTAAGGTAGGTTTTATGGGTAAGTCTTGGATGATTAGCGCGGCCGCGTGCGCCGCATTCTGGATGGCTGCGCTGCCGAGCACTGCCCAAACACTGGGCCCACGCATCCCGCGCATGTCGGACGGCAAGCCGAATTTGACCGGATTATGGCAGGCCATGGGTACCGCGGACTGGGACATTCAAGACCACAGCTCGGCAGCCGGTCCGTTCTATCAGCTCGGCGCGATTGGCGCGATTCCACCCGGCCAGGGGATCGTGGAAGGCGGCGAGATTCCATATACTCCAGCGGGGCTCGCCAAGAAAAAAGAGAACGAAGCCAATCGCTGGAAGCAGGATCCAGAGCTGAAATGCTACATGCCGGGTGTACCGCGCGCGGCGTACCTGCCGTATCCGTTCCAGATTATCCAGTCGCAGAAAGATATTTTGTTCGCTTATGAATACGCCACCACGAACCGCCTGATCAACATGGGCAAGCCGCAACAGGCCGCGATCGACTCCTGGATGGGGACCTCGAACGGGCATTGGGATAAAGATACTTTGGTGGTGGACGTGACGGGGTTCAATGGGAATGCCTGGTTTGATCGCGCGGGCGATTTCGCCAGCGACATGCTGCACGTGGTTGAGCGCTACACGCTACTGGACGCGAATACGATCAACTACGAAGCCACCATCGAGGACCCCGCGACATTCACGAAGCCGTGGAAGATCAGCCTGCTGTTGTATCGGAATCGGGAGAAGAACGCGCGGCTACTGGAGTTCAAGTGCGTAGAGTACACCGAGCAATTGCTCTACGGGGACCTGGCCCGGAAGCCCGGCTCGTCAAAGTGAAGCCGTAACCTGAGCAATAAATCACGCGGGGCGCGCCACTTTGCGGTCTAACCAATCGCGCACCACAGCGAAAACTTCGTGGTTGTTTTTCTCCAGCAACATCAAGTTGCCGTTGCCCACGATGCCGAAGTCGCGCAGGCGCACCATTTCAGCCGAGCAACCGGCCTGCTTCAAAAACTCGACATTCGCTACGGGCGATCCGCCGCCGCCGAATTCGGTGGTGAGCCATCCAATCGGAATGCCCTGCAAGTTTTTCCATTTGCGCACGGGCTCGGCTTGGAGCTTGTAGGGCGACACAACCGGCCGCGGCGAATCGGGCGGCGCGGTGTGGTCGGCTAATCGGAATTGCGCGGGATCGGTGACTGGTGGATCATAAGCGATCGGGCTGGCGGTCAATCCCCAGCGCAGCTGCTGGGCGAACGGATTGCCATTGATCTCCATGGCGAAGATGCCCTTGATGAGATTGGGACGGCGATCGGCCACGCCCCAGCCAAAGAATCCTCCGAACGCGTGGGTGAGCAGGATGCACGGGCCGATGCGATCCACCAATTCCACGCCGCCATGCCACACCAGATCGCTGTGGAAAGCTTCGTCCATCACGTTGCCCGATTCGCAGGCCATGAACTGATCGATGATCGGGTCGTTCATGCCACCGGGTCCTGGCCACTGCGCCGTGTTGAACACCACGGGCGTCTGCACCAAGGGTTCATACGGCGGAACGTTCGGCAAATGGCTGGGGCCGAGCGCGTCGGGGTGATAGGGCGAGCGGCCATAACTCGGGCGATCCAGCCAATACACGCTGTAGCCGGCTTGCACGAAATAGTGGACCCAGCCGGGGCGCCCGCCGATGCCCATCATGTGAGTGCCCTGCCCGCCGCCACCATGCACCATGATGACCGGATACTGGTAGCGCTTCTCGGCCGGGATCATGTACTGCACGTACATCTGCCCTTGCGCGATGGTCCCGTAGGGCATGGTTTTGCGCTGCACGCCGACCCAGAAGCAGCCTTGATCGGCGAGTTTGAGCGCGGTGGATTCGCGGTTGGGCTTGGGATCGATAACCGCGGGGGCCGGGACCGGTGGCGTTGCCGCTGAGAGTTTGTCCAGTTCGTCTCGCACCGATTCGGGCGACTGCTCGATTGCAACGATTCCCTTCACCAGGTTGGGACGCTCTTGCGCGGTGACGCGCGCGAAGTCGGCGCCGTCGCCCTGCGTGATCAGAATGGCGGGGCCGATTTCATCCAGCAGCTTGGCGCCGCGCGTGCGCCAAACATTTTGCGTGAGGGGGTTATTTCCCATTGGCTGACCCATGGAGGCGACGACCTGCGCGATGGCTGGATCGTTCGCATCGGCTACGCCTCGACTGCGAGCGACGCCTTCGAAGGTAGGGGCGTGCGGATCAAAATAGCCGTGCACCCAGGGATGATAGGGGTTGCGGCCCTGGCCGGGGCGATCCAACACGTAAACTTTGTAGCCTTGTTCCAGCAACAGCGTGGCCCAGCCGCGGCGGCCGTCAGGCGTGCTGATCCAATCGGATCCCTGTCCATAACCGCCATGAATCAGGACCACCGGATAGGGGTGGCGCACCTCGCGCGGAATCCAGTGCTCTACGTACATCTGCATCCCGTTGCACATGGTCCCACGGGCTAGCGTGGCGTGCTCGACGCCAAACCAGTGGTAGCTCCAGTCGGCGATGTCGAGAATCGGACCAGATGCGGAAGGCGCCGCTGGTGTGGTTTGCGCGGGCGCGAGAAGGGGAGCAGCCGCGGCGATCAGGGCGGCTAACTCACGACGGGTGACTCCAGAAGTCGAGCGGTGGGGCATTACGTGGGACATTATATCGGTCGGAGTCGGGTGCGTGCTGATCTCAGCGGAGCACCAACCAGTGGCCGAGCGGATCGAGCGGCGCCCCTTGTAGGTTATGTTACTATCGGCTGATAAGTAAGCTTCTTAGGGGGATTTTCATTTGAAACGCGCATTTATCGCAGGACTCTTTTGCCTTTTCTTCGTGTCGTACGGCCAAGCCCAGCAGGGGAATATAACTCTGGGACAGAGCACGCAAACTATCACGCTGACGGGCAACGGCCCGGACGTGAACGGGAATGGCACATTCACCCTCACCTGGAACGATTGCTCCTACAACGGAACGGCGACGACCTGCACTCTCTCCGGACCGTTTACGGGACTTGGACCCGGCGGCACCTGGGATTTGCAGTTGATCTATCCCGGCAATGGACCTTCGCCGGTAACGGCCACTGCGCCTGCTGGTAGCAATAGCTTCACCATTTCCTTGAGCGCCGGGAGCGTGCACTTCGTTTTCAATGAGAGTAACGGGACCTCGATTACGTTTCCCTATAACACCGGAAGCATCTATTTTGTTCAGTCGTTGACCGCCTGCACAGGCAACCCACCGACCTGTGGTGTGGCAGGGGTGGGACAGACACCGGGCGCCACAATCACGGGTCCCGTGACGGGCACTTTCAATCCCAACCCGCAGATCCAGGACGCAATTACGGCTGGGGATTATGGTGGCGGGTTCGCTCCGATCGCGCCCGGAACATTTATGGAGATCTATGGGCTGAATTTAGCGTTCACAACCTCGGGCTGGGGCAGCGGCTTCGTCGGCAACAACGCGCCCACCGAGGTGGCGGGATCCTCAGTTACAGTTGGCGGGAAAGCGGCGTTCGTATCCTACGTGAGTCCAGGACAGGTGAATGTGAATGTGCCATCGGACGTGCCGCTGGGGTCGCAGCCGGTGATTCTCACCACTTCCGTGGGCGGGATGAGCAATAGCTATATGATCACGGTAAACGTGACGGAGCCGGGGCTGCTCGCGCCGCCGCAATTCAAATTCAAAAACAAGCAGTACGCGGTTGCGCTATTTCCGGACAACGTCTATGCTCTGCCGCCGGGGACCTTCTCGGGCCTGCAATCCATGCTCCCGGTGCCGGGGAATACGATTGTCCTCTATGGCATCGGATTTGGCACGGTGACTCCCAACAATCCGGCGGGCGTAATTGTTCAGAGTCAGAACACGCTGACCACGTCGCTGGACGTTACGATTGGCGGGAAGTCCGCGCAAGTACTCTACGATGGGTTGGCGCCGCAATTGGTCGGAGTTTATCAATTCAACGTGGTGGTGCCGGACATTCCCGCCAGCGATACAACACCTTTGGTTGTCACGTTGGGCGGAACCCCAGTTGCACAGACGCTATACCTGTTCATCGGAAACTGACGAAGGGGGATCGTCGGACGGGCATTCCAATCAGGTCATGTCGGGCGGCGTGGCGGTTTGCTGATCTTCGATACGAGATTCCGGCTCAGGATCGCGGAGGCGGCGACGGCCCCTCCGAAGAGTGCGCCGGCTACCCCGAGCGATACGACATCTTGGCCGGCGAGATATAAATTGCGCACGGGCGTATGCGGAGTGAGCGAGCGCAGGCTGAAACGCTGGGGCGTGGCGGCCAGACCGTACGCTTCGCCTTGCGCGTAGTTCATAAAGTGGCGCGTGGTGAGAGGAGTGGACAACTCGGCGTGATCGATCTTGCCGGCGATAGCGGGAACGGCGCGCTCGAGCTCTTGCTGCAGCCTTTGAGCCAGGGTCTGTTTGAAGGCGTCGTATTCCGTGCCGCGCTTTTTCCAGCGCGAGTCTTCCCAGGGCGCGAACCACCGATACGGGACGAAGACGATGGCTTCCAGCGTGGCGCGGCCGGGGTATTTGCGCTCGAAGCCGGGGTCCTTGGCCGATGGGAACGAGATGTAGACCACGGGAAACGGAGCGGACGGATCGTTGCTGAAGCGCGCGAAGTTGGCGTCATGGTCCCATGACGGATAGATCCAGAGATTTGTGCCTTGGAGTCCGAGGCTGGCGGCGCTTTGCTTCACTCCGACGTACAGGCTCAAGTGAGCGAGCGATCCGGGGATGCTCCGCAGATCGTTCAGAATCGGTTGGATGATGGGCTGTGGTTGACGAATCAAGCGCTCGAACGTATTGCGGGCACCGGCGTCGCTGACGACGAGATTGGCGTGGAACTCGCGGCCATCGGCCATTCTTACGCCCGTGGCTCGGCCGTTTTGGACGATAATCTCCTGAACGTCGGCGCTGACAGCGATTTTTCCGCCATTGCTTTCGATCAACGGCGCGATGCTTTCAGCGATGCGAGCCGCGCCTCCGATGGGATAGCTGGCGCCGTTGAAATAGTGGCTGGCGATCAGGGCGTGAATTCCGAAACTGCTTTGCGCGGGAGGCAAGCCGTAGTCGCCCCATTGGGCGGTGAGGACCGCGATGAGTTCCTGATTTCGAGTGAAGCGGTGCAGAACATCGAGGGTGGACTGCGAAGCCCAGCGAAGGAACGGAGCGCGCATGAAACGGCCTGCCAGCCGTGCGGCAACCCGGGGAATGGCCTTTTCGGCGAAGTAGAGTCCACTGGACTTTTGAGCGGATTGCACGGCAGCCAGATAACCGTCGATGGCGCCGGCTTCGGAAGGGAAATAGTCCTTCAAGCGAGCGCGAAGCCGCTCCAGGCCGGTGGGAAATTCAAACGTCCGGCCGGGCATCAGGACACGGTCGTAAACATCGGGCATAGGCGCCCATTCAAGCTTCCCGTTGGTGAGGTGGTCGAAGGCGGCGCGCAAAGGGGAGGCGGGATCTTGCAATTCGCCGACATAGTGCACACCCACGTCCCACGAATATCCGGGACGGCGGAAGCTATGCGTGTAGCCGCCGGCGGTGTAATGGCGCTCGAGCACCAGCACTTTGCGCGAGGCATATTTGGATAGCAGAGCCGCGGCGGTGAGACCGCCGAGGCCGGAGCCGATGGTAATCGCGTCCCAGCGATCTTCCAGAGTTTGCTGTTGATAGGAGATCATGGGAGCGGAAAGAGGCGTTCACACGAGTGTGGCGCTAAAGCGAAGAACGCGGCACGCAAGAGTGCGTGCGCCACATGCATTAGTGGTGGCCGGCTGCGCGGATGACCAGCTCGGCCTGAGGCGCTTCCAGTTTGGGTTTGCGAGCCATGGCTTTCTCGTTGATTCGGGCGCGGCGTTCGGCCTGCTTCGCTCCGCTCGCCAGATCGCGGTCCTTGAACTCGGGCAGCACTTCGTTCGAAAACAACTCAATGGAAGAGCACAGCAGGTCATGCGGAATTTTCCCGGCTTGCGAAATGCACAGGACTTGATCGATGCCGGCTTGCTCGAAATCGCGCAAACGCTGGCGCAACTGTTCGGGCGTTCCCACGCAATCCTGCGTGCGTCCTTCGGGAGGCGCGAACTCCTTGGGACGGTTTTTGTATTCGTCCCAAATATCGGTCTTGCCGGGACGATGTTCGCCGAAGAAGCTGTAGTGGCCAAGTCCATAGAGGAAAAACCCGTAGCTTTCGGCGCCGATTTGTTCCACCCGCGCCCGATCGCGATCGCACAAAAAGGGCGCGGCCACCGCGAAATTCGGATTCACGGCATAGCCCAAAGGCTCGCATTCGTTTTCGATGACGTGGTAGTAATCCTTGACCCATTGGTGTGCTTCTTCGGGACTGACGAAGGAAAACGTCAACGCGCCAAGACCGAGTTTGGCGGCTTGGATAATCGATTCGCGTCGCGAGCAGGCCATCCAAAGCGGCGGATGCGGCTTCTGATACGGCTTGGGGACAACGTTGCGCGGCGGAATCTTGATGAACTGGCCTTCATAGCCCGTAAATGGATCTTCCACTAGCATCCGTACGGCGATGCGCATACCTTCCATCTGCATGTTCTTCTTCTCGGACTGGGGCACGAGAAATCCGCCCAGCTCGGTTTCAGTAGCGCCAGCGCCGGTGCCAAATTCGACGCGACCGTCGCTGATGAGATCAAGCGTCGCGATGCGCTCGGCCACGCGCGCCGGATGATTGATGTAAGGCGGTGTTTGGACGATACCGTGGCCGATGCGGACGTTCCTGGTGCGCTGGCTCACCGCGGCCAAAAACACTTCCGGAGCGGATGAGTGCGCGTATTCTTCAAGGAAATGATGTTCGGTGGCCCAAATATAGTCGTATCCACACTGATCGGAGAGCACGGCCTGTTCAAGCGCATTCTTGAGGAGGGTGTGCTCGGAATCGCGGACCCAGGGGCGCGGGAGTTGATGTTCGTAAAAGCCGCCGAATTTCATTGAAGGTGAGTGACCTCTGCCGGTTGAAAGTACCATTGTATCGGAGCCTCAACACCCCGGCGCTGGTTTGACACCCGGAGCCCCGGAATGTACGATGATCACTCGATATGCGCTTGCTAAATCGTCTTCGACTCTCATTCTGCGGCACCGTGGCGGCGGCAGCCATGCTTGCGCCGGCGAATGCCCAGACCCCGGCCTACAAACCACTGCGAACCGCGGACGGAAAACCCAATTTCAATGGCATCTGGCAGGCGATGAATACGGCCAATTGGGACCTGGAGGGTCATTCGGCGCAGGCCAGCCAAGTGGTGGCTCTGGGGGCGACTGGCGCGGAGCCGGGGGGAATCGGCGTGGTGGAAGGCGCCGAGATTCCTTACTTACCGGCTGCCGCGGCTAAGAAAAAGGAAAATTATGCGAACCGGCTGAAGCTCGATCCGGAAGTGAAATGCTACCTGCCCGGCGTGCCTCGCGCCACCTATATGCCGTTTCCGTTTCAGATTGTGCAGTCCGGCAAGTTCATTCTGATCTCGTATGAATACGATGGCGCCGTGCGGACCATCTACATGGACAATCCGGGGCCGGCGCCGGTGGACAGTTGGATGGGCTGGTCGGCCGGACATTGGGAGGGAGACACGCTGGTGGTGGACGTGACTGGTTTCAACGATCAAACGTGGTTTGACAGGGCCGGCGACTTTCACAGCGACGCGTTGCATGTGGTAGAGCGTTACACATTGGCGTCGCCGGATGTCTTGAATTACGAGGCCACCATCGAAGATCCCCAGGTGTTTTCGCGGCCATGGAAAATCAGCATGCCGCTGTATAAACACGTGGAAAAGAACGCTCAACTGTTAGAATTCAAGTGTGTAGAGTTCGTGGAGGAGTTGATTTATGGGCACCTCCGTAAACAGACCAGCAAGTAGTGCGAGGTTTAGCATGCGTCTTCGGTTCACCATAGTGATTGCCGGTGTCGGTTTGTTGGTGGGCGCCGCTCCGGCGTGGGCGCACCACGCGTTTGCGGCCGAGTTCGATTCCACCAAGCCCATCAAGCTGCGCGGAGTAGTGACCAAAATGGAGTGGATCAATCCGCACGCCTGGATCCATATCGACGTTAAGAATCCGGACGGCACCGTGACCGGTTGGATGGTGGAGGGCGGAAGTCCGAACACCTTACTGCGGAATGGTTTCACCAAGGCATCGCTGCCGGTGGGGACCGAGATCGTGGTGGATGGCTATCAGGCCAAGGACGCCACCAACAAGATGAACGGCCGCGACATCACGTTTCCGGACGGACGCAAGCTGTTTGTCGGCTCGGCGGGGCAGGGTTCCGCGCCCGACGACAAACAGGACAAATAGCCCGGTCACGCCCGTCAATATAAGCGCCATTTGGTGCGGGTGTAGGCGATCTGGAAGCCCTTGCGCTCGGCGTTCCGTTGGGAGTTGCCGCCCGCCTCGGCCACCATCATTGCCAAATCGCAGCCCTGGTCGAAGGCGTAGCGCATACGCTGCTCAAGGAGTGCCGATTGCAACCCGCGCCGGCGCAAATCCGGAACCGTGGCCGAGCCGCCGAACAAAGCAACACCCTCATGGATAAAGAGCACACCGGCGGCGCCTGCTTGGCCATCGACCTCGGCGAGGAAACACAGGCTTTGCTCGCGCGCCGAAGAAATGGCGCCGATTTCTAGAACAAACTCCCTCAGCTCCGGATGTTCGTGGGCCCAGCCTTCCGCGCTTATGTTGGTCCACAGTTGAGTCTCTTCCGGGCCGATCAGGCGCACGCGGATATTGCTGTGCATTTGAGACGCCGGCGTCTCGACGGTCCGAACCATGACGCTGCTGATCTCGACGGGCCGGTACTGCCGCTTACAAAGCAGGTCCAGAGCAGCGACCCCCGCAAGCGGGCTCACCTCGTGCAGCACCGGGGCACCACGGTCGAGGAAGAAGCGCTCGATCACATCGAGGGACTCCGCGCTCAGTTCCTCGAAGATGCCGAGTCCGAAAGTCTGAGTGACCGGAGAGTCGATGGCATCGAAGACCGCGTATGCTCCAGCGCATTCCATCCATTCGGCGCCGCAGTCGGGGAATCGGCGGCGGCGGGCCTCGGCGAACTGGACGCAGGCGTGCCCCTCGGCACGCTCCAAACGCCGCGACAGGGCAAGATCGGAAAATAACATGTCCGGTTGTGGCTACAGCTACTTCTTCCACTCCTCCATCGCCTTCCTCGGAAGCGAGCCGGGAAGAAAATCGACCAGCTCCAGCCGGACGCCGTTGGGATCGACGAAGTTGGTGATGCTGGTTTTCGTCGAGCCGATGCGAGGGTCATTGACCTCCACTCCGTGCATCCGCAACGCCGCGATGGTTGCGTTCAGATCTTCCGGCCAGATTCCAATGTGGCTCAAGCCGACCGGGCGCTCCGCAGTGGCCGGCGCCAACTCCAGAAACGTATCCTGAGTGATCTGAAGATAGGCGAGAACGGGCTTGCCGTTCGGGTCCTTAATGGTAAACGCTTCGCGAAAGCCCATGGTCTGGGTGTAAAAGCGCATGGACTGGTCGAAATCCTTCACAAAAATTCCGACGTGATTCAGCCGCAGCCCTGAAACCTGATTGGACTGGGCCCGGCCGGGCTGCATCAGAAAAAGGCCCACTCCGATACCCGCGGCAAACAATGCGAAACAACCGATGATCCGGCGCATAACGCCTCCTATCCGTGGCTACTGTACCGCACTTACGCGCCGACGATAGTGGAGGCCGGTTCAGATTGACCCGGCGCCGGATAGGTTCGACAATGAGGTTGGCCTTGCCCCCCGCCCGACCGCCGGAGATCGATTCTCGACAGTACATTTTTTCCTACCTGATTCGATCCCCAGAAGATGCGCCCGCCGACTTTCCAATCCCGGAGCCCGCGCGCCTTCACATCGGCTTATTTCTTCCGCGTGACGGACCGGACTGGTTCGGGCGCCGTGTATATCCTCCGCGTATTCTTCTGCTGGAGCGGAGTGCGCCAGAGGTGAATGCAATCGTAGTCCTCACTCACCCGCGCTATGCCGAGCCGCCGGTGCGAATCGCGTTGCCGGATATCGTGTTTTGCGAGATTGGCCACATCCTTCTGATTGGATGGATTCGGTTGGTTCCTACGGCTCGTTCGGCAATTCATTTGCCGTACAACACGGGATTAGATCGATCGGTGAGCGAGTTCGTTGACACGCTCCTACGCCAATATCTCTCCCCAGGAATGGAACCGGGCAGCGAACCGGAAGGCAGCTCTGAGCACACCAGATTTGAGCACGACACATTTGGACCGCCCTTGGATATTAAGTTCAGGAACTCGCTAACTCACGCGCTGCAGCCTGGCGAACGCCTTCGCGCTACATGGTTCAGTCCGCCTTATCAGGCATCGCGAAGATGGGGACCGTTCCGTGTGAACACGGAAGTGGGCGGCGATCTCGTGGCTTACACCGATCGGCGTGTTCTTTGGATCACGGACCGCTGCAACGGCCGCTATGAGCGCTATGGAACGGTTGTTTCCAGTGCGCCGGTTCGCGGGGTAATCGGGGCCCAGGCCCTGCAGAATCGCGACGTAAGTGCGCTGACGATCTCGTTCCAGTCCGGCGTGTCCTGGTCCATTCCAATTCCGTCGGACGGGCGTGCGGACGCCGAAAGTTTTGCGCCGCAGCTTAATTGCCCACCAGGTGCGACAGACCCGTGTTGTTTTCCAAACAGATGAACTCGATCAAGTCCGTGTCCGGCATCAAACGCTGATTCAGCTTAAAGCTCCACGGCCTGGTAAAGGTTTTCGGATCGTCCACCGTGATTTCGATCTCCAGCGTCCCATAGTTCAAGCGCCGAAATCGCTCAATCACTTTGCCGGCGCTGGTGATGGGCGTGCCTTCCTCGTCGATCCAACCCATATCCCGGAAATCGACGGTCTCGACCACCAGCGTGTCGCCTTCCCACTTGCCGATCGAATAACCGTACCACCAGGGATCCGGATCGTTGTTGGGCAGCGGCCGGCCGTCGGTGAAGATCTGCCGTATCCCTCCGTTGGCTTCGTACAGGATCAAGACCAGCCCGGGTGTCTGGATGATCTTGCGAGGTTGCGGGTGGCTGGCAAGCTGTACAACATTGAGCGGCAAACAGTGCGCGTCAGGATGGTCCTTACTATGCTCCGCGAGACGCTGCTTGCGCAGTTCCGCGGCCCAGGGCTGCATCGGCAAGCCATCGGGGAACAACGAAGGAAGATTTTGGAATGGCCGCGGTCCGGGAGGGGGCGCTGCGCCGAATGGCGCCGGAACTGGCGGAGGTTGTCCAGGAACCACGCCGCGATCCCAGATTCCCGATAGATCGGGATGGCCGTCGGGGGCCTTGGGGGCGGGCGCATCGAGATTCACTTTTCCATTCGGCAGCCTCGGAGCTCCAGCGGTTGGGTACGCGGGCCATTGCGACAGAAGAACCCCTGGAAAAATCGCCAATCCTATTGCGAGTATCCCGATCGAGGCCATGCGATGGGCCGCTAACGGCCCTACGCGAGTATACTTGAAAAACGTATCAGTCAAATTCAACCGGCAGATGGAGGCAGTCATGACCCTCTGGAACGACGTGAAATTCGCGCTACGCTCGCTCGCCCGCACCAAAGGGCTGACCGTTACCGTGATACTAACCCTGGCTCTCGGCATCGGCGCGAACGCTGCCATCTTCACGCTGGTGCGCGGCGTGCTGCTGCGGCCGCTGGTCAACCGCGACGAGAACCGGCTGATTTACATCCGCCAGAGCGCGCGCGGCATGGGCGTCGACAACGCAGCGTTTTCGGTTCCCGAGATCCAGGATTTGCGCGCACGCGTCAAGACTTTGAACGCGTTCGGCGACTTCTCCCAGATCGGCTTCACTATGATCGGGTTGGGCGAGCCGCGCGAAGTCCGCGCGGGCGTCGTCGGCGGATCGTATTTCGACGTGATGGGGCTGCATCCGGTGCTCGGCCGTCTGCTCGACATGCGTGACGACGGACCAAGCGCAGCCGGCGCGGCGGTGCTGACATATCGCTTCTGGTCGACCCAGCTAAAGAGCGACCCGGCGGTGCTTGGAAAAACGGTCAGGCTAGGAACGCGCTTGGCCACCATCGTGGGCGTGCTGGAGCCGTCGGTACCGTATCCGGCCGAGACCGAAATCATCGCCAACATTGTCACCAGCCCGCATCATCTCTCGGCGACCATGGTGACCGGGCGCGTCCATCGCATGACGGAACTGTTCGGCCGTCTCGCGCCCGGCGCGACGCTCGATCAGGCGCGCGCGGAACTTCGCGCGGTCCATGGGGCAATTGTTAAGGAACATCCCGAATCGTATTCGGCCAAAGCCGACTTCCGCATCGACGCCATTCGTTTGCGCGACCAGATCACGGCGCGCGCCAGAACCGTGCTGTGGGTGTTGCTCGCGGCGGCGGTTCTGGTCTTCGTAATCGCATGCTCGAACGTCGCCAATCTGATTCTCGCTAGGACGCTCCGGCGCGAAGGCGAGTTGTCCATCCGCGCGGCGCTGGGAGCAAGCACTTGGACGCTACGCAAGACGCTGTTGGCCGAAAGCCTGCTGCTCTGTGGCGCGGGCGCGGCACTGGGCGTTCTGAGCGCCCAGCCGATGGTGGCCATCCTGGCTCGGTATGCCTCGCGTTTCTCAGTCCGCGCTCTCGATCTCACGGTCGATTCCAGCATGCTTTGGGTGGGCGCTTTGCTGGCTGTCGTCGCAGCAGTGCTGCTGGCGTTTGTCCCGCGGCTTCCGTTGGCCGACGCGTCGCATGGGGTGAACCTCGCAAGCGGCAGCGTGCGGATCTCGAGCAGCACCAGCCGCCGGCAGCGGGTCTTCGTCGTGACGCAGATCGCTGCGTCCTTCGTGTTGCTGGCCGGCGCGAGTATGTTGGTGAAGACGCTGCTCTCGTTGCAAGCGGCCGAGACTGGTTTCGACACTCATCACGTACTTGCGATCAATGTGCCCGTGATGTCGTATGGAAAGACTCCCGAACAGATCGTCGGCTTTTACAAAGAAACGCTGCGCCGCATCTCGGCGTTACCGGGAGTGGACGGCGTCGCGATGGGCACCCTGGTTCCATGGCGCGAAGCTGGCACCTTTGGTCCTGGCTTCGAGTTTTCAGCGGACGGCCACGTGAAGGCAGCGGGCGAAGAGGATCCGCGCGGCCGGTTCCGGACGGTATCGCCCGGATTCTTCGCGGCGCTCGGCGTTCCAATTATCGCCGGACGCGATTTCAACGATTCAGATCGCCAAGGGAGCGACCCCGTGGTCGTCGTGAGCCAGAGCGTGGCCCAACGCATGTTCCCGAATCAGGACGCTGTCAACCATCACCTGATTTGGACCGATCCGGTGATGAAGTTCGCCCCAATCAACCTCGCGCCCCGGCGCATCGTTGGCGTCGTGGCCGATATGGATGATGAGAACCTGGTGCCGGGCCCGGCGCTAACTGTATATCATCCCTTTGCGCAGATACAGCAATTTGGAGGGGACCGTCTGTTCGTCCACGCGCACACCAATCCGTATGGGCTGGTGTCGCCCATCACCCGCATCATTCGCGAGATGTCCGCGGACCAGATTGTAGAGCGCGCGGCAACACTCGAAGACGTTCGCGCAGAAGTCCTCACGCCGGATCGGCTGAATGCGTTCGTATTCGGCGGCTTCGCGGCGGTCGCGCTACTGATCGCCGTGGTGGGTGTGGCCGGCGTCCTGGCGTTTTCGGTAAGCGGGCGCACGCGCGAGTTCGGCATAAGGCTCGCGATTGGATCGCAGCCGCGGCATTTGGTCACCGGCGTGATCGCCGAAGGCGCGTTGATGGCGGCTCTCGGCGTTGTTACGGGCGCGGTTTGCGGGTATGCGCTGGCTCGTCTTGCGGGCAGCTTTTTTCAGGATGTGCCGATGCCGGGCGTAGTGCCGGTAATCGGCGCGGCGATCGTACTTTTGACCGCCGCGGTGGTTGCGTCACTTCTTCCAGCAACACGTGCGGCTCGGGTGGACGTGATGCAGGCGCTACGATCCGACTGACGCTGGACCCTGGGCCTTTTTACGCCAGCGAACCCTTGTATAAACCCAGCAGCTTGCCCCAGGCGCGGTCGGCCTCGGCTTTGTTGTAAGTAGGCGAGCCGTCCCCTTGCTTGGGCATATCCGGCACGCACCAGCCGTGATAACAGGTCTCGTAAACTTCGATCTCCGCTGGGTTGTTGGCGGCGATGAACGCTTCTTTGAGCTTGTCCTTGGCGTCGGGTTGCTGCTTGTCGTCGCTCATCGCGATACCGAAATACATCTTAGCCTTGATCTTCGGCGCGAGCAGATGCGGACTACTCGGCTCTTTGGTGACCAGGCCGCCACCGTGGAACGAGCCGCCGGCGCCTACGCGATCCGGCACTGTGGCCGCGGTCCTCATCACCAGCGCTCCGCCCATGCAGTAGCCCTGGGTACCGATTTTCTTCTGCTTGTTCACCTGTTTCTGGGCGTCCAGGAACGCGATGTAAGCGACGGCATCCTTTTCGGCATTGCCCGGCGCATTCACCGACGCCATCAGCGGCATGATCTTCGCGCGGTCGGCCTGAAAATTAACCGTGGAGGCATCCGTCCAGAAAGGAGCTTTACCCACGCGATAAAAAGGATTGGGCACCAGAACCGAATATCCATCCTCAGCCAGCCGTTTGGCCATTTCGCGCATCGAGGGCCGCAATCCGAACGCATCGGGCCAGATCAATACGCCGGGGTGGGACCCGCCGGCCGGATGAATAAACGCGGCATCGCAGGTGCCGTCGGGCGTCTTGATCTCGACGTCGGTTTCAACTACCTTCATCGCGCCCGAAGCTGCACCCGCAGCTGCCAGGCCCGCCGCCACCGACATTACGAAGTCGCGCCGTGGAAGGGCGCTGGATGATTCATTATCTTTGTAATCTTTTGTGTCGTCCGCCATTTGCTATCTCCTTCGTCAAACAGTGTATCTCTTCTTCTGCAACTGTGAGCGGACGACTCAGGCAAGCGGCTATTGCTTCTTGTACGTTACCTCGGACGGTCCGCGGCGTCCGCCTGACACCGTCAGTTTCAGTTCGCCGCCCGAAACGGTGCCCTTGTATTCCTCGGTCACCTTGTTTCCTTGAAATTCGCGCACAACGGTAAAGGCAATATTGTCTCCATCCATTGTTCCATTGGAAATCTGGATTGGTCCGCCCTGGCCTCCCTGAATGCTGCCGGTCAGCCCGTTGTCGGTGACTTTCAGCATGAGGATCTCGGTTCGGGGGCCACGCCTGCCTTCGATCTGAGCGGTCCACTTACCGTCAATGTCCGCCGCGAAACTCGCCCACAGCGTAAGCGCCGCCAGCGCGATCGTCCATCGAATACTCGCACGCCTGGTATTCATTTCATAGTCTCCTTGAGGGTCGCCATCCGGCGTCCCTATTACAAGAGACCGATGAAAGCCGTGAAGAGGGTGTAAGGGTTTGTCAAAATCCGGGCGAAACTATTTCGCCTGCTTCCTGCGTTTGGCCCATTGCGCCTTCATTCGCTCGGATTGCGCTTTGCGCGCGGCAGCGGACATCCCGCGCCGTTTCTTGGGAGAGCCTGGCGTGGCAGGCGTTACAACGGCGGCCAGCGGATTCTTTGGAGGACGGCCCCGTCGTTTTGTTCCTTGGAGAGCTTCAATCGCTCGGCTAATTCTGTCGCGTTCGGCAACCAGGAGCGCGACGATATGTTCAGTTGGCATCTGGGGAAATATTATCATCTTGGCGGCCTGTCCGGCTACGGCGAATGTCACTTTTTGATCACATTAGCGCCGCCCGCCGGCTCCCGAATGGTTTCTTTGTATTTCGCTTCCACCGACGGCACGCAGACGTCCTCGCGCATTTCCGTTTTGCCATCGGCCAATTTGAAAGTGAATTTCTCGCTCACCCAAGGTTTGGTGTAAGCGATGGGGTCGGTGAGCGTCATGCTGAGCTCGATCGTGTTGTGGTCGGCGCGATGATAGCGCTCTTCCAGACGCATTTCGTCGCTGTGGGGATGACCGTCGGCGTCCAGCCAGGTTCTATCGTCGAAGCCATTGGACTGCACCACGAAGATATCTCCTTCCCATTTGCCCACCGCATACCCATACCATTTGGGATCCGGATCCGTTGGAAGCTGCCGGCCGTCGGTCCAAATGGTGCGATAGGTATAAAACCAGTCGAAGAACATGATCACCCGGTCCGGTAGCTGGATAATTTCGTATGGGTAATTGTTCCAAAAAAGGATGCGAGGATAGCCCATGGGATCGCAGATCATCATAGGATCGTTGCCCAGCGGTTGCCCTCTGGGACCCAGCCCCGGTTTTGCGGCATCGTGCCGTTGCTGCGCCCACTGCGTCATCGGAGGAGGGGTGGCGCTGAGCGAATTGCGGGTACCCCGAACCGCGTGCCCCCACCAGATTCCGGCCAGGCTGTGCCGGTCGAAGGGTTGATCTTTTTGCGAATCGGGAGCTTCACGGGACTGCACTGCGTTCTGGGCAAAGGCGGCGGATGGCAGCAGAAACGCGGTGAGCGTGACGATGGTCAATCGGCTTCGCAGTTGGCTTTTCATTGTTGCGGCTGTTCGGAGTGATCTGTAACCCGGCCATCGGGGGTCACCAGCTTGGCCAGGAATCCCCGAGGCGCGCCAACTTTCGAAGGCCACACGGTAATCGTCACTTCATCGCCCGGCTTCAAATATTTTCTGGACCATCCGAACCTCGATGCCATCATGATCGGCGGGTCGGTTTCGGCCGCCCATTCCGTGACCAGACCCTGGTCGTCCTTCACATCGAAAGTGATGTACACGTGCGGATTGACGTAGACAAATTCCTTCACGATGCCTTTGAGCGTTACCGTTTTCGTCAAATCGTAGGACACGCGCGATCCGTGATGCGCGAACGCCTGGCTAGTGATTACCAGCAGCCCCGCGACCGTCAACCATCTCAGTAGCGTGCAGTTCACGTGCTGCCTCCTTAAACGAGCTATGGATATCATGCTGCTACGAGGCCAGAGATTCAAGGGGGTCGAGACGTTTCGATGCGCTAGGACTGGTCGATTTTTTGCTGCAGGTACCAGGAGAACATCCCGCGATATCTTTGTTGCAGATCTTTGATCCGCCAATCTCTCCCAGTGATCACGCCGCGGCAGGCCGGCGCTCCGCAGCGGCACGGCATGCTGTAGTCGTCATCGTCGGTAGTTGCCCAATCGTGCGTCAACTCTTCACCCGCTGCGACGCGGCGTAGCGCCACAAACACGATCTGGCCCTGGACGCCGATGTTCGGATCGCAGGAATGATTGCTGAAAATCATGGCGCCTTCTCGCTCGGTAGCGTCGTGCGGTCCGATAAAAAGGTCATCGGCGATTTGAATTTCCGCCGACCCTAAGACTGGCGCAATCTCGCCGAGAGTTGCCCGTGGGAACACGTGGCCGCCTTTCACGCAGACAATCTCGCCGGGCTGAAAGTCGCCGATTGCAAAAAGTCCGCGGCCATGAATCGAGCTGGTCTGAATCGCCGCCTTCGGCGAGAGATAGGAGAGCGGCTGGGACATCAACAGCGCTATTGTACGGCCACCGTGATCGCCAGCGGTGAACTCGCGGATCCGATGCTGATTTGAACCGGCACCGCGGGGCCTGGCGTCACTCCGGGCGGTACTTGCGCATTGATTTGCAGCAGCCCGGAGACGAACCCAGGCGCAGCTCCGGCAAAGTTGGTCAGGCAGGGAAGGCCGCCGATCGTGACCGAGACATTGGCATTGGGCGCGGGCAATGGAGCGGAAGCGAGCAGCCCATCCACGCTGGCGGGAGTGGTTACGCCGGCGCCGGTGGCGAAGATGCTCACCCAATCCCCGCGAGCGGCAGGGTTCAAGGCGGTGTTCACGGTTTCGTCGAGAGAATTCAGGATCGCACCCGGGCCGGCTCCCGAGCCAGCAATGCTGAAGATGCCTGGAGCCGTAGGAGCAACCTGCAACAGGATGGGACTCGACAGCACGCCCAGGTACTCCAACTGAAGCGCGGTGGTGGATTGTCCGGCCACCGAATAAGGGACCACAGCGTTCACCTGTTCAGAAGACGCATAGAGCAAAGGCGCAGGCACGGCGTCGAAGAATACTCGTACGCCCTGCAGCGAATTAGCCACCAAACGCGGATTGGTCATGGCAATCATGGACGGCGTGGGAGGACCGATGGCGGAGCCGAACAGCGATACGATCTCGCCCGGAGACACGGGGCCGGAAGCAAAGCTTGCGCCGTTCACCACGCCAGCTGCAGTCAGGTTGGGCGCGGCATTGGAAAGGCGCAATAACGCAGCGCCATACCCGGGAAGAGTCACTTGCATCTGGGCTGCGGGAATGAGCGATTGAAGCTCGGGGCCGCTACTCAAAGGTGTTGCGGCATCGAGAGTGACCAGCGTGGCTGCGCTGAATGAGCCCAGCGCCGATAGATCCAGCGCGAACGTGCGAGATGCGCCCGTGCCGTTATTGTCGTTGAAATTTTTGACCGCGTGATTGGACATCAGGACCACTACCGATCCGTCCGGATTGCGGAGCGCCATGGTTTGTGTATCGAGTCCTAACATCAGGCCGTTGCCCGAATCGGCGATCCACAGACAACAGCCCGATGCAGTGGTCCGCAGTATGTCCTGGCCGGGTGGCGAAGGCAGCCAATGGGAAAGATAATAGTCGACCCAGTAGCTGAGAAAGGGAGTGCCTGAGGAATCCGTCTCACCGAACTGCGCGTTGGACGTGAAATCCCAATGATAGAGAGCTTGGGCGCCGGCCCGGCCGAGCAGCTCAAACACCAGCGACCGCCATGCGGCGAAGAACGGACTGGTGCCGCGCGGGTCAAGCACGAACTTCGTCCCATTGCACGCGCTCAGGCCATTGTCGAGGGCATAGTCGGCGTTGACGTTGTTCTCGGTCACCCAAACCGGCACGGCGGCGAGCGCCGGTTGCGTCGCAAGCTGCGAGTAAATGTAGCTGACTTCGCTGGCAAACTTGAGCGGCGTTGGAAAAATTGTTGCGTCGGTTGTCTGTTGGTTGCAGGTGGAATAAAAGTGCGTGGCGAGCGCATCCACGGGAGCGGTCACATTCGAAACGAAGGTAGGCAGGAAGGTCTCGGCGTCAGGAACCCAATCGGAAAGTTCGACGGCCGCGAACTTGATGGTCGGGTCCGCTTGGGCCATGGCGGGGACCATCGTGTTATACAGGCTGACGTAATCCTGCGGCGTCAAACCATTGCCATTCGGCTCGTTGAAGATGCCCCACCACGTGATGGGATACGGGCTGGGGCTCTGAAAATGCGCGCCCGCCACGTCAAAGCCGCCCGTGTTGTAATACTGCACCAAATTGGCGCTCATGCTGGCCAACTCCGCGTAACTGGCCGCGAGGAGATAGCCGCTCGAATCGTTCATATAGGCCGGAGCGCCTGCGATTTGAAATTCCGGGCTGTGGTCGCCGGAACTCTGGATGGGCGGTAGCAGCGCGTTGAGCTGGGAGAAATCCCAGACGCCGGGACTGCTCAGAGGATCGCTCGCGGGGACCACCTGCACGCGGGTGTGCTGCGGCTGGAGCGCGCCCAGAGTCGCCAGGGCCTCCGGCTCTTGGGTGAAGAACGGAAAGCTCCAACTGGCCAGTTGAAACGACGTCGACATTGCAAGTTGCAGGCGGCCATTCACGCCCACCGACGAGTCGATTTGATTGCCGACCTGCACGTTGACGGTGGTGGATTGGGACGCGCCAATAGCGGCGGCCAGCAGCAGCGTGGCAGACAACCTGAAAAAGCGCGGGCACAAGCACATCCTCGGACTTCCTCTTGTACCATCCTAGACGCACCCAGCGACTTTTCGTTCCAGACGGGTGAGTGTCATAATCAGGAAACTTAACAGGTTGTGTACACTCCTCACTCTTACCCGGTTGCGCTGGTGTTGATGGTGCTGAGCATGCTCTGCTGGGGCAGCTGGGCCAACACGGAGAAGATCGATAAAACCTGGCGATTCGAGCTTTACTATTGGGATTACATGTGGGGGATCGTGGCCTGCGCGCTTGTGTTTGGGCTCACCGCCGGCCGGACGAATCCGGCGGATCCGGCCAGCTTCTTTCGCAATCTTGACGGCGCCAGCACTCGCGCCCTGGTGGAAGCATTCATGGGCGGAGTGATTTTCAACCTCGGTAACCTGCTCCTGGTAGCCGCCATTTCGGTCGCCGGCATGGCGGTTGCTTTTCCCCTGGGCGCGGGACTGGCCCTGGTCATCGGCGCGGTCCTCAACTATTTCGTTTCGCCGGCCGGCAATCGGCTGCTGCTGTTTGGCGGGATTCTGCTGATTTCGTCCGCCATAGGCGCCAATGCGATGGCCTATCGTGGATTATCTAAGAGCGCCAAGTCTGGAACGGAAGGGATTATTCTCAGTCTGCTCTGTGGCGTGGTGATTGGCCTCTTCTATCCCTTCGTCGCGAAAGCCTTGACCGGAGAGAACCACCTGGGGCCGTACACCGTGTACTTCGTATTTGCGCTGGGCGCGCTTGCCTGCAACTTCCCTCTGAACTATGCGTTCATGCGGCGGCCGGTGAACGGATCGCCCCTTTCGATCAACGACTATTTTCAAGGCGGCCGCGCCGTTCACGCTTGGGGTGTCTTAGGCGGGCTCATCTGGGGAATTGGGACCATCTGCAGTTTTGTCGCGGCCTATTCACCCACCATTGGGCCGGCAACCTCGTTTTCGCTCAGTGAGGGCAACACCATGATTTCCGCGATCTGGGGCGTTTTCGTGTGGAAAGAATTTCGCGGCGCCTCAAGTCAGGTGAAGCGTTTGCTCGCGCTGATGTTCACCCTTTTCGTTCTAGGTCTGGTTTCGATTTCGTTAGCGCCGGTTTTTGGATAGGAACCTCGCCGCATCCACCGGAACGTTCGGCTGGATCTCGCTGAACTCGGTGGTAGACTTTCCGTCCAACCAGGTAACGGTCACGCGATAGGGCATCCGCACGCCCGCGATCTCGCGATAGTCGGCGTAATCGATTTGCGTGGGATTGAGGCCTACCGGCGACTCGGTGTAGCGGACCACTCGCAGCAGCAGCCCTGACTTGAGATCGAAGTATAGGTTCACTGGATATCGGCCGTCGCCGGTTCCCTGAATCATCTGTACGTCGCGACCGTCGATGGTGGCCGAGGAGGCGCCCCGCCATTGCATGAGCGCTGTCTTGATTTCAGCCGGGAACCACACGGCTGCGTCCAGCTTTGCGCCAATCAGATCGCCGCCCGTCAATTCGATCATGGCCACCGGTCGCTCCGTTGCCGGCCCCGCGATCCAACCCGCGCTGCCGTCGTAGGTGGTGGTGCTATCTCCGGCGGAGGTGTGAATCACGGTGCTGAGCTGATTCGGCGCTTTTGCAAACACGTCAATGGGATACTTCTCGTCCTGGTAACCCCGATAAGTTCCCTTGGCCGCGAAACTGGTGAGCTTGGCTCCGCGTTCGGGGCCGCCGATGGCTTGGATGTACCGATCGAGAATTTGATCCGCGGAAGGCGCTTTGACGGCAGGCTCGCGCAGCTCGTCCGGCTCTTTGGCCGGCGGAGGCCCGTACAAATCCGCCAGGTTCGGAGTGACGTCGGGGCGTTCCACGCCGCGGTGGCAGGAATAACAGGTGATCTCGCGTCTTCCGCCGAAGTAAGTCTTGTTGATGGCGTTCGTCATCGCGATCATGCCGCGCGCCGTATTCTTGCGCGGGTTGTCGTCGGCGTACTTTTCCCAGTTGCCCCCGCTCTCGGCGCTATGACAATCCGTGCACGTCTCGCCCAGGGAAGCCGAAAAGAATCCCATGGTGGCCATGAATTGGTCCACTGGAATTCCCTTCAGCGCTCGGATGTTCTTGAAGGCCTGTTCCGCCAGCATGGACTTCTCCTGCGCGTTCGCGACGGCGCACAGCAGGCAGACAGCGATCGTTACCTGCGCACCTACGGCATTCGTGCTCATGGTCTAAAATCTTCTCATGCCACGTCGACATAATGAAGGCCGCTTGCGCTTCGCTGGAACGCTTCTTTTCTGGATCGCCGCGCTGACTGCTCCCGGGAGCGCGCAACAAGCTCCTGATCCGCTGGCCGCAGATCCGCGGCATACTCACTTAGAGCTGGAAAATCAATGGGTGCGCGTTTTTGAGGAACATTTGGGACCGCATGAGACCATGCCGATGCACCAGCATCCCACTCCCGGCGCCGTGATTGTTTTTTTGACGGATCGGAACAACCAGCTCACTTATTTCGATGGGACCGTCAAAACTTTCCACAATCCGGCCGGAGACATAATCTGGTCGCCGCCCACCGTCCACAAATCGGAAAACCTCAGCGCTGCGCGTTTTGCGGCCCTTCAAATCGAACCCAAGCCCGCAGCCAACCCGAAGCCCTTTCCCGAGGAGAGCATGGACGCCGTCACCGTCGATCCGGCGCACTATCAGGTGGCGGCCGAAAACCAGTGGATCCGGGCCATAGGTTTGACCGTGGCTCCGCACGAGAAGCTGAGGATGCACAAGCACCCGGCCACCGGCGCGGTGGTGGTCTATTTGACGGATCAGGATATGCGTCAATATCATGCTGATGGCACGTCGCGCGAAAGCCATTACAAAGCTGGGACAGTCCGTTGGGTTGAGCCGGACGCCGCTCATCAGGACGAAAATCTTGGCGACAAACCCTTCCGCTTAGTTCGGATTGAACTGAAGCAGGCGCAATAGCCGCTCGACAGTCGAAATTGTCATTCCTGCCGGCTAATGCCTCGGGCTAATGACTGATGAGCCGAGAATGGAGCTCGTTCGGCTCGTTCGTTTCCCTGGCAACGCAGTCGGTGAGTATCTTGGCGAGCGTGATGACATGCGGCTCCGCCAGAATATCCTCGTGCCTTCCCGGAATGGAGTGCGACTTGATACCTCCACCGGCCAAGCGGGCCCAAAGATCGTTATTGGATGCGTCGGGGTTATTTGCCGCGGCCGGGAAGAGCGTGACGCGTCCGGGATAGAATTGCGGAACGTAGTTTACCGCGGCAAACCAATTGATGTCGTAGGCCCTCCGAAGGAATCGCGGCACCGGCCTTCGGCAAGCGCGAAGAACCGTGTAGATGGTTCTTAGACTCCGCGCCACCAGCGTTTCCTTAACGTGCAAGAGTCCGCGGGCGCTCAGAAAACGCGCGAGATGGCCTGTCGCAAGCTTCCGTACTTGTCGCGAAGTGTTTTGAATCGGCGCGCCACCTTCGGCCTTGGTGCGTGGTCGCATCCGCAGATTATCAACCAGGCCCAGCATCCCAACCAGTTCGCCGCGATTATGGAGTTGCCGGGCCATTTCGAAAGCCACCAGGCCTCCAAAGGAGAATCCCAGGAGATGGTAGGGCCCGCGCGGGTACACCGCCTGAATCGTTTGGATGTAGTACGCCGCCAACTCCTCTACGCTCAGCAGGGCGGTCGCCTCACCGAGGAGCGCCTGCGATCGTACACCGTAAATCGGCTGGTCGGGCTCCATGTGCCGCACCAGATCCCGGAATGGTCCTAGCGCTCCATCCACGCCGTGAACGAGAAACAAGGGCGGTTTTCTACCTCCGGCACGAAGCGGAACAATCGCGGATGATCCGGCGGAATCCACTTCGCTGGCACAACCGCATCGCGCTAAAGACTCCAGCCCGCGCATATCCGGGGTTTCGTAGTTTGTCATGCCAGACTTGAATACGCTACCTGGGATTGTGTCGCCGCCTGCACGCCACGCAGGCAGTTATCAGTATCCTAGAGCTAAGTCGAGGTGGCCACAATAGAACTGTCGTACTAAGTAGTTGTTGCCCCGACATCTTCACGAGACGAGTCTAAGTGGCGCTTGTCCGTACCAGCGGTTCGTGCTCAAGCTGATGGGTGAACTGCCCCTGCAGGGCGAAATGAAGATTGATGGTGTCATTCGTGGACGGTCGCTGTTCAATGGCGCTCTTCAGCAACTGTGCGCTCGGACTGTAGTCCGGCACAATTTCTTTCAGCGTTATCATGAGCTGGCCCACGTCACGCATTTCGCAGGCCTCTCGTAAGCCATTCATCCAGGTCTTGACGTCGACCTCCGGCAGGCCGTTGCCGACAAAGATGCGGATTTTCTCATGGACAGTCGGCGCGGTGTCCTCGAGCACCGTGTTCAGTTCTTCATACAGCTTTTCGCCCGGGCGCATGCCGGTAAATTCGATTTTGATATCCTGATTCGGCCTTAGTCCGGATAAAAGAATCAGATTCCTGGCAAGGTCGACAATCTTGACCGGCGCACCCATGTCCAGAACGCAGATCTGTCCGCCCTCTCCGATGAGCCCGGCTTCAAGCACCAGCTGGCACGCTTCCGGAATGGTCATAAAAAAGCGCCGCATATCAGGGTGCGTGACCGTTACCGGGCCGCCCGAGGCGATCTGTTTCTTGAAAATCGGAATAACGCTGCCATTCGAGCCAAGCACGTTGCCGAAACGCACGGCCACGAATTTGGTTCCGCGGCATTCCAGGGCCAAGAGCAACAGTTCGGACACGCGCTTGGTGACGCCCATCACGTTGGTGGATCGTACTGCTTTATCGGAGGACACCATGACGAAATCTTTCACTCCGTGTTGTGCCGCCGCCTTCGCTACGTTGTAGCTCCCGAAGATGTTGTTCTCCACCGCCTCGAAAATGTGCGCTTCCATTAGAGGAACGTGCTTATAGGCCGCGGCGTGATAGATGATCGACGGCGAATAGTGGCGCAGCACTTCATCCAGGCGCGAGCGGTTCTGTACACTCCCGATCTCGGGATAGAAAGGCGTCCCCGGAAACGATTTGCGCATTTCGCGATCGATCTCGAACAGAGGAGTTTCGGCAATCTCGAAGCCCACGATACCGGCCGGATGAAACCGCGCGATCTGGCGGCACAACTCTGAGCCGATGGAACCCGCGGCGCCAGTGACCAAAATCACTTTGCCTTCCAGGGCAGCGCGAATCCGATGTTCGTCCAGGTGTACGGTTTTACGGCCCAGAAGGTCTTCGACGGCGACGTCGCGAATCTGGGCGGCGAGTCCGTTGCCCCCCGTGCCTTCAGTCAGACTGGGGATAGTCTTATAGGACACGCCGGCTGCATGACAGCAGTTGAGGATATTCGTCATCTGATCGCCAGTGGCGGAAGGCATCGCAATGAGAACCATCTCGACGCCATGCGACGCGGCGACGGAAGCCAGGACGCCGCCAGAGCCCAAAACCTTGATGCGATGAATCAGCCGGTTCGCCTTACGCGGATCGTCATCGATGAAGCCGACGACATCATAGGCCAGACCTGAATTTTGCCGTGTCTCGCGCAGCAAGGTGGCTCCCGCGGCCCCGGCTCCATAGATAAGGGTCCGTTTTTTCGTGCCCAGGTCGCGCGCCTTGGAGAATTCGAACATCAATCTCACCGCCAGGCGGATTCCCGCCGTCATTCCAAGGCAAAGCAGGAAGTCCACGAAATAGATCGAGCGCGGGAAGCTGCGGGGGGTGATGCTCAGAAGCGTGAGGGCACCTAGCCCGGAGCCGGTCAAGTTCGCCGTGACCACGCGGGTGAAGTCCGCCATGGAAGCATAGTGCCAGCACTCGCGATCCATTTTGAAGAGCTGAAAAACCAGTGCTTTGGTTACTATCCAGACGCAGATCCCCGCTGTCAACTCGGCTCGGAACTGCGGAGGGACGATGAAATCGAACTGCAACTGGAATGCCAGGACGCCCGCGAGGCCGAATATGGCAAGCTGAATAACACGGATCACCCAACGAGGGTGGTGTGCAAGATGGCGAGTGATGGCATGAAACTCAATTCGGGGCATGGCGGAGAAACTCCTCAATGGACGGCGACAGGTTCTTCTCGGAGTTGCAGGAGTGGTTCATAACCTCCCGCGGTCCGGAACCGGTCGATCACATACAGCTGATCGTCGAGCGAAAGGCTGCTCGAACTCGGAAGGCAGATGCCGCGCTGAAACAACTCCTCGGCCACCTCGCCGCCGTAACGCGCGCAATTGGCATACAGGGGCTGTAGGTGCATCGGCTTCCAGACCGGGCGGGACTCGATGTTCGAGGCATCCAGGAACCGGATCAGTTCGTCGCGCGAGGAGCCGAATTGCTTTTCGTCAATCAGGAAACAGCTGAGCCAGTTGGTGTGGAGTCCGTAGGCGGCCTGGGGCATGAGCGAGATTCCGGGTAGGTCGGCGAAAGCGTCACGATAGCGCCAGGCGACGGCTCGCCGTTGCTGAACCCGCAGGTCGAGAACTTCCAGCTGGCCACGTCCGATGCCCGCCAAAACATTGCTCATGCGGTAGTTGTAGCCGAGTTCGGAGTGCTCGTAAGCGAGACCTGGATCGCGCGCCTGCTGAGACCAGAAGCGCGCCCGCTCCACCCAATCGCGATGGTGCGAGACCAGCATGCCGCCCCCGGTAGTCGTAATCATCTTATTTCCGTTGAACGAATAGATCCCAATGTCGCCGCGGGTCCCTGCCGGCTGGTGCTGGTAAGTGGCGCCGATGGCTTCGGCGGCGTCTTCGAGCACGGGCACGCCGTAGGTTTGGCACAATGCCAAAATCGGATCCAGGTTGGCGCACTGGCCGTAAAGGTGAACTACGATCAAGGCGCGAGGCAGCTTGTTTCGCGAGGTACGCTCCCGGAATGCTTCTCCAAGAACGTTGGGATCCAGGTTCCAGGTGCTGAAGTCGCTGTCCAGAAAAACGGGCTCGGCTCCCAGATATCGGATTGGATTGCAGGTTGCGACGAAAGTAAGAGTAGGGCAAAAGACTTCGTCACCGGGACCGACCCCGAGTAGCCGGAGGCCGAGATGAATCGCGGCAGTCCCGCTCGACAGCGCGACAGCGTTCCCGGGGAAGCGAGCGGAGAAGTCTTCTTCGAAGGCGGTTAGGTTGGGCCCAACGGTAGAGAGCCAATTGGATTCAAAGGCCTCGCGGACATAGATCTGTTCGGTTCCCCCCATGTGCGGGACCGAGAGCAAAATACGTTTCATGAGGAGATACGCTTCATTTGGTTTTGCTCGCGTACGCAGGGAAAAATCCGTCCACCGAAGCTCCGGAAACGCCCGCATCTTCGGTCAATTTGCCATATCTGGCGTCATCGCAGATCACACGCCAGGTTTCAAACCAGGAGCGCAGGCCGGAAAACCCCGCCTTAAATTGAAACAGCGCGTCGTTACGGGAGCCCACGCCTCCGCCCAGGTGCAGCACCCGATTGCCGCGAGCCTTCGCCCACTGAATAGCAACCTCCAGCATGAACTTCGTCGGCGCCAGCTGCCGGTAGTTGCCGGCCGTTCCAGAGAGGTGATACTCGACAATACCCTCTGCTTCCATGAACAAGCCCGCTGCCGCCGGGGCGCCGTCCGGCGCGAGAACCGAAACGAGATGCAGATGGGAACCAAGCGCTCGCCGGAGGTCCTGAAAATAATCGCTCGAAAAGAGGTAATACGGATCGGCCCCCACGCGCAACATGGTCTCCTGGTAGATCTCGATGAATGGAACGTACAATGACCATTCATCCACGACCACCGTGAAGCCCTGGGAGCGAAGACGCCGGATATCGGACTCATGACCGCTTCGTTGCTGGCCGAGCAGTGCTTCTGCGGGAAGCGTAAGGTCCACCATGACCGTTTCGCCATGCCGTACTACGTTGCCGGCGGAAGCAAGAGCAGCAGCTGACGCGAATAGTGGGTGCAACCGCACGAATACGGATATGATGCTACGCTCGGCGCAGGTTTCCACGAACGCAGCCAGCGCTCGAAAAGACCATTCCGGTTGGTCCGTCAACAGGGCGGAACTGTAACCGTATGGGGATGTGGCATCCGTCCAGGTGAGCGGCGCGCCTAACGAGAGGGGGAGCGGCCGCTGGAGCAGCGGAATCAAAGCATATTGCGCGCCTTCGTTCGCATAGAATGCGGTCGGGGTAGACATCTCGTGCCTGCCGCAAGCTGCTACGTACTCTGGTAGATCGTAAGTGTCATGGCAGAGGACGCTAAGCGCTTCTTTCCAGCGAGGATCGGACGGAGATAGAAAATCGATCCTCATGACATCAAAAGCGTCGCGATTCGCTGTATCTGATCGTCGCCGCAGCGGAAATCCACTGGTATTGTGAGGATCCGCTTCGAAAGATCCATCGATCGCTCGCTCGCGTTTCCGAGCGGCCAATGCACTGGCGTGTACACTTGAGACGCGATCAGGCGGCTGCGGACAAGGTCCCGGGCCGTTTCGTCTTTGAACAAATAAATCGCATTGAACGGACAGTGGCCAGCCGGCCAGAAAAGGAACAACGGCTTGCCTCCGGTAACGTTGGGCGCAAGTTCCAGCAGAGAGCGCACATTACGCTCGCGCTGGCTGCGCCAAAGACTGGGTGCTCCACGACCGACGGCGTCCTCACTCCAGCCGCTGATGGCTCCACTGTCCGGTTCCAATAGGAGCTGCTCGCCCCGCTTCTGCAACTGGAGAAATGCTTCCTTCAAACCCGGGAGCGTCTCGCCGGAATCGAGATAACGGTTCTTATACAACATCGCGGCCAATTTCAGCGAACTCCCCAAGTCCGCGCCGCCGGGCACTGCTTCAGGAAGACTCAAAAGACGTGGCGACCACGCGATCGCGCCGTCGGGAATCGGAATGGTTTTGCGCAAAGATGCAAAAGCGAAGTCGGCAATGGAGGACCGCGCCCACAACGACTGAGGATCATGGGTATGATCCTCGACCAATGCAACTGCGGGAACGGATTCCCGCCAGGCGCGCCATGGGTCGCCCGATCTTACGCCGAAGTAGTTGACTGCCAGGACCATGTCTCCCGCGGCTGCACGCAAATGATCGAGATCCGGTCCAATTCGTTCGGGATCATCCGAGTAGAACTGGATCGGAATGTCGAGCAACAGAAGCGAGGAGACCAGGTCTGAGCACAAGTAATCGGGCAGCCAAAGCTGGGCCCGAGGGTGCCGCTCAGCCCATTGGCGATACACCGCATAAAGCGCCGCCCTCCCACTGGCGAAGAAACGCCGTTCGGCCGGCCAAGGATCCCAACCGTCGGCCGGAAACTCGCACAAAGGATATTCGCCGCCGACTTCCTGCGCCCCGGAAATCGCCGTCACTGCTTTCTCTCGGATCTCAAGATCGACATCAGCACTACGTCGAGGTATTGTCCGGCTCGATATTGCGCCTCCCTTTTGACGCCTTCTTCGACGAATCCCAGGCTTTGATACAGCCGGATGGCCCGCGCGTTCGATGCGAGGACACTGAGGTCCATCCGGTTCATGTTCAGCTCGTCAAATCCGTAAATAAGAATCGCGGAGGTTACTTCCCTGCCGATTCCCTTACCCCAGCGCGACGAATCGCCGATTAAGATGCCAAACTCCGAGCTGCGCACGCGATGGTCGACTTGATAAAGGCCGGCATGGCCCAGACAAGTATTGCTTTCCGGGTCGGCAATCGCCCACACCAGATCGCCGGAGTTGTCGCCGCGGCGTTCGATCCACTCCTTGATCCCTTGCAGGCTATACCCGGAACTAAACCCGCCGAGACAGCGCGTAACGTCCGGATCGTTGCGGTACCGGTACAGATTTGGCGCGTCTTCGGGTTCTAATTTACGTAGAAGAACTGTGGGTAGGTGCATGAGTGCTGCTTTGAGAAGCGCTTAAATCGTCCACCTGAGAGACATCTTGTCCGGAGCGTACTCCCGAGCCGGTGGTGACTTGGAGCAGCGTTCTCAGCAGAACGGACATGTCGAGCGAGAAGGAGTAATGATCGATATACCAGTTGTCGCGTTCGATTCGCCGGCTGAACGTGATATCCTGCCTGCCGGAAATTTGGGCTAAGCCGGTAATGCCCGGCCGGACCAAGTGTCTTCGGCGCTGCTCTGCCGTATAGCGCGGAAGGTATTCCATAAGAAGAGGTCTCGGTCCCACCAGGCTCATTTCTCCCCGCAGGACGTTCCAAAGCTCGGGCAACTCGTCCATACTCGTCCGGCGCAGGAAGGCGCCGAGCGAATCCAACCGTTCCATGTCGGGTAATGGATTACCAAGTGGATCAAGCGCGTTGCGCATGGTTCGAAATTTGCATATTTCGAACGGCTCTTCCAGGTAGCCCGGCCGGGTCTGCCGGAACAGCACCGGAGCTCCCAGGCGCAGACGGATCGCAAGGGCAACCACCGCCAACAGGGGTGAGAACAGCGCCAGGAGCAGCGCCGACCCGACGATATCAAAGACGCGCTTCCATGTCGTTCGGCGCCTGCTCATACAATGGGCCCGCCGCAATACTGCGTCGAATTTGACTACGGCAACTTCCAACGTAAGCTCCCGTTCGTAAAAGTCGCGCCCCGCCCGGCCCATCGCCTGAAGCCGCGATTCGCCCGCCTCGAAAAGCTGGCCTACACCTTCGGCGATGCTCTCTGCATTTTCCGGCTCGCACACGAGACCCGCCCCCGAACGCTCTACGAGTTCAGCGGCATCCCCGTGGACTGCCATGAGAATCGGCCTGCCCGCCGCCAGGTAGGCCTGAGTCTTGGAAGGGATGGTAATGCGGAACAGCGGGTCATCCTTGAGATGTACCAGCAGGACATCAGCCGCGCTCAAAATGGAGCCCATCGCCGCCATCGGCTGTCGCGGTAAAAAGCGAACGTTATCGAGTTGCATTTCGCGCGCTTTACGTTCCAGACGGGCGCTATCGACACCGCTTCCGATAAACACAAAGCGCGCCTCGGGAACTCGCGAGCGACACAGCGATGCCGCTTCGAGCACCGTGTCGAGTGCCTGCGCAAGTCCCAGGCTCCCGGCGAAGAGGACAGTGAAATCTCCAATCGCCCCCATCGGAACGGACGGCGTTGGTCCGGCCTCGATGCTGGATTCATTCATGGCCGATTCGTTCGACCAGTTATAAATGACATCGATTTTGGAGGCCGAGACTCCACGCTCGATCAGCATTTTTCGAAATCCCGGCGAGAGCACCACTACCCGGTCCGCGTTGCGATAGACGAAGCGGCAAAGCCGATCCAAAAGTTTAATGGCGAGCTGGTTCGACAGCATTCCGGTGCTGGCGATGCTGTCAGGCCAGAGATCTTGGACATCGTAGACAATGGGCGCCCGAAACCAGCGCCGCAGCAGCAGTGCCGGCAGACCAATGGTCCCCGGCGGATGATAGACGTAGATCACGTCCGGACGATGGACCAGTAGGGGGCCGAGAACTGCGCTGGCCACCGCAAAGCTGAGGTAATTCAAAATGCGGCCCACAGCGGAACGGTTATGGCTCGGGTACAGAGCGACACGGCAAACGCGGATGCCGTCCATCCATTCAATCTTCCACGGCCGCACGCGATATCCCGGGTAAAGTTTGCCGCCCGGGTAATTGGGAAAACCCGTCAAAACCTCGACGATTTGACCATGGCTCGCGAGTTTCCTAGCAAAGGCAAGATCCCTCAGGGTCGGCTCCGGATCAAACCACTGTGAGAGGATCAGTATGCGCATATTTGTGCCGGCTAGCAGTTTTTCCAAATCACCCGATTCACGTAGCTGGTGTAGCTCACAATGATCCGGACCACCTTTTCGGACACATTGACGGCGTCGTAATCCTCGACCATCCGCGATGTCCGATTTCCTTCTCCAGCTGGTTGCATATCGAGAACTTTCATCGCATCCAGAATCCGCTCCGGATCGAGGCCGACCAGCATGACTGCGCCTTCTTCCATTCCTTCCGGCCGCTCATGCGTCTCTCGAATGTTTAACGCGCGAAAGTTCAGGATGGACGACTCCTCGGTGATCGTGCCGCTATCGGAGAGGGTGGCGCGCGCCGCCATCATGAGGTTGACGTAATCGAAAAAACCCATCGGTTTCATCAACCGGACCATCTCAGGGAAAACAATGCCCTCATACTCAATGCGCTTCCGCGTTCGTGGATGGACAGAGACAATCACAGGCAGTTGGTAATTTGAAACCAGCAAGTTCAGTACGGCCACCAGATTTCGAAACTGGCGGTTTGAATCGATGTTCTCTTCACGGTGCGCACTGACGACGAAGTACTGCTGCGGCTCTAGGCCAAGCCGATCGAGAATTCCGGACAGCTCGATCTTCGGGCGATAGTAAGTCAAAACCTCCCGCATCGGGCTACCGGTCTTGACGATCCGGTCCGGTGGAATGCCCTCGCGCAGCAGATACGCGCGCGAGATATCGCTGTAGGGAAGATTGATGTCGCTGACGTGGTCGACGATCCTGCGGTTGATTTCTTCCGGCACCCGGTCGTCGAAGCAGCGGTTTCCCGCCTCCATGTGAAAGACCGGAATCTTGCGCCGCTTGGCTGCGATCGCGGCCAACGAGCTGTTCGTGTCTCCCAGCACCAGCATGGCATCCGGCTGAACCCGTCCAAACACTTCGTCGCTCTTTGCGATCACCTTGCCAATGGTCTCGGCAGGAGTCTTTCCGGCCGCTTCCAGGAAGAAATCCGGCTTTCGTATTTCCAGCTCGTCGAAGAAGATTCCGTTCAGCTCATAATCGTAGTTCTGCCCGGTATGAATCAGCACTTGATCCATATTCCGGTCTAATGCGGCGATGACGCGGGAGAGACGGATCACTTCCGGGCGCGTGCCGACCACCGTAGCTATTTTCATGCGCTAACCAGATCCTGGATTTTGGCGGAAGCCAGTACCGGCAGATAAACGGTATCGGGACGGTCCGGGTCGAAGATTTCGCTGGCCCAAAAAATCGCGACCATTTCTTGGTCTCCGACGTTCTCGATCGAATGCGTATATCCCGGCGGAATGTCGATCGCCTGGAAATCCTCGCCGCGCACCCGGTACTCCAGCACCTCCGAACTTTCGATCTGGCGCATCCGGATCACCGCCTCACCTGCAATCACGAAGAACTTCTCAATCTTGGTGTGGTGGTAATGGTTCCCACGAGTCACCCCCGGCCGGCTGCGGGAAACGAAGATCTGGCCGAAGTTCTGGGACTTGATGAACTCAGCCAATCCGCCTCGCTGGTCTCGCTTCACCGCCAGTTGCTGCCCGAGCGCGTCATCGGGTAGGTAGGCAAGATACGTCGCGTAAAGCTGCTGGTTCGAACGCAGGGCCAAATCGGGAATCAGTAGATGGGCACGCATCTGATGGAACGACTGTATACGGCCCGCCAGATCGCCGACAGTCAAATGGAATTCGGGGATGGGGCCATTCGGGCGCGCGGTTGCTCCGGGCAGCTCCGCTAGAAAAGCCTCCACAACGTCATCCACGTAGACCAGCGCAAGTTCCCGGTCCGGATCGGAAATCTGGATGGGCAAATCGTTCGCAATATTGTGACAGAACGTCGCCACCGCTGAGTTGTAGTTCGGTCTCGACCACTTGCCGAACACGTTCTTCAGCCGGTAGATGCGAACCTCGGCTCCCCTCTCGGCCGCGAACTCGGACAAAGCATCCTCGGCGCGCCGCTTGCTGGCTCCATAAGGATTTTCGAGTGCCGCCTGGACCGAAGAAGACATCACAATTACGGGCCTGCGGCCCAGCTCGCGCAGGATCTCGCACACCATCCGTGTGAATCCTGTATTGCCGGTCTCGAACTCCTCGACGGTCCGTGGACGGTTGACTCCCGCAAGGTGATAGACAATATCCGCCGTCTTCAGCCCGGCTCGCAAGTCGTCCGGCGAATCCTGGGCGCCAAACCGCGCAACCAGGCAATCCGCGCGCCCGCTGAGATGAGCAGTAAGGTTTCGCCCGATGAAACCGCCGGCGCCGGTCACCAGGACGTTCATACCGTCGACAACTGCGCCTGTAACGCTTCCTGAACGCAATCCAGCTTCAGAAGCACCGCCACCATCTCGGCCCGCGTCATGCGGTGCGTTTGGTGTGAGGTGTACTCCTCGGCGAACGAAACGTCCAACTTGCCTTCACTGAAATAGAGCGAGTAGTTCAAACCCCGCGCGTCCGCGGGAATGCGATAGTAAGCGCCGCGATCTTCCGCTTTGGCCATCTCCTCGCGGTTGAGCAGCGTTTCGTATAGCTTCTCGCCATGCCGGGTGCCGAGAATTTGAATTTCGTTCTCAGCTTGAAAAACCTCCTTTAAAGCTTCCGCCAGAACCAGGATCGTGGCGGCGGGCGCTTTCTGTATAAAGATATCCCCGGCGCGGCCGTTCTGGAACGCATACACCACCAAGTCAACGGCGTCTTCAATCGTCATCATAAACCGGGTCATGTTCGGATCGGTGATGGTCAGCGGCTTGCCGGCAATGATCTGGCTAATAAACAGCGGAATCACCGAACCTCGGGACGCCATCACATTGCCGTACCGGGTGCCACAAACGATGGTGCCGCTATCGCCATTCAGACGGGCCTTGGCGATCATGAGCTTCTCCATGAGGGCCTTGGACATTCCCATGGCGTTGACCGGATAAACCGCCTTGTCCGTACTGAGAACGATCGCGTTCTTGACTCCGCAGGCCAGCGCCATGCTGAGAACGTTCTCCGCGCCTAACGTATTGGTTCGAGCCGCCTCCAGCGGAAAGAACTCGCACGACGGAACCTGCTTGAGCGCGGCGGCATGAAATAAGTAATCGACGCCACGCATCGGGGCCAGCAGGCTGCTCGGCTCGCGAACGTCGCCGAGAAAGAACTTCACCCGCTCATTCCGCAGCGCGTTCCGCATGTCCTCCTGCTTTTTCTCGTCGCGGCTAAAAATGCGGATTTCCGCTATGTCGGTCTTTAGGTAACGCTCCACCATGGCATTGCCGAAGGTGCCGGTTCCACCGGTGATTAATAGAGTTCTTCCTGTAAACATAGGGTTGTTATTGAAAGATTGACGCCAGCTCGCGCGGAATGTCAGCGCTCGCCCGGCGCGAGTTTTTCGAGGAACTGCCTGGTTTCCAACCACCAGGGCGCTCGATCATCCCAGTTCTGTTGATACCCTCCCCAGAGCACCACGCCATCGGCGTATTTCCGGGCTATTGCCAACTCCATGCGCCAGTATTCACCTGACACATAGGTCCCTGCGAGCTTCTTATCGGTGGGATGATACTGCGGCCATAGGAATACATAGACCGGCTTTCTTCCGGAATACCGGCGTGCTTCCTGAATCTGTGCGGCTGCGTATTTTGCCCAACCTTGCTGGTCTTCAAAGAACGTATAAACCGAGGGACAAAGAATGTCCGCTGCTCGAGCGACCGGAGCCATGCCATCATTCTGTTTCTGCCACGCCAGGTACCGCGGCGATTCAACCGGTTGAAGTGAAGCCCAGTAATCGCGCAGTGGCGCAATTCCGTAGTAGCCCACCTGGCCCGAGGGCGCGGCCTGCTTGAACCATTCGATCAGGGTCTCGTATTTCCGGATGCTTTCCTCCACTTTGGCCGGGTTTCCGGCGAGCGGCCAATGTTCGATGTCGAGCACAGTGATACTGGCCGATCGGCTGGCTTGGACCGCAACTGTGCGCACTCGATCTCGGTCCGGCAGATTGGCGATGTCTGCGCCGCGGGGCCATAGCTTGCCCCACATAACCACCGAGACCGGTTTTAAACCATAGCGTGTCAAGTCCGGTTTCTGCTGGTACATCGTTGCGTCGAACATGAGAAACTCACGTTTCGGATTATCCTGAGCCGGGCTCCCCTGAAACCAGATCAGCAAAATGAAGACCAAAGCAAAAATCTGCGGTATTGAACTCATACGTCTCCAGGGGAAGGAATCGAATTGGTGTCTTACGCGATCTGCCCTTGAAACAGCCGGCGGTTCGCATCGATGGTTGCGGCGCTTGCGGCGTGTTTGGCGCCGTAGTCCATGGCTCGTATCGACAGTGCGGCATGCCACTCCTGGCCGCCGTTCACACACTGCTGGAGCACGGATCGAAAGCGTTCGGGCTGGTTGAGCGGAATGTCCCAGCCAACGCCCGCCGCCTCCAGGTTGCGCCAGGGCGTCTGATCGCTGATCAGAACCGGACAACCTGCCACGAGGGCTTCTGAAATCACGTGTCCGTAGTTCTCGCCAAAAGTCGGAAACAGAAACAGATCGTGATCGGCAAACACCCTCGCGACCTCGGCGTGCTCAATTTGCCCGCAATATCGTACTTGGATATCGGCCGGCAGCGCGTCTATCGCGCGTTGGCACTCTGCGAAGTAGTCTCTTTCTTCCGCCGGACCGAAGATGTCGAAGTAAACCTGGCCGGATACGCCGTCGAGCATCTTTAACGCCCCCGCCAGGTTCTTCTTGCGGGAAATCCTTGAAACGAACACCAGGTGAAGCTCCCCTCGCTTCTTGGCGCGCCGTTCCGGACTGGTTGCCGCTATCAGAGCCGCGAGATCCGGCGTCGGGATGACCTCGGCGATCCGGACTTGGTTCGCCTCTGGAAACTGCCTGCGTATGTCGGCGGCTTCGAGCGGGCTGGAGGCCTGCCAGATCACATCGCGATGCCATCCCAGGCGTTGAGACATCCAGATAAACCAACGTTTTCGCGGCCGCTTGAAATGCAATGCTCCCAGCGAGAACTCGCCGCGCGGCGCCAACACCAGATAGCGCGGGCGGCAGAGTTTCAGCCACCCCAGGAGCACCGGCAGAATGGAAAAGCGCGTTGCAAAGAAGCTGTTGACATAAAGGCCGGTCTCGCGATCGATCGAACCCAGCAGCGCGCACAGGCCGAGCATGCCCCGCAGTCCCGGCCCGAGGTACATTACATCTGCCTGGCCTACTCGAACCCAGCGATTCGCGACAATATCGGCAAAGGGCAATTGGTCTCCCAGATCGCGGTCCCCAGTCACGATCTTGAAACTGAATTCTTCGCCCAGCGCCGCCACCAGGTTCGCGATGCTGCGGATCGGGCCGCCACCTTTGAAACCGGGCAGATAACACCCCAGCAGAATGAGCACCGCCGGTCGAGCGGGAGGTCGGGTCAGGGTGCCGGTCATGATGAAGTATCCGAAAGCCATGGTACGGTTGGCCGCGGCGCGCCATGATAGACGTGCCCCAGCACTTGCGCGAAATAATCGGCGACCGAGGCGCCCTCGATGCAACGGGACCAGGTTTTAATTCGTTCGGTGAGCTCCGGCGTTCTCTTGCCCCGGCCGATCCACGTTCGAAGGACTTCTCGTAAGCCCTCCATCGACCCTGCCTCGAACGCCTCCCCGCGCCAGCTGTCCGAAAGTAGATCCCGGGCGCCGCAGCGATCGCTGCAAACAGCCGGAACACCTTGCATCAGTGCCTCGTTCACAACCGCACCCCAGCCGTCGAAGCGGCTCGGCAGAACAAAAAGATCCAAATGGCCAAGGATGGCTTTTGCCTCCGCGTTCGGCAGCACACCCGTGAATGTTACGTTATCCGCGATTCGCTCCTGAACCGCCAGCTGTTCCCAACTGGACCGGCTTCCGCCGTCCCCCACGATGACCAGCCGCCAGTTGCGATCCGTCAGCCCCGCCAGAGCGCGTATGAGCAGATCGCCGCCTTTCCGCGGTATGAGGGAACCAAGGAAGCCCACCGTAACTTTGTCAGTGGTCGCTCGTTGCATCGATTCTGGGAGTTGCATCGGTTCTGGGCGGTGTCCGTCAGCGGGAGCGGTGACATAACCGAAGCGGTAGATTTTCGAATTTGGGAACAAGCATTTCCTGTACCAGCCCACCCCCTGACTGCCCATCGCAAGAAAGAAATCTATTCCTGAGGAATGCGCCAGCCCTTGCCAGGTGTAGAGTATTCGCCGCAACCCACCCTTCAATCCACTGGCGTCCCCGGATTCGAATACGACGCCTACATGCGCCGAGCGTTTCGAAAGCAGCGGCAGAACGCGCCGGACCAGGGAGAAACCCCGCATGCCCTCGACCACGTGGATGGCATCTTCCGGGTATTGCTCGAGTGCGAGGGCCTCCGGGTTTTCAGAAGCGATCACCAGGCGCGCCTGGCCGAAATCGGGAACCATCCAGCCCAGCGCTTCGCGTTCCGGCTTCATCCTGCGTTCAGCGATCACGGTCACGCCCCAGCCCGGGCGGCCGGCGAGAGCGCCGATGTACGAACTGTTCAGCAGGCTCAAGCTGCTTTGCCAAAAAATCAGGCGCATCGTTTCGGCCTTCCCGAATTCGCGGCGCTGGCCACCAGGCAGGTTCCAATCAGTAGCCACATATGCAGGCCTAAACCGCCGGTCGAAAAAAAGATCATCTCGCCAAAATTGACGAAGAGCGCCGTGAAGAACATCGCGACCACGGCGGCCTCGCCCTGCTTGACAACCGGGATCCCCAGTACGCAAAGAAATAGCGTCAGTGGCACGGCTCCAATGATTCCAACCTGGGCTAAAACCGCGAGCGGAAGAAAGCCCTGTTCGGTATTGGTCCCTATGGGCAGGCCCGTGAGTTCGTCGACCTGCGTTTCCTGCTCTACGCCAGCCGCCGCTAACCCGAACCCAACGCCGGTCAGAAAATTTGCCTCGATGCTAGCGACCAGGGCCTGTACCTGCCCCACGCGCGAGGACCCCACTACGCCGTTTCGTTCCCCCTTCCCAATGAAATCTGCGAATGCGCTGGAAAGCGTGGACGTGCTGGTTGCAAGCACAACCGACGCAAGCAGCCCAGCCAGGCAAATCTTAAGCAGCATGGGCCCCTGTCGCCGGGAGCCGCGTTTCACCCGGGGAAACGCTACCATCGAAGCGGCCGTTGCTATGGATGAAAGTCCCGCGGCCAACAAGGCCGTTCGGCAGCCGGAGGCAAAAATAGAGTACCAGGCCCACGGAACCACTGCGAGCAGAAACCAGTTCTTACGACTTTCCGCAAAGACGGTCACGGTCAAGAACATGGTGAGAGGAATGCAGTAAACCGCGTAACTCTGCGGATGAATGAAGATCCCTTGGAATCCCGTTCCGTTCAAATACCGTCCAGCGGGAAGCAAGTCCAGTGGCGCGCTCAGGACCAGAACCACTACGCCCACAGTGGCAAACCAGCTCAGCCAATACTGAGCCGGATATCGACGATCCCGCACACCCAGAAGCGCAACCGTCACGCCGGCGGCGAAAGTCCCGAGCTTCAGCACAGAGACGGTGGGGTTGTCGCTCGCGGCGAAGGCCAGGCCCAGGGCCACTGCCACAAACAACACGAAACACCACAACCACCTGGGCGCCTTTCCTGGCTGGTGCCTCCAGCCGAATAGAACAGTTCCTAAGGAAGCGAACAAGAGCACCCATTTGAGCAAACCAACCAGCGGCTGGATTCCCACCAGGCCAGGATTCCCAAAGGTGAGCAACACCGATAGGGTGCAGGCCTGCAAAGCACATCGGGTATTGCGGCACGCCCACAGTGTCAGCACCCCGAGCGTAACTGCTGCGGCATACGGTAAGACTTGCAAGACCAGAATCAGAGCAACCACCGCGCCCGAGCCCCACAGAATTTGTCCTCCGTCGCCCGGTCGCGGCCCAGCCTCTGGCTTCAACTTGAAACGCTCCACCGCCGGAAGGTCCGTGAAGGACGAAATATATGCGTCCAGATGTGTTCTAGGCGGGTGTGTTCTAGGTAGGTGCGTTAGCATGCGAGTCCGCTGTAAGTGACACTCGGCTCACCCGGGCTGTTGCGGCAGGTCCGTTTGCGACCAGAATCCTGGCGGCAAAGGTTCGCGCTAAGAGCACGGGATAGACCCACCCGCTGATGGCAATGACGGAAGTGCATAAAGCAACCATCAGGCCAACCGTGCCGTGGGAAATGACCAGGGGCACCGAGACGGCAAATGCGACCGCACGCCAGAACACCAGACCGGAAGCAGCTCGCATGGCTCCCAGGCCCAGAGCCAGGGGCCAGTGCACATATTCCCAAGTTGCCAACAAGACATACGCCCCCGCCGCCCAACAAGCCACCGGTTCAATGTGAATCGGCCGGTGTAGCCACAACCTCAAAATGATATTCATCAGGAAACCTAGCGCGAACATTTCGCAGACAGCACACGCAACTGCGATGGCACGAGCGCGACTGAGCACTTTCGCGATCCAAACCCAATCTTCCCGGCCGGCTGCATCCGCCACTGCGGGCCATAACGGCTGGGCGATGCTTATGCCAAAGGTCAGCACCAGGAGAATGAGCTGCAAATATACAGCGAACGTCGAACTCTCGAGCGGCGGGCGAACACGGGCCATGTAGTAGACCGGCCACTGAAAAAGGAGGACATTGGCAATTGCTGCGGCTCCCATGTAGCTGAACCCGTCTCCGGCCAGGCGGCGCACCAACAGCCACGATCCCCCACCCTGGCGCGATGGCAGCAGGTACGGCCGGCGGAGGAACAGCAATGCTGCATTTAGTAAGCGTGACGCAAGAGGCGACAGAGCCGTCACCGCCACAAACGTCGGCAACGTGGGCCGAAGCCAGGTCGCAAGCAACAGCCCACCGCATAAAAGCGTATTTGTCAGCAGGCCAAACAGGTTGCTGATATGCATCTCTTGATAGGCTTGGCGCGCGCTGTCTATCACCGACAGCGGAATCGCCGCGAGGGTCCCGATGCAAGCCAGTAGGGCGCCCGCGCGAAGAGCCTGCGGCGCCGTGGTTGTCGCCGCCAGACCGAATAGGGTTCTTAGGGGCACAAACCAAAGCCCCGGAAGAGCGATACAAAGAGCGACCGTCGCGACGGCGGCGATGGGGACCAGCGTCGCACCGAAAAGACGGGCCTCCCGTTGATGGTCTCCCCTGGCTGCGGCTTGGGCGAGCGGGGTAACGAGCGCGCCTCCCATGCCGAGATTCAGGAATCCGAGAATCGACACAGCAGCGGTGACGGCGGCATAAGCGGCGAACTCGGCCGGGCCGATCGCCCGGTACACCATTGGAATTGCAATGATCTGCACGATTAGAAAAACGGTTTTGGACGGGACCAGCGTTAGCCAGGCTGAAATAATGCGGCGTGTGCGTTGGTCTCTGGCGGAGTCGCTGGCCGGTTCCGGGCACTCAATATAGGTCGGATTGCTGGATGTGGCAGGCACGGCTTCAGGAACCTTGTATCGAGAGACTCTTTATCAGTCGCCGTGCGAGTGGCTGTAGCTGGCATACTTACCGTGGTATCGGTGGTGATACTGATACGCGTAGCTCATATCCTTGGTCACTTCGTTCAGCACCAATCCAACCACATTGGCGCGCACGCGCTGCAGCGTGGTGAGCGCCGAACGCACCGCGTCGCGGTCGGTCTGGCCGGCTAATGCCACCAGGATCACGCCGTCTACCGCGGCCGCCATCTGCAGGGGCTCCGGGAAACCGAGAATGGGCGGCGCGTCGACGATCACCAGATCGTATTCCGGGATGGCCTCCTCCAGTATCCGCTGGAGGCTGGCTCCGATCAGGTCGGCGGAGCGGCGGGAGGATCGCCCCGCGGCCAGGATATCCAGGTCCGGGAGGTCCACCAGTTTTACCAACTTGTCGCGCCACGGCGTTCCGTCCTGCAGCACAGCGGCCAAACCCACTTCCGGGTCAATGCCCATCTTGGCGTGGACCCCGGGGCGCCGCATGTCGCAGTCGATCAGCAAGGTCTTCAGGCCAGTCTTATGCTTCAGCTGCGCAAAGGCGATGGCCAGATGCGAGGCCGTGGTGGTCTTGCCTTCGGCCGGTATAGCGCTGGTAATCATCAGCGACCTGAGGCGGCGATCGAAGGTGCCACTCAATAGAATCGAGTTGCGAAGCGTCCGCACGGCCTCCTCGAACCGGCTCACGCCTCCCCTCCGCACTCCGCTTCCGGCGTGACCGGCGATTCGCGCCCCAGGCAAGGCTCCCTTGATTCTGGCCGGGACCGGGCGGCGGAGCCAGGATTTGACCCGCGGCAGGCTGCCCAATACGTGGATCTTGAAAAGGCTCGCGATTTCTTCCGGCTCGCGGATGGATTTGTCCAGCACGTCGCTCAGAACGGCCGCGCCCACGGCCAGAAAAGTGGAGAATAGCAGCGCCAGCCCGATGTTGAGCGGCAGGTTGGGGAAGACCGGCTGGAAGCCGGCGCGGGCCGGATCGGCCAGGCGGATAGAACTGTCCTGGAATCCGGCGTTGATCCCGGCCTCTTTGATCTTGCGAATGAGCTCATCATAGAAGGCCTTATCGGCGTCCGCCTCACGCTTCAGAGCCTGGTACTGCAAACTGCGCACGTTGAGATTGTCAAACTCCGCCTTGGTGTCGGAAACGGCCTTCTTGAGCATGGACTCCCGGTTCATGGATTCGCTGTACTCAACCTCCACGCGCTGGGCCGCATTCTTGCGCGAATCGCCCAACTGGCGCTCGATCTCTTCCACTTGCACCGCGGCCTTGCGGTACTCCGGGTGATTCGCGCCGTAATGAGTCTTCACGTCCGCGAATCTTTGGCGGGCGTCGTCCAGCTTTTGAGAAAGCGTTTTGAGATTCTCGCCCTGGGCTGAGACCTGGGCGGCCTCGAGCGATCCGCCTTCGACGGCCCTCCAATCGGCTTCCTTGCGCACGCGGTCCGTCTGAGCGTTGGTGTATTCGGTGTTGAGCTGCAGCAGGCGGGCTGTGAGGATACTGGTCTTCTGTTCTGGATTGATCACGTCCAGTTCACGCTCAAACTGCGCGAGCGCGGCCGAGGACTTTTCCATCTTGGCTCTCAATTCCTCCAGTTGTTTTTCCATGAACGAGGCGACCGAGGCCGAGGATAGCAGCCGGAGAGCATAGGCGTGCTCGAGAAAAGAGTGGGCGATGCCATTCGCCACGCGGGCGGCCAGATGAGGGTCGGTGGAGCGATAACTGATGAGCAGCAGGTAGGTGTTGGGCGGCCGGACGACCTTGAGCTTCTTGAGGACCGTGGGGGCATCCCGTTCGGCCTGCGTTGGCTGGTTGGGGGTCCGCTTCTCCACATCCATGAGGTGATACCGCACTGCCACCGGGCGCAGTACCGAATCGGACTGAATGAGCTTCACTTGAGTTGCCAGGAACTGATCGGCGTCATTGCTTGGCATACGGATGCTGTCCTGGCCGATGATGGCCGAAGGCGTCTGACGATCGATGTCCACGGTGGCCGTAGATTCGTAGACCGGCGTGAGGCGCGCGGAGATGATAATGGCGGCCGATACGCAGCCGAACACGAAACCCAGAATCTTCCAGCGATGGCGGCGGAGGATCCATAGGTAATGTCCCAACGGAACCGCGGATGGATCGGGCGGCTCGACGTCGTAACCGTACCATTGGGCCTGGATGGCTTGGATGGGAGGTACCAGCGCTTTTTGGTCAGTCATGTTAGTTGCCGAGTGAAACGGCGGCGCTCAGTTCGGCGGGAACGAATCAACGAGCTACATAGAGGGCCGCTGCGCCCAGGCCGCCGCCGATCAACAGAACTTTTTCCAAGGCCCCGACTGTCATCCGGCGGGTTTTGTTGTCGGGAATGTAAAGAATGTCGTCGGCCAGCAGCGGCACGTCGGGAGCTTTGCGGTCCATGATTTTGCTTAGTTCGATGGGGATTTCGTTCTTGCTGCCGTTCCCTTCGCGACGGTATATGTAGGCTTCTTTGGCGGCGAAGGGCATAAGACCCTGGGCCTCGGCCAGCATCTTCAGCACGCTGCTATCGGCGCCGTCGCCCACCGGATAAGCACCGGGCATTTTAATGTTCCCGATCACGTAGACTTTGCCGGCTTCCGGGACGCGCACCTCTTCACCACCATTCAGCACGATGTTCAGGACCGGATCGGCGCCATTGATGAGGCCTTTGACGGGAATCCGCTCGACTATCGCCTTGCTGACCCCGTCGGGACCAGCCTCGGTTCGGCTGACAAGAATAACCGGGCCCGCTTCCGGCGCCAGGCCGCCGGCGCGTGTGATGGCCTCGAGCAACGTTACCGGCGCCACGGCCTGGAACGTCAGCGGCAGCTTGACCGCTCCGGCCACCGAAATGGGCCGGCTGGTGTATTCGGCGACCGTGACGGTAACGATCGGGTCCACGAGAATCTGCTCGCCCTCTAAAGCTTGGGCGATGGCCGCCTCGAGTTCGCCGGGCAGCAGGCCCTTCACCTTGACCTGCTGTTTGAGCATCGGGAGGCGAATGAATCCGTCGGAACTCACGCGCACGTTGCGAGTCAACTCCGGCGCGCCGTAGACCGAGACAGAGATCAGGTCATTGGCGCCGAGCGGTTGAGCCGGCAGATTAGCCCCCTGGGTCTCGGAAAGGTTGGCCGACTTGCTCTGTCCAGACAGGACCGGCAGGCAGGCCAACAGGCAGATCAAAATGATTAACACGATAAACCTCATCAACAGGAGCGCAGGCAAAGCTTACGCTACCTAAAGGTCGTAAGACTTCTTTTAAAAGGACCTCTGCGGACTGGTAATACCAGGACAATAGTATGTTTATTAGGAATTAATGTCAAGCGAAAAACTCAACACTGCCGCAAGCGCTATAACTCATATCCTGTCGAGCGATCAAGCATTACACTGCGGAGAATACGGTGGTCTAGGGCGTTTGTTTGGGACGCTTATATCTAGCATTTATTCATGGTATCCGCACACCACTAGTGGGGACTAATTAAATAGAACGGCTCTCATTTACCGACTGCTGCCCGATAAGCAGGTAGGCCTGTTGATTTCACCTGCGCCATTATCACCGGGCTCGTCATGAAACTACGCGAAATGCCTACACTCAGCTCTCCACTGAACCAACCACTTCTAACGGGAACCATATCCAGCTACATTCAATACGGCTGTGGTTGGTCTGCGCCCGAGGAATGGAGCAATTTTGACGCATCTCTAACGCTCAAATGGGAAAGAGTTCCCGTTCTTGGCCGCAGTTATACCAAGAACGCGCACCGGTTCCCTGAAAATGTCGAGCCAGGCGACATCGTGAGCGGTCTGCCTATCGCCGACGAAAGTTGTCAGGGCGTGTACGCCAGTCACGTGCTTGAGCACCTGACCCTCAAGGACTGTCACATAGCTCTGCAGAACACCTACCGGCTGCTTCGAAAGGACGGGATCTTCCGCCTGGTCGTGCCGGACCTGGAGTGGTCTGCAAGAGAATACATTGCGCGCTTGGATCGCGGCGATCCCAATGCGAACTCTTTCTTCCTGGCAGAAACAAGACTTGGCAGGGACACCGGAGACCACGGCCTGATGGGACTCGCCAACAAGCTTTTCAACACCTCGACGCACCTTTGGATGTGGGACGAGTCTTCCATGGCTCAGGCACTTCGGGAGCATGGGTTTCGACAAATCCGTCGTTGTCGTTTCCACGATTGCGAAGACCCGATGTTTTCGTTGGTTGAAGACAGTGGACGGTTTGAAAGAGCGGTAGCGATGGAAGCCAAGCGGTAGTACTTTAGGACGCCCATGCGCCCTTGCTGCGGCTACTAGGCGGCCAGCGGCGGACCCGCAAGCTCCCAGGTTCGCAGCGCAGTGGGCCGGGGCCGTACCCAGCGCCGGTCCAGGGTCACGGAAACGGAACGCTGGAGCAGCGAGATACCCAGTATCAATCTGCATTCTCCCTTGATAGCGATCAACCGGCCTACCAAGCCGCTCAGGGGTCCCTCAGCGATTTCAACCAAGTCCCCGACCGCGAGAAACGGCCAAGGCTGCAGCTCGATTCCCGAGTTGACCGCCCGGCGGATGTTTTCCATTTCAGAAGCATCCACAGTGGCAAGCTGCTTCCCAAATGCCAGAAATCTGAAGACGCCCGGAGTGCTGAGCACTTGCACCCGCGAGCCTGCCGTCATTTTGCAGAATACGTATTGCGGGAACAGTGGCAGGTCGACGTCCTTGAAGCGTCCTGCCGACCGGTATCTTCCGCGATAAACCGGCAAGTATTGCTCGACACCTCGAAGCGACAGTGCCTGAGCTACCGATTTCTCGCTGCGCGGGCGAACTACAATTACATTCCACTCCGGTTCTTCGATTAACATGACAAAACTAGTAATGCCAGCACCAGAGTATGTTTATTATGCGTTAATGTCAAGCGGAACCTCGACACGTGCCGCATGCGCTCAAACCCAATTAAAACCGGGCGATCATGCTATAGCGCGATGGAGTACGGCGGTCTAGGGCGTTTGCCCCGGGAGCCTATTTCCCCAATTCCAATAGAACAATGATCTATAATAGCGGGTCTATTTAAATTTATTAAACGGGTTCTTTTCGAAGTTGCGGTCCGGGAATAGCATGGGCGAGTTAGTGACCGCCGTTTTTCGCCGGCGATTGTCGCCCCATGAGGACACCGGCGGGAACAGCAACCCCTGGCCAAATTGGCCATCGACGACAGTCTTACCGGCGAATAACCGCGCTGGGCGCGTGGAGGCCACTCGCGTCATTCGCCAATGGGAAGCGCCAACTCAGACCCGGATGATACCCATCCTTGCGATATCGGCTCACGCCGCCGGACCGGTCAGGAGGGCGATCCTGGGGAGGGTGAAGTTACGGCTTTCCTGATTCTGTCGGTCGGGGCGCGGCCTTGGACTTAGCCGAGATAGCGGGCGATGGCCCCGGACACGCGTGTAGTTGGTTGCGGGGGATGGATTTGAACCACCGACCTTTGGGTTATGAGCGTACCCGTCTGTGGCCATGTAGTTAATAACAAGGCACGAGTGGCAACTCGAAAGAGCCTTAAGAAACCCTCGGAAACGGG
>Ga0302326_10000599_pt1 | contig 98579 bp, 88 predicted proteins | sample Palsa_T0_3_FD_202264 | JGI IMG/M metagenome (GOLD analysis project Ga0302326, IMG submission 202264) | Peat permafrost microbial communities from Stordalen Mire near Abisko, Sweden - Palsa_T0_3 | ecosystem: Environmental > Terrestrial > Soil > Palsa > Peat permafrost | place: Sweden: Abisko... | reverse complement strand
ATTTTGGGTGGGTCAGGCTTATATTCGAGCAGTAGTGTGGCTGGGATTCTCAGGAACCCAGCGACCTCGACAATAAAAACCAGCGTTTGGGGGGAGGCAACCTCCAGACGATTTTTGGTCCTCAACCGTCCAAGCACCCCCTTGGACGACCTCCCTTCCTAAAGGGAGTTACGCCCCGGATCCCCCCGTCCGGGGCCTTTTTTTGCGCATAAAAAACACGGCGACTGAAGTCGCCGCGCCGCTTTTTTTTAAATTCGAGAAATCTGGGCTTAATGGCTGGGGCGCGTCGCGGGCACGGCTTCGTCGCTGAAGTTCCAATATTTCTTCATTTGTAGAACCGCCGGGTCCTGGCCGCCGCTGCGCTGGTCGGTGGTCTGTAGCCACTCGGCAGCCTGTCCGAGATGGCCGGAATTGTAGAAGCAGAACGTCAGCAGAAATGCATGCAGCGTATTGTCCTGGGACGAGGTCGCGATCGATTTCAGATCGGAGATCAACTGCTTCAGGCGCTGCGGACCCAGTTGCTTGTTCAGGTTGTACTGGCCCATGAGCACGGCCGGATCTTCGGAAATAGCCAGGTGAATGTCCGTGTTGGCCTGCCCGTAGTATCCCCCACCCAACTCGGCAATGCCCCGCGCCATCAGGATCAGCGGATTGTTGGGGACAACATCAATCGCCTGGTTGTACGCCGCGATCGCCTTGTCGTATTGACCTTTCTCGAGATCGACGTCCCCACCGGCAACCAGATCGGCCAGACCCTTGGCCGGGATATCCTTGCTGAATTTGTCGATCGGGACCGGCGCTGGAGAAAGGTCGGGTGGAACGCCCATGGATGGACCAGGGCCAAGGTTGCCGGGAGCCGTGTTGAAATTCGGCTGCTGAACTGGCGGCGTTTGCAACGAGCCGCCGGGAGGCAGGCTAGGCTCTCCGGGCGCGGGAAGGCTCGGAGTCCCTTGCGATCCGTTTGCCGGCCCCGGCAGCACATTGGCGCCGCCTTCGGCCGCTTGGTTGGCCTGATCGCGGAGGCGAAGAATCTGCTGAAATTTCAGGTTCGCCTGGGCATCATTCATCGTGGTGTGCGTGGCGTTGTAATCCTGAATTGCCTTCCGCAGCCTGGCAAATTGAGCGCTCTGCTGCGCCGGCGCAGGCAGGGAGATTCCCGTCGGCAATTGACGCGAATATTGGTCGGTGGACACGTTTCCGGCCGTGGGCGACAAGCTGCTGTTGGAAAGCTGTGAACCCGTCGAATAGACCTGCCCCAGCGGTTGATTGTTTTTACCGCCCGGTTGCAATGGCGAGAGCGGCGCCGCCCCACTGCTGGTGGCATTGGCCTGATTGGTGCTGGAATTAGCCGCCTGATTGGCCACTTGCTGCCGTAGGTTGCTGATCTGCTGCTGGGTCAACCCCTGGTTCATCTGCATGGTGATCCCCTGCTGCAGTGGGGACTGACCGAGGATTGAATTCTGATTCTGCCCCTGCTGATTTTCGGGAGTCATCGACCAGTTGACGACGCCGTAAATCGGATTGGCTGCGAGCATCTGCTGCTGCGCCGTCGCGGGGTTGGCGGTGGGATCCACCGGGCCGGGGAGAATCATTTCATACGGCTTTGGAATGATCTGGCTGTTCCCGCTGAAATCAATGGTGCCCAAACGAGTGTCAACGGTTGAAGGCAAGGTCGGCTGCGCCGGAACGTATCCGGGAACATTGGGGATCGACTGAAATCCAGCCGGCGGTGCGGCGTGGTTGGCAGACCCATAGAAGATGCCCGAAGGACTGGGCGGAGCACCGTAGTTGCTTGAAGAAGCAGTGGGATTGGACATCGTCGGCACGCCAGTAGAGATGGAGATAAACTGATCCACCCCTTCGCCGGCCAAGAGGCCGCGGAAGGCAAACGGGTCGGTATATCCGACACCCAGGTTCACGCCGTCAAATGACCGACCGCGGAAGCCATATCCACCGGAATCGCTGTTGGTCACCAGGGCATTTTGATACTGTGCCCAAGTCTGATTATTGGTGCTCTGTTGGTTGTACCCCCCGCTGCCGACCTGGGTATTGGCGTCCATCGCATGACCGGAGGTATCGACGCGCATTTGCGCCGACGCGGGTCTGCCCCACAGTGACACACCGGCAACCGCTGATAGCAACACCAGATATGCTCGAGTCGAATGTTTCATCATCATAACCTGCCGCTAGGACGTTAATTCTAAGTCCCCAAATCGAATCGGTCCATCACAGATGCCATTAAAACCGCCAGCAGCATCAGTATAGATGTTATTCAGGGTAGAAAAGTTGCAGGGAATCGCCTGGGATGGGTGTAAAACCCTTTGCGGCGACCCCGCTTAACTCTCCCGATCAGATTTGTGCTGCAGTACGGTGGATCCACCAAAGTCGTGTGAGAGCGATTGATCAAACCCTTTGAGCAAGGTGGGTGATATACCGAAGCGGGAGGGTGCTCCCGTTTTCCAGCGCGACTGGCTTCCCGTCTTGAATACTAAACCCAGGTACACAAGGCTCAGTGCGGTATTGCCTGGCGCCGGCGGCTATCCCCAGGGGTTGATTATAGGTTTAACCAATAAAGCTCTCCAATCACCTACCTGGCAGAACATCCGTACGATGAAAATATTATCGACGCTCCCGGACCGCGGCAATGAAAGAATTTGATCGCCGCCGAAATAAATATGGCGGCAAATTTCCGGGGATTTTCCCGGTTTTTTACTTGACTCTAAAACGGCGGGGGTTCGCCGCGCTTCCACCAGTCGGCATCGTCTTTCTTCTTCCGCCGAGGGGGCGAATCTTCATCGGATTCGTCCAGCAGCGAGCCATCGGCATCCGGTCCGTCGCGATCCAAGTCATCATCCACTTCCGAGCGGACCAGGGTCGCCAGCGTGACGGCAAACACCGGCGCGATCGCCCGCAGCGTGGAGGCATCCTCCGCCGTGAACGGTTTGGACCCATCGCGAAACAGCACGATCCCGGCGAGCGATTCACCAAGATACGTGCAGTGAATTCCCAGCAGCGCCTGATTTTGCAGATGCTGTTTTTCGCCGGGGGAAAGTATTTTCGCCGCATCCGCCGCGCCAAGATTGATCATCCCATCGCGGCGAATCACCTGGAGAATCCCGCCGCGCATCGCCTCGGTGAGCGGGGGCTCGCCGGCGATGGTGTATTTCATGTAAGCGCCAAGCTGGAAATCCGGCTCGGGGCCGGCCAGCCAGATGGCCACGTTGGAGTAGCCCATCTGCCGCAGGATCCAGTCCATGGCATGGCACAGCATCTGTTCCAGGTCATCCGATGAATTGATCGCGCCGCGGAACGATTCGGTGGTGCGGACCAGATCAAGCTGCTTGGAAAGATCGCCGTATGCGGTCACCAGATCGTTGCACAGCAGGTCGACCTTGCGGGTCACCAGCTTGCGGGCATCGTTGAGTTTGCGGACGGCCACGCGAAGCCGGTCGATGCGACCCTCGCTTTTGGCGCTCACGGCGTTGCGATGCAGCGCCGTGCGCACACAGCGGAGAAATTCATCGACCGTGAACGGCTTGGCGAGAAAATCGACCGCGCCGTGCCGCAGCGCCGATACCGCTGTTTCAACGCTGGGGGCGCCGGTGACGACGATCGCGCTGGCGAGCGGATGCTTTTTCCGCAGCGCCGCGACCAGCTCGGCGCCGTCGCCGTCGGGAAGTTTCAGATCGACGATCAGCAGATCGACGCCCTGGTTTTCGATGATTTGCCCGGCCTCGGTCATGGAGGCGGCGGTAGTCAGGTTGCACTCGATGTTGCGGCCCAGCGCATCGCTGACGAAATCGACCACGTCGAACTCATCATCGACGATGAGGACGCGCGGCGAGGCGGAACGTTCTGTCTGCGGCGGTTGGCGTAGGGGCGTCATTCTCACTCCCGATAAAACAAAAATTCGTTCACTGAGCCGCATGGCCTTTCAGTTTTCCATCTGCCGCGGGCTCCGTGCCCACGGCGGGCAGCAGGATGAGCGTTCTTGTCCCGCTTTTCGGGCGGCTTTCCAGCCGCATCGATCCACCGCTGGATTCCACCCAGCGAAGCGCCTTGGGCAAACCCAGCCCGCGCCGCCGGCCCGCCGGTTTGGAACTGAAAAATGGATCGAACGCCCGCTTGAGCGTCTCCTCGTCCATTCCGCAGCCGTCGTCGGCGATTGTCAGCGCCACCCGCGACGAATACGGATCGTGCGCCGCATGGATCGAAATATGCCCCGTGGCCGCATTCGTCGCCGAAATCGAGTTGGTCAGCACTTCCGTCAGCGCCGCGGCAACCTGCTTCGGATCGACCAGCACCAGGGGAACATCGCCCATGGTCAACTCAATCGTCCTATCGGCCGGATCGGTGTGCTGCTTGGCATCGTGCAGCGCGCGGGCAATGAGATCGGCAATATCTGCGTCTTCAACCTGCGGGGGCACCGGTTTGGCGAAATCCATCAGCTCGGAAATGATCTCGCTGATGCGATGGCTCTGATCGTAGATCAAATGCGCCATCGCCTTCTGCTTGGGGTCCGTTAATTGTGAGGCCAGCAACTGTGATCGCCCGCTGATTACCGCCAGTGGGTTATTCATCTCATGCGCCGCGCCGCCGGCCATCTCGCCCACGCTGGTCATCATCCGGGAGTGCATAATCTCGCTTTGCGCCGACTGAAGACGGCGATTGGCCTCGGCAAGCTGCTCGGCCAATGCGCGAGCTTCCTCACGAATCTGCGCCGTGCGCAATGCCAGCGACCATCCGCTGGCCATGGCGTTCAGCTCCTGCACCTGCGTGCCCAGCCGCTGGCCTTCACCGCCGCTGGCGCCCCACACCACGCCACCCACGCAGAGTCCCTCGGCGGTCAAGCCAATCCAGAATCGCTGATCGCCCACCAGCCGCGGCGAGATCGCCGAGAGCAGCCATTCAAGTTCATCCCCGGCGTGCATCACCGGCCCGTCGCCGGACTCGGCCGCCGGGGGCCGCTGGGCGCAATCCACGAGCGATGATTCAAAAATATCTCCATCCTCATCGAAGAGAAGTACCTCTGCGAAGTCCTGCCCCGGCATCAGCGAAAACGCCGCGACGCAGCGCACCTGCAGCACGCTCACGGCCGTCTGCCCGATCGCCCGCAGCACCGCCTGCGGCGCCGCCTCGGGGCGAAGCTCACCCTGAAACGCGCTCAGCGCGTCGAAAAACTGCGCCCGCACCGCCAGCCGGCGATTGCGCGCTGCAAGCTGCCCGCTGACGCGGCCAAGCTCCTGGTTTGCGCGGACCAGCGCCTGCTGATACAGCTCCTGCGTGCTGGTCTGCCCAAGCTGAAGCGCCCGGGCCCGGATCTCGATGCGGTCAACCAACTGCTTCATCGCTCCCTCGATATCCGCGGCGGATAACCCGATCACCGCTGCGAGCCGGTCCTGACCGATCGGAAACGAATAATTCCCGCTGTACCCAAGATGCTGCTGGCGAACCAGCACATCCGCCAGCGTCACGATGTTCACCATCTTCGGAAACTTGACCGAATCGGGCAGCGCCTCGGGAAGCTGGCCGTGCAGCCAGATGCTTTCGCGGATGATCTGCGGAAGTTCCCACCGCTCGGCAAGGCGCTTGCCGATAACCATGTGATCGACGCCGATCACCGTGCGCTCGACATCGGCGATATTTCCCCGCAGCAGATCGACCGCCTCGGCCACCCGCGCGAAACTTTTCGGCAATATCGCATCGAGCGCGACCTTCCCCAGATCGTGCAGCAGCCCGCAGACAAACGCTTCGGAAGAACGAAACCCGGCACTCCGCCCCTGCGACGACTCCACTGCTTCGCCCAGAAGCTCGGCGCAGCAGGCCGTCGCCAGTGAATGTTTCCAGAATTCCGCGCGGGAGAATTGCGATTGATTTCGGCTGGATTCTCCGAACGTTTCGAACACCGACACCGCCAGCACGGCGCTGCGCAGCGCTTCAAAACCCAGGAGAACCACCGCCCGTTCAAGCGTCACCTCTTCGACTCGGACGCCGACATCGGCACGCTGCACGAGCTGCAAAATTCGCGTGGTCAGAGCGGAATCGCTGCTGATGAGGGCGACAATTTCGGCTACGGATGTCTCCTCGTCTGCGGTCGCCTGGAGGACCCGCAGCGCGATCGCCGGCAGCGTCGGCAGCTCCTCCAATTGCTGGAGGATCAGCTCAATCCGCCTGGGCTGAAGATGTTCAGGGGAATTCACGATGGTGCCAGTGGCAAGTATCAAGTGCAAGTTATAAGAGCAAGTGGCAAGTGCAAGTATCAAGTTGAATTAACTTGCACTTGCGACTTGCCACTTGCACTTGCCCGGCTCAGGCGGCAAGCATCTCACCAATGCGCTCGATCAGCTTCTCAATGTTGAACGGCTTCTTCACGAAGTCGTCCGCGCCCGATTTGAGCAGATCGTTGATCTCGTCCTGGTTCACCACGCCGGAGACGATCACGATCTTCATGTGCTCGAAATTGGGGTTCTTGCGGATGGTCTGGCACACCACGTTGCCGTTGATGTCGGGAAGCATGTAATCAAGGATGATCAGGTCCGGCATGAATTCCTTGGTGAGGATGCCGGCGTCGTAGCCCGTGTTGGCGGTCTTGACCTCGAATCGGCCGTCGCGCTCGAGCACGTCGACGAACAATTCCACAATCTCGGGATCGTCATCGACGACCAGGACTTTCAGCTTGCCGTTGTCCAGGGCATCCGGTGGGATGCCGTTGTCTTTCATGAAGGCGATCAGTGCATCCCGGGGAATGCGGCGGAACCGGCTGCCGGGAACGCGAAATCCACGTAACCGCCCGCTGTCGAAACAGCGGATAATGGTCTGTTGCGACACCTTGCAAATCTCCGCAGCCTCACCCGTCGTAAACACTGTCTTCATGATAAACCTCATCGAACAATCTGTTAAACTCGGCGAAGACCGTACAGGGTTCCTTAGTTGACCCTTTTATCCATCTTCTCTATTTGAACATCGTCCAACGGATTTTGCAACTTGAACTTGCGATCGGAGGGGTTTATTCGGAAAATAGGCAAGCTTGTGAAAACACATGACTTAGGAATACTACGTCCAATAAGCAATGTGGTTCGACCCCTCCGAACAGGCGCAGCATGACCCCAAAAAGCGAGCGGCGACTTAAATCGCCGTGGCTTTGCCAACCCACAAACCCCGTAAATCGCGATAATTACCGGTAGAACTCAATGATCAGGTTGAGATTCACCTCAAACGGCACGTCCTCAAGCACCGGCAACGCCTTGATCGTGCCCGTGAGCTGGGCGGGATTCCACTCCAGCCAGTTGGGCACCTGGTGCCCGGCGTTCTGCTCCATGTTCTCGCGCAGAACCTTGTGAATCCCTTCCTTGAAGGTGATCGTCTGGCCCGGCTTCACCAGGAAGCTGGCGATATCGGTCTTTACGCCATTCACCGAGACATGGCCATGCGCGACGGTCTGGCGAGTGGCCCAGATGGTGCGCCCGACGCCCAGTCGCCGCAGAACATTGTCCAGTCGGCATTCCAGTAGCTGCATCAGCGTGTTGGCCGTGTTCCCCTTGGATTTCTTGGCAATGTCCAGGAACCGGCGGAATTGACGTTCATACATCCCGTAGTAATAACGGAGCTTCTGCTTCTCGCAGAGACGAACGCCATATTCGGTGTTTCGCCGGCCGCGATAGCCGTGCATGCCGGGCAATTCCAGCTCGCCCCGGGCAGTATGTTTGGGAATGTCGGCAATCGGAACGCCGACGCGACGGGACAACTTCAGCTTCGGACCGGTATAGCGGCCCATGGCAAATCACTTTCTACGGGCAAAACAATAGCCCGTCTCAAAACATGCGCGGCATCCGCAAAGGGCGAACGACTTACAACGCGGTCTGTCACCCGTCATGGTTCTGAGGCATGAACGAGTGGGAAGGCGGAAGTATAGCGATGGGAAGCTCTGCAGCAAGCACCCGGCCGAAATGAGCGTTGTTTGTCCAGCGAAGTCTTTTTGGTAAGCAAGACCACGGTCGCTAATATTTTCGCACGATGCTGCGGACCTTGGCAATTATTTCGATCGTTGCTTCAACTTCCGCGTGTCTCGCTCAAATGAGTCCCGACGAAGCGGAAGCGCGTCTGCAGGAACGGATCGCCGAGCGAAACGCGTCAACCACCCGGCCGGCGGCCGACGTATCCCAATCATCGGACGCACTTGATCGCTCGGCCCGCGGAATTGATCTGGGGATTCAATTCGTCTCCATGCACGAGGCCTCGGCCTACGACGCCGCAAAAGTGTTGCCCAGGTGGGATGCGGGTGTGCTTGTGACCGATCTCGATCCAAGCGGCCCCGCGGCCAAAGCTGGTTTGGAGATCGGCGATATTATCGCAAGCATTGGAGGCTCGCCGATTGCAACGGCCGATGAGCTGATCACCTTCATGAAATCCGCCCGCCGCGGCACGCAGTATTCGATCAACTACTTCCGATTCATGGGTATCCACGTCGGGATGTCGGAGGATGAGATGAACAATTTTGTGAAGGTGCACGATGGTGTCGCATCAGTGGTTTCGGAAATCGTCGGACAGTCCAATGTCCGAGGCGCACCACAATCGAATTCCCGTTCGCACGATTCGGATCTGAGATATCTTCAGCTTCATTACACCATTCCCGACATCGATGAGAACGGCAACCAGCGGGCGACGTACGTCACCTCCTCGGAGACGCATGGAACGATTCTAGGCGATCGATCCTCATCGGTGACATCCCGGGAAATGCTCAGCGTTCAGCGCGACAGCTTCGCCCAATTGGCTGGAGACCGGGTTGTGGCGATCGGCACGGCCGACGGTGAATCCGTCAACGTGGATGGCCGCACCATCGCCATTGACCGCGTGGGATGGGAGCGAATCTCCCGCTTGGTTGTGGGGAGGGCGCCCGTAGTGCATAGCCCGCCGATGGTGGCGCCAGGCCAATCTTCGCCAGCAGGCGTTTCTCTCTCGGAAAAGAGCGACGACAAATTTCTCGAGCCGTGGGTGGATGCCGATGTGCTCAAGGAAGCAAGCTTTTTCGGCACTGGTCCGGGCCAGGCCTTTCTCGGCGTTTTCACCCGGGATTTCACCCAGGAGGTCATGGAGCCGCGTCACGGCGCGGAGGTGGTGTTCGTTTATCCCAACTCTCCCGCCGCACGCGCCGGCATCCGCGTGGGTGATGTCATCGTCAAATGGTCCGGCACGGACGTCGGCAACAGCAACGACCTGAACAAACTCGCCTCATATTCCCCGGGCATGGAAGGACAGATCAGCGTCATGCGACTCTTCGGCTACGCTTACAAGCTGGACACGGTGCCAATGGTTCTGCTCAACCGCAGCCAGTTCGTGATCGACATTCCCGCCCACACCCCGCCCGATCTTCGCCAGCTCATCGAAGACGGTGAAATCGCCCGGCAACAGGATCTACAGGAAATCAACGAGATGATCGCCCAAGACACGAGCGGCGATCACGATAAACATCTTTTCATGGAAGAGCTGCGAGCGCAAGTCGTCAAAGCGCGCGGCTCATACTTGCCGCCTATTATTGCCCGCGTCGGCAGTATCGGCGAATTTCGTAGCGGTTCCTCGTCGATGACCGGCAAAATCGTCCAGATTGAAGATTCGCAGGACGCCATTCTCGAAGTGAAGAGCGAGGACGGCGAAGTGGACATGACTCTGTGGTGGCGCGGCGATGTCTCGCAAATGGTCGATGATCAGGACGTTGATCTTTCCGGCGCCTGGAAAATCACCGGAACCCACACGTACACGAACCTGAATTCGACCAATCACACGATCTTCGAGGTACAAAAGTTTTCGATCGAAGACGCGCTCAAAGGCATGGGCACAAATGTTCCCACCCTGCCCGAGCCTCGTGCCGATAGTGATCGATCGATCACGGCTTCCTAGGAATTGCCAGAAGGTCTGATAAATCCGCCCGCGATACAAATCCTATATCCCCGTCATCTTAACCCCCTTCCCCGCTGCGACGATGAAACGGATGCGGGACTTCGTCTCGCAATAGCGTGGAAAATCAAGCGGATCATTTTGAGGAAGCCGGCTTAACGCCGGAAGCACATCGCTTTCGCTCGCCGCGGCGCGTGGCGCTGCGCTTGTCGCGTTGGGTGGGGCTTGAAGGAAAAATTGTGATCGCCACGCTGGCGTTGCTGACGGCCGCGCTGGGGTGGACGTGCTGCCTCTGGGCGTCGCGCATCGACCCGCAGGTGGACAATATCCTCGGCGAGCAGGCCCGCCAGACCGCGGTGACGCTCTCCATGGCGGCAGAACCGGGATTTGCAGCCAATGACCTGCCCGCTTTGCGTTCAATGGGACACGAACTGCTGAAGGTGCGGAACATTCTGTTCGTGGCGTTCTACGATCTATCGGGGAAAAATATCGCGCTGGTGGATCGGGAGAAGACGCCGCACGATCTGCCCCCCGCGCTGGCGCGGACGCAGGTGAGCCTGCTGGCGCAGGTGCGCGTGGGCAATACGCCGCTGTTTGGCGATTACATGGAAGTCTGCCAGCCGGTATTGAAAATCGCCAGAGAGCCCAGGGCGTCGCGGTTGATGGGATATGTTTCGGTCGGCGTTTCGCCGACGACGGAGCGGGAACAGGTTCAGCGGGTGAATTATTTCGCCACCGGCATTGGATGCGTGGTGATCCTGTTCATGTTGCCGCTGGCGTATCTGCTGGTGCATCGGATTTTCCTACCGATCCGGCAACTGGTTCACGCGACCAACCGCATCGCGATGGGCGACCTGGAAGCGGCGGTGGATATCGACCGGACGGATGCCATCGGTGATCTCGCCCGGTCGTTCAACGCGATGGTGCAGACGATCGAACGGCAGCAGCACGACCTTCGCCAGGCCAATCTCGATCTCGAGAAAAAAGTGGTCCAGCGCACCGCGCAGTTCGAGGCGGCCAACCGGCGCCTCAGCAGCGAGATCGCGGAGAAGGAAGATTTTCTCCGCGCCGTCAGCCACGACCTCAACGCCCCGCTGCGAAACATCAGCGGCATGACGGCGATGCTGCTTACCAAGCACGGCGCCGGGTTCGACGAAGAGATCGTTCACCGCCTGCAGAGGATTCAGAAAAACGTCGAAGCGGAAACGGACTTGATCTCCGAACTGCTGGAGCTGTCGCGCATCAAGACCCGGCGTGAAAAGATGGAGATGGTGGACACCACCGCGCTGGTGCATGAGCTGGAAGGGATTCTGGAAAACGATCTGAAAACCAATCAGATCCAGCTCATCCTGGATACGCCGCTGCCCGTGCTCAACGGCGAACGTTCGCGTTTCAGGCAGATATTTCAAAACCTGATCGACAATGCGATCAAATACATGGGCGACGGCGAGGTGCGGGAAATTCACGTCGGCTGCGCGATGCGCGCGATGGAGGCGGAATTTTACGTGCGCGACACCGGCATGGGGATCGAGAAGGAAGATCTGGGAAAAATATTTTACATCTTCCGGCGCGGGAAAAATTCCACCGCGCGGAACATTCCCGGCAAGGGTGTTGGCCTGTCGTGTGTGAAAAGCATTATCGAAACCTACAGCGGCAGCATCCGGGTTGAAAGCGAACCGGGCAAAGGAAGCACTTTCAAATTTACCATCAGCAGGCAGCACGTGCCGAGTACGGCACGGGAAGTGAAAGCGGGCGTGGCCATATGAACATGACGACGAATCCAACCGACCAATCGGCAAAGCCGCAGGACACGGCGATCACCATCCTGCTGGTGGATGATGACATGGATTGCCGGATGCTGATCCGCGACGCCATCTGCCAGAACAAGGTGAGCAACCGAGTGTTCGAGGTATCCAATGGAAAAGATGCGATGGAATTTCTGCATCGCCGCGGGCCGTGGAAAAATGCGCCGCGGCCCGGACTGATTTATCTGGACATCGAGATGCCGGAGATGGATGGCCAGGCGGTGCTGCGGGCGATCAAAGCCGATCCGGATTTGCGGGATATTCCGGTTGTGATGATGACGGGCGTCAGCGACGAGCGGCAGATGCGCCAGGCCGCCGAGGCGGGCGCCAACAGCTACACCATCAAGCCCGCCAGGGCCGAGCAATTCTTAAGCACCGTGATCACCAGCACGAATTATTGGCTCACGATCCATCAGTATCCGGACCATCACATTCCACCGGCGGATTGCCGGAAGTGACGGATAGGGAAATTGAGTAATTTCCCGGCGAAGACTAAAGTCCTCGCCCCGCTGGGTTTGCGGTTAGAAATTCACCCAGCGCCCAAACCTGCCGATACAAACGCTGGAGTGGACCCATCCAACGACAAAGAGCGGCTGCGGTTGCTGATCGTGGAAGATGATGCCGACCAGCGGCAACTGATCGGCGAGACGCTGGAAGAGCATTTCGGCGCACAGACGGTGCGCTGCGTCGCCAGCGGCGCGGAGGCACTGAAGCTGGACCTCGCCGCGTTCGACCTCATCCTCACTGACTTTAACCTGCCGGATATCACCGGGATGGAACTGCTGGTGAAGATCCGCGCGGTGTGCACCACCCCGGTCATCATGGTCACGGGCGAAAACGTCACGCAGTTTGCCGCCGAGGCGATCCGCAGGGGCGCGATGGACTACGTGGTGAAGTTTGGCGATTACCTATTCACGATTCCGCTTGTGGTGCAGAAAAATCTGGCAGTCGCCAAGCTCTACAAAGAAAATGCCAAGCTGCATGCCGACCTCGAAGGCGCCTTGGGCGAGCTTCGCAGGAAAAATGGTCAGCTTGAGGAATCGCTGCGGATGGTTGAGGAGCTGGCGGCGACCGATGCACTCACCGGCCTATACAACCGCCGGCATTTCAATCGCGTGCTCGACCAGCTTTTCGCCGAGAGCGAGCGAATGGACAGCGACCTGTCCTGCGTCATGATCGACCTCGACGGGTATAAGCAGCTCAACGACACCTATGGGCACGCGGCCGGGGATCAACTTCTGACCGCGGCGGGAAAAGTCATTCTGGCCAACATGCGGCGGATGGACGTGGCGGCGAGATACGGCGGGGATGAATTCGTCCTGCTGTTCCCCCACGCATCGGCTTCGGAGGCCGCCAGCATCACCCAGCGAATTCGCGAGCAGTTTGGTCAGGGATCGGCGATCCTGCTGCGCCGCAACGAGCCGGTGACGATCTCCGCGGGAATCGCCTCGCGAAAAGGAAATCTCCCCAGCGGGGCCGAGCAACTGGTGGCGGTTGCGGACAAGGCGCTGTATCAGGCCAAGGACGGCGGGCGCAATCGCATTGTGGTTCAGCAATCCCCTGCAATCCACGAACCGTCGGCGATCAATCTGCCCGGCGCGGCCCATGGACCGGAAACGCTTCGCGGTTCGAATCCCGCGTCATACCGCAATCGCTAAATCGGGCGTGGGCAGGGCATCGGGATAGGCCTGGGTAAGCCGCTGCGGGTCATAGATCACCCGGTTTCGCCGTGTCTCCACGAGATTTTCCCTTCTTAATTGCATGAGGCAGATGCTGACGGTTTCCCGCGCGGCGCCGATGGCCTGCGCAAGCTGCGCATGGGTGATGTGCAGCTCGACGCCGCCCGCCACCGGCTGGGCCGCGGGCGAAGAGGCGAAGCCGATCAGCTTGCGAATCAGGCGGAGATGGCAATCCTCCGAGAAGAGCCGGGTTTCCTCGGTCCAGCAGCTATGAAGCTGGCTGGCGAGGATTTCGACAAACTGGACGGCGAGGTCGCCGTGGACATGAATCGCGTCGCGAAGCCGCTGGGCCGGAATCGCGCGAACTTGCGAATTACCGATGGAGACCGCCACCTTTCCGTAGAAACCTGACGACCCCAGCGACGAAATTCCGAACAATTCGCTTTCGCCCAGAATTGCCAGAAGATTGCGCCGTGCGCCGGGCACGACCTGGAACAGGCGGATTTCCCCCCGCTCGACGAGAAAAAGATCGATTGCGGGATCGTTCGGCTGAAAGACCGATTGGCCGTTGGAAAAGTGGAGCATACGCGAACCGGCTTCCCCCGTTCTGAGGAAGTCGAAAATCATCGCCCGAAGATGCGTCGAATGGTTCATCTGACACCCATCCTGTCACTGCGTAATATTCGGCTACGAATGTAGCGCTTACCGCCAGCTATCGACAGATGCCCGGTGAATTATTGGGGGAAAATACCTATGTGATACGATTAACTCCCGCAAATAACAGGAGTAATTCGTGTTACCGATCCGCAATGATTGGGTGAGCCACGGCACCGTTAAAAACTGTTGAACAACGTTTAACAGTTTCAGTTCTTGACCTGCATGGCCAGGATGCGCGCGATTGCTTCGCAGATTTCCGCGCGATGAACGCCGCTGAGCGATAGCGCGAGCTGCGTCTCCATCAGGCCGTAGGGAATGCCGGTATCGTAGCGCTGGCCTTGAGTTACGACGCACCAATATTTGTCGCAGTGCTGGCGCATGTGCTCCTGGGCGGCAGTGAGCTGGATTTCTTTTTTCTCGCGGATGTCGTGTTTGATCAGGTATTCAAGTGAATCAAAAATCATCGGTGAGAAAACATGCATGCCAAAGTGGGCAAGGTAATTTCCCGCCGGCTGACCCGGTGTGACTAATTTTTCGCGGGCGACTTCGATGGATGGCTTCTCAATGATCAGCTCGGTTCGATAGATTCCCTGCTCAGGTCGGATGGGGCTTCCTTTGATCACGCCAAAAAGATGAAGCAGGCGCTCCAGCGTGGGCTGAACGCCGCTAACGGCATCGAGGGAATTTTTCTCGAACACTGAAACAAGCTGGCGAGCACAGCGGTCTTTCACGTCGCTGATGTAAATGTGATCGCCAAGCAGCAGCAGAAAAGGATCCGAGCCGACGAATTGCTTCGCCTGATATACCGCATGACCGAACCCTTCGGGGCTGTGCTGCTCGGCAAAGTGCAGGCGCTCGCCGAAAGCGCCGAGCTTTTCCGATTCGAGGATCGCCCAGTCCTTGCCGCGAAACGCCTTGACCATGTCGTCGTCGAGCCGGCGGAAATATTCGCGGTACTGTTTTTCCTCGCCGGGTTGGGTGACGATGCAAAGCTCTTCGATGCCGGAATCCAGGGCCTCTTCGCCGATAATCTGAATGACAGGCTTGGTGAGCCCGTCGCGATCGACCAGCGGAAACATCTCCTTCTGCACGGCCGTGGAGGCGGGATACTGCCGGGTGCCGCGTCCTGCAGCCGTGATCACAGCTTTACGAACCTTGGTCATGAGGCACTCCTTTAACCAAGAGCATAGGAAAGATGAGCCAAGTTGCCAGAGTGATGCGATGGGATTAGTAATCGCGCCGAGAAAAAATCCAGGCGGCAAAAAAGAGAGTGACCGCTTCGAATGCGAGGGAAGTGCCGATGATCCACGTGACCGTGCGCGATCGCAGCTCGGCTTGCAGCTCGGCGACGGGAACGGGGTTGCCGTTCAGATCCATGCGGTTCTGATTGGAATCATCCTCATCGGAAGCCGCCTCCCCAAGCCGGGCTCTGGAAATCAGCTCGCGATGCAGCAGTTCCACGGTCTCGGAAGTTTTGGGAAGCACGATCATCGCCTCGTAAAACATCGCGTGAGCGCGGTCAAACGCGCCGTGATGCTCCGCGCGGTTGGACTGCTGTTGAACAAGCTGCGAACGCAGCGTCGCCAGTTCCAGCGAGCTGCGGGTGGTGGGCTGAGTCGCTGAGATATGCTCGGCCCGGGCGATCTGCCGATTGGTGGCGACGATTTCATGGTCGATGCGCTGAGCCGCCGCGTGATCGGCCAGCTTAAATCCCAGCAGCGCCACTTCGGTGGTGTGGAGGCAGACAACGCCCACCCAGAACAGAAACGTCAGCAGCACCGCCGCCACGGTGGAGCGAGTCCACACGCCGACCAGCACACAGAAGCAAAACAGATAGCTGAAAAAGAGCACGACGATGGGGATGGCCAGGAATATTCCCGGCTCCCAGGCGCCACCGCGAACGCCGATGACGAGAAAGCTGGCGATGCAAAACGTGCCGATCTGCAAAGCAACGAAGAGCAATCCGCAGAAATATTTCGTGAGGAACAATCGAAACCGGCCGATCGGCTTGGACAGATACAGGTCGATCGCGCCGGCGGCGATAAAGTCGGGAAAAAGACCGGCGGTGGAAATCAGCGCCAGCGCCGTCGCGATGGTGCTGAGCCAGAAATTGATCCCCCACGACACGAAGATGCTTTTGTAAAATTCGCCCGGAGATACCACCCGGCTGTTGAAAAAGAACGAGGGAAACTTCCACGCGAAGATTTCAAATCCGCTGGGCGTGAGCCCGATCGCAGCGAACGATCCGGCGACCAGCCCCGACAGGATCAGCACGATCCAGAACATCCGCCTGGAATTCAGGTCGCGATACGCATCCAAAAGCAGTGCGAGCGTCTGGCTCATGAGGATTCCCGCGGCAGCGGCGGCGGCATGGCGCCGGGCGACACCCGCTCGCCGCCGGCGCGATCGGTGACCGCTTCAAAAAATAGATCTTCCAGCGAAGGACGGATGACCTGCATCCGCCGAACGACGATCCCCGCCCTGCGAAGGGCATCGAGAATCGGCTGAGCGGCCGCAGGATCGGTATGCCCGACGCGGAGATGGATGCCGTCGAATTCACACCAGGTCTGGTCCGGCAGCTTGCCGCGAATGACGTGACCGGCGACCGGCGCGGTATCGAAAGCTGCCGGCAATGCGGCGTTCATCGAAGACCACGGCGGACTGTCGAGTTCAAACAGATAAAACTGTCGGGTGATCGTGAGTTCATCCACCGAGCCCTGTCGAGCGACGCGGCCGCCGACAAGGATCGCGACGCGGTCGCACACGGTTTCCAGCTCGCTGAGGAGATGGCTGTTGATAAACACCGTGACGCCCTGTTGCCGCAGCCGCAGCAGCGCGTCGCGGATATCGCGCCGGCCGGCGGGGTCGACGCCATCGGTCGGCTCATCGAGAATGATCAGCCTGGGATCGGCCCCCATCGCCTGGGCGAGGCCGATGCGCTGCAGCATTCCCTTGGAATACTGCGAGATTTTCGTGTCCGCCCGCTCGGCCATACCGACCAGGTCGAGCAATCCCTCCGCCCGCCGCCGCCGGGATTTCCGCGTCGCCCCCGCCAGCGCGGAAAAAAATTCGATCACTTGCCGACCCGTCAGATATTTTGGAAAGCGATGATTTTCCGGCAGATATCCGACCGATGCGAGCGTCGGTTTATGGCCAATAGGATGATCGAGAATCGTCCCCGCCGCGCTGGTGGGACGAACGACCGTCACCATGATTTTGACGAGCGTGCTCTTTCCCGCCCCGTTGGGGCCCAGCAATCCAAAAATCTCGCCACGGTTGACCTGCATCGCAACCCCCTGCAGCGCATGCACGCGGCGGCGATAGATTTTGGTCACGTTATGCAGATCAATGGCGTAATCGCCGGTCGCTGATGGCATGGTTAATTTCGGAATCTTACCACGACAAACGGAAAGCAAAAACGCACCCACCGAATTGAATTTTGCGGTAGAATTGCCGGTTAATGGATGAGATCACGAAACAACAGGCGATCCGCGATCGTTTTCGGCGGAAACTGGCTTTGCAAAAAACGCCGGAAGAGCGTCTTCGCCAGATCGCGAAATTGCAGGCCGTCACATGGAACATATTGCGCAGTTCGCCGGATGGATTTGCTCACTTTCTTCGCCGAAATTTTCGGGCGAGATCGATTCGCGGATGGGATCGACATGAGTAATGAACTCTATTTCGACTCGTCATCGGCGGCGTGAGTATCCGGCGGCGGCAATTTCCGGTCGTCGGCCAGCACTTCGGCCACGTACCCCTTGATGCGATCGTCGTTCAGCAGTTGGCTCATCAGAACGCGACGGTAACCGGTTGAGCGCATCTGCTCTTTGAGTGCATCGGTCCGCTCCTGCTTGAGCTTTTCATTTTGCGAATAGAGCGCTTCTTCCAGCGCTTCGTTTTCCAGGAGCAGGGCATACATCGCATCGGCGCGCTTGCCGCCGGAGGAAAACAGGCCGCCAAGCCCCGCGGCTTTTTTGCGGTAGTCTTCCGTGCGGGCGTTGAGCGCTTCGACTTGCGCCTTGAGCTGCTGATTTTCCTGCTTGAGCTGCGAAACCTCCTGTTCGTAAAGCTGCTTGAAGCCTTTCTGGGCGGTGAAATGCTCCCTGTCGCGGCTGTCGAGCCTTTTTGCCGCGGCCATGTCGCCGATCCAGCGGCCAAAGCGATACCCGATCGACAGCAGCGCCACCCCCGCGAAACAGAAGATGATGATCTCCATCGTTGAATAATGTGGCATGGGGGCATCATATCCCAATCATTGTTTTTCGGGGAGCAGGGAAACCGCGGAGACGAAAACCTACTTGGTTTCCGACAGCTTGTCGATCTGCGAATCGCTTGCCTCATCGAGCGAAACGGCGACCTTGCGCGATTCGCGGCCGCGGATCACCAGGCGGATGGGAACCTCGGGATACGGCAGCAGCTCGCGGAAGCGGTTGATCATGAAGCGCTGATAATTCTCGTCGACAAACTTGGGATTGTTGACGAACAGCACGATCGTCGGGGGCGCGACATCGGTTTGCGTGGCGTAATAAATCCGCGCCTTGCGGCCGCTGGGGGTGCTGGGCTGCTTTTCCTGGAGAATCTGCCGCACCACGCGGTTAAGCTGGCCCGTCGTGAGCCGGGTCGTCGATTGCTTGAACAGATATTGCGCGGCGTCGATGATCGTTTGAACGTTCCTTCCATCCTTTGCCGAGGCGAACACGATGGGCGCGTAATCCACGTGCTGGAGTTCCTGGTCCAGGTACGCGCGAAATTCCTGCATGATCGCCGCATCGTCGATGGCGACATCCTTGCGGGCCTCGCGCAGCTTCTCGCGGGTGAGATCCCACTTGTTGATGACCAGCAGCACCGGCTTGAATTGCTCGGTGATGTACCGGGCGAGCTTTTTGTCCGGCTCGCTGATCGGTTCGATGCCGTCGATGAGCATGACGATCACATCCGCCCGGCGGATCGATCGCTGGGCGCGATGGAAGCTGTAGAAGTCGATATCGCTGGTGGCCATCCGGCGTTTTTTCCGGACGCCGGCGGTATCGATCACGATCAGTGTCTTGCCGTCCTTGTCGAAGCGCACGTCGATGCTGTCGCGCGTGGTGCCGGGAACTTCCGAGACGATCACCCGCTGTGGATCGCCTTCATAAAGCCGGGCGATCGCGTTGACCAGCGTGCTTTTCCCCGCGTTGCGCTTGCCGACGATCGCCAGCATCATCTGAGGCTGCGGCATCTCGCGCGGAGCATCCGATAGATCAACGTTCTTGCGGATAATCGCCAGCACCTGATCGAGATTGCGGTTGTTGGCGGCGGAAACGGCGATCGGCGTCCCCATGCCCAGCCGCGCGAAATCGCCCAGTGCGACATCCGATTTGGGGCCATCCGCCTTGTTGGCGATGAGCACGGTCTTGATTCCCTTGCGGCGAAGCAGCGCGACGATTTGCTCGTCGCCGCCGGTCAGACCGTCCTTGCAATCGACCACCAGCAGCACAAGCTGGGCCCGCGACATCGCCAGTTCGATCTGTTCCTGGATATGCTCGGTGAGTTTGTCGGCATCGACATGGCCGTAGCCGCCCGTGTCCACCAGCTCGATAAATCTCCCATCGATAGGCAAATAGTATGAAACCCGGTCCCGCGTGACGCCCGGCATGTCCTGGACGATACTGATGCGCTTACCCACCAGCGCGTTGAGAAGGCTGCTTTTGCCGACGTTTGGCCGGCCTACGATGGCGATCACGGGCGCTTTTGACATAAAAAAACTTGCCGATGCGCATTTCGCGCACCGGCAAGTTCAAGTAGTGAGGGAGAAAAAGCAAGCCCACGGTGGGGTATTTCACTCCCGGTTCTTATCCTTGCCGCTCATTTTGCCCACCTTTTCCTGCACTTTTCCAACTCCCTGCTGAATTTTGCCTTTGATTTCCTGACCGGTGTCGCCCTTGACGGCACCGGCAATTTCGTTGGCTTTGCCTCGAATCTGCTTCACTTTTCCAGCCACTTGATCTTCACGGCCCATGATTGTCCTCCAGTTTGTTGGAAGGATCCATATCAAATACCGTTCCATGCTTTCATTTTGAAGATAGATGAGGTCTGAGAATATCGACCGCGACGTAAAGTCCGAAACCCGCCGGGAATTGGTTATTTAACCGCAATGGGGACGCCATTTTGGCGCGATGACTGATACATTGCGTGAATGATCGCCACCGCCTTGCGGGCTTCGGGACCACAGGTTTCGGCATCGCGGCCCTGGTCCCACGCTTCATAGACCGCTTGAAAATTCAGGCCATGCAGATCGAGCCCGACGTCCGTTGCCGATTTTCCGCCGCCAGTGTCCCTGGATATGGCCGGGCTGAGGCGGGCGATCAGTTCCTGGTCGCCGGGCAGCGGTTCTTTGAATTCAAAACGCTTCAGTCCATTTTCGCTGATGGCCGAGCCAAATTCCCCGCCGATTTCAATCCGCGTCGCCGCGCCCGGCCACATCGCGGTGGTGCTCACGAACGTGCCAAACGCCCCGCTTTCAAACTGAACAGCGCAACACAGCGTGTCTTCAACTTCTATTTTCGGATGGATGCGGCTGGAGGCGAAAGCGCTGACGGTTTTGACCGGCCCAGCGATCCACTGCATCTGATCGACCTGGTGGACCCCCTGGTTCATCACCGCGCCGCCGCCGTCCCATTTCCACGTCCCGCGCCAGCCGCCTTCCTCGTAATATTCATTGGAGCGATACCAGGGCGTAACGACGCCCACCCAGGCGATCTTGCCGAAGCGGTTTTGCCGCACGGCATCGCGCAACGCGATGTTGGCCTCGTTCCACCGGTTCTGAAAAATCCCCGCGAGGCGCACGCCGTGTTTCTTCGACGCGTCGATCATTTCGTCAATTCGTTCGGGAACAATCTCCATCGGCTTTTCGACCAGGACATTAACGCCGTGGCTCATCGACGTTATCGCCGGCCTAAGGTGATCGCCGCTGGGTGTGCAGATGTGGACCGAATCCAACTTTTCCCGCCGGAACATCTCGTTGATATCCGTGTAAATCGGTACAGACCAGCCGGTGCTCGCCAGCGCGGCCCGGGCTTTTTCCGAATCCACGTCGCACACGGCCGCCACGCGGCAATTGGGCAAATTATGGAGGGTCCGCAGGTGCATCATGCCCACGACTCCCGTTCCGATGATTGCGATTCGCCACTGCTGAGGCATACCCGCCCCTTTTCCTATTTCGATGGAATGATCCGCGCGAATTTGCGATTTCCAAGCTGCAAAACCGCCGGACGATCGAACGAATATTTCACGGCCGGATCGGACGCTTTCTGGCCGTCGATTTTCACGGCGCCCTCGCGCATTTTCCGCATCGCCTCGCTGTTGCTGGCGGCCAGGCCCGATGCCACCAGCAGCGGCCCAAGTTGCTGCGGCCCGGGCGCGGCGGGAAATTCCGGCATCTCATCCGGCACACCGCCGTGCGTGGTTTTGACAAATTCGGCTTCCGCCAATTCAGCCGCGGCGGCATCGTGCAGCCAGGTGATGATCGACTTGGCCAGTTCCGCCTTGGCGCTGCGCGGGTTGCTCTGGATTTCCGCCGTGATCTGCTCCGCCGGCAGGTCCGTGAGCAGCGTGTAATAATTCTCCATCAGCGCATCGGGCAGCTTCATAATTTTCCCGAACATTCCATCAGCGCCCGATGGCGGGTCGGTCACGCTGATGTAATTCCCCTTGCTCTTGGACATCTTCATCGTCCCATCGGTGCCGACGAGAATCGGCGTGACCATCACCACCTGCGGATCCTTCCCCTCCTGCTTCTGAAACTCGCGACCCACGAGATTATTGAAAAGCTGATCGTTCCCGCCCATTTCCACATCCGCTTCGATCACGACGCTGTCCCATCCCTGCAACAGCGGATAGAGAAATTCGTGGATGCGAATGTCCCCTCCCGCTTCGAAACGTTCCTTAAAGCTGTCGCGCTCGAGCATCTGCGCCACCGATTTGCGGCTGGCCAGCTTGATGAGATCGACCAGGTTCATGGCGCCCAGCCACTCGCCGTTCCAGCGGACTTCCAAATGGGCCGGATCGGTCAGGAGAATTTTGCCGATCTGGTCAACATAAGTTTTCGCGTTGGCGTCGATCTGCCCGCCGCTGAGCACCGGCCGCGTGGTATTTCGCCCGGAAGGATCGCCAACGCGCGCCGTGTAATCCCCGATGATCAGCACCGCCTTATGCCCCAGCTCCTGAAACTGCCGGATAACTTTCATCGGCACGGCATGCCCCAGCGTCACATCCGGCGCTGTGGGATCCATCCCGAACTTGATGCGAAGCGGCTGCCCGGTCCTCGCGCTTTTTTCAAGCTTTCGCCGAAGATCATCCTCACTGAGAATCCGCTCGCAGCGGCGGGAGAAAAGCTGGATTTGCTGGTCGAAGGAAATCAGCATTGGCGTGGCCCGATTCTAAGAACAGAGGGACGCGCCCCGCAAGCGGGGCGGCTAAGCAAATCCGCGGTTTGCCGCTCCGCTTGCGGGGCGCGTCTATTGCGACAGTTGATCAATCGCCTTAGGAATCGGCGTCTCCATCGGCCGCTTCCACAGCAGGTGCAATCGCCAGTGCTCGTCATCGCGCTCCGGATAATCCACTCGGTAATGCGCTCCCCGGCTCTCCGTGCGGGTGTACGCAGCCGTGGTGATCAAAAAACAAACCGTGAGCATGTTCTGCAATTCCCAGCCGGCGATCGCTTCTTCGCCCAGGTCGGCCGGGGTGAAAGTCTTGTCCATCACATATCGGCTCCAGAACGCGATGATTTCCCGCGTCTCGGAAAGTCGATCGCCCATGCGCTCGATGGCGCAGTTGCGCCACATGATGCTGCGCAGCGAGCTTTTCACATCCGTCAGGTCCAGTTCGGTTTTCGTCGAATCCTCGATTCGGTGCTCCAGATGATGCGGAAATTTCACTTCGTTTTTGGCCGCCCACTTCGCCGCGTCGCCGCCGGCGCGGGCGCCGAACACCAGTCCTTCCACCAGCGAATTGCTCGCCAGGCGGTTAGCGCCGTGCAATCCGCTGCAACCCGCTTCGCCCACCGCGTACAACCCGGCCAGGCTTGTTTTGCCGTATGAATCGCAATCCACCCCGCCGATCATGTAGTGCGTCGCCGGCTGAATCGGAATCAAATTCTTCTGCGGATCGATATCGAACTGCTGAAGCAACTGCGCCAGTTGCGGAAACCGATTCTTGAACGGCTCGGCCGGCAGATGGCGGACATCCAGATATACGTGCGTGAAATTCGTCTTGCGGATCTGCTGCACGATCGCCCTGCTGACGACGTCGCGGGCCGCGAGTTCGCCGGCCGGGCTGTAATCCTTCATAAACCGATATCCGTTGCGATCAACGAGATACGCCCCCTCGCCGCGCACCGCTTCGGTGATCAGCGCCCGCGAGGCGCCCGCGACGTACAGCGTCGTCGGATGGAACTGGATCATCTCCATGTCCTTCAGCGCCGCCCCGGCGCGATACGCCATGGCATGGCCATCGGCGGTGGCAATGCGCGGATTGGTCGACTCGCGAAAAAGCTGCCCCGCCCCGCCGCTGGCGATGATCGTCCGCTTCGCCCAGATCAGATGGATTTCGCCCTTGATCAGCGCCAGCGCCCCGAGGCACTGCCCCTGGTCGGTAAGAAGATCGATCACGAACGACATCTCGGAAATGCGGATCGTCTCCCGACCCTTGACCGCGTTGATCAGCGTCTGCGCCAGCTCTTTTCCCGTGGCATCTCCGTACGCATGGACGATGCGGGCGATGCTGTGACCCCCTTCCAGCCCAAAGGAAAGATCGTGTGCATTGCCGGCTTTCTTGTCGAAATGGGCGCCCCACGTCAAAAGCTCCAGCACGCGCTTGGGTCCTTCCTCGACGACGATATGCACGGCCCGCTCGTCGCAAAGACCCGCGCCGCACGCCAGCGTATCCTGTACGTGCGATTCGATGCTGTCATGCGGCTGCAGCACGGCGGCGATCCCGCCCTGCGCATACCACGTGTTGGACTGATTGAGCGTGTCCTTGGTGAGCAGAAGGACATCCGCCCCCTCCTGCGCCGCCGCGATCGCCGCCCGCAGACCCGCCACTCCGCCGCCAATCACCAGCACATCCGCCAACTGCTGCGCGAGACGCGACGCTTTGAACGGAACCAGATATCGACGCTGGGTGAGGGGTTCGAACATTTCCGCCTACTTCAACCGCCCATAATAGACCTGCGTATCGTAGGGCTGCACCACGACACCGTTCTCGCCGTATTGCTGGAATATCTCGCGGAGGCGCGCGACCATTTCAACAGCACCGGCCTGTCCGGGAAGCGGCAGGTGCGACGACGAAAACGCACGATCCAGAAGTCCCTTCAAATCGAGGCTTTGCGAATTCTGAAATGTCCTGACGCGGCATTCTGCGGGTGCGAAAAACGCCTGCATCTTTCCCGAATCCCGGGATGTGTGCTTGTCGTGCACGCCTTTGTGCCAGGGGGGTTTGGAATTCCTTCACCGCCGCATCATATGCGGTCGAGAATGCGTCTTCGGATTCCTGTTTTCTTTCATTCCAGATCAGCATGACCCAGCCGTCGGCAACCAGAATCCGCTCGAATTCCGCCCTCGCACGCGGAGGATCAAACCAGTGGAACGCCTGTCCCGCAGTGACGAATCGCACACTGTTCGCCGGAAGTGTGGTTCGTTCGGCCGTGCCAATGAGGCTGTGGAAATTGGCGATGCTTCTCAGATTTCTCTCCGCTGCCATCCGCATCGCTTCGTTGGGCTCGACGCCAAAAACCTCGTTGCCATTTCTCAGAAAAAGCTCGCTGAGAATTCCCGTCCCCGAGCCGATGTCGGCGATCGGGTCGGACGACTTCATATTCAATTCGCGTTGGAAGAAGTCGAGCATAGCCACCGGATAGCGTGGTCTGGAGCGGACATAATAATCGACGCGATCGGAAAATCGCTGGGTTGGATCGAGTCTTTGCGACGGCTCGGGCAAGTTACGCCCCTTCGCGGGTCACGATCTTGTAATTCTCGCGCTCGCCAACGCCGCGCAATGGATAATCCTTGCGAAGGGGATAGCTGCCGTAGCCGTTCCACGTCAGGATTCTCCGCAGATCGGGATGCCCGACGAAGATGATCCCCAGCATGTCGTAGACTTCGCGCTCCATCCATTCCGCGCCCGGCCACACGCCCGTGACGCTGCCGACCTTCAAACCGGGATCGCCTTTTTCCAGGACATCTTCATCGCGCGGCGCGGTTTTGGGATCGGTGGGAAGAGTCGGATCGCAAAACACCTTGAGCCACAGCCGGTTGTTGTGGGAAATGCTCGTGAGGCCGTAGTTGACCCCAAAGCGATGGGAAGCGCCGGGATAATTCAGGTAATCCACGCCGTTCAATTCCGCCAGCATGTCATACCGCAAGGCCGGATCATCGCGCAGAAACGTGCAGATGCGCACGATATGTTCGCGCGGCACCACGACCGTCACCATGTCCCGCAGTTCGCCGATGAGAAATTTGATCTCCGCAAATTTCGCCTTCAGCGGCTGCAGCGCCGGATGGATGATCGTCGAATGATGCGCCATAGGCGGCAGATTGTTAGGGAAGCGAGGGATCGCGTCAAGAAATGACTCGGCTCTGTCTGAAAACCCTACGGTCCCACGATGCCGCGGAAATGCTTCGGATGCGAGGCGTCGCTCCGAAGTCCGGCTCTGTGGAGCCGTCGAGGAGCGACAACGAAGCAGACGATGCATTTCCGCGGCATCGTGGGGCCATAGAGTTTTCAGACAGAGCCTAATTCAGCGGCTTAAGCGGCTTCCACCAGCTCGCGAATCGCCTCCGCAACAGCCGTTGCGGCATTCGGCTTGCCCAAGACCTTGGCTGCCTCGGACATTTTCTGCCGGCGGGAGACATCGTACAGCAGCGATTCCAGAATCGGCCGCAATTTGTCGGCGTTCTTCCGGGCATCTCTTTCATCGTCCATCAACACCGCCGCGCCCGCCTCCTCCAGAACTTTCGCGTTGGCGCGCTGATGCAGATCCTTGTGAAACGGATACGGCATCAGCACCGAGGGAACGCCGCATGCGGTCAGCTCGGCGCAACTGCTGGCGCCCGAGCGGCTCACCGCCAGGTCGGCGACGGCCCACACTTCGGCCATGTCGGGCGTGAAGTCGATCACCCGCGCGGGGATATTTTTCTCGCGATATCCGGTGCGGACATTCTCAGCATGATCCCGCCCGGCAAGGTGCAGAATCTGCCAGCCGTTGAGCGTGATCGTCCCCGCCAGCGCGACCATCGCCTCGTTGATCGTCAGCGCGCCCAGGCTCGCGCCGGTGATAACAAGCGTGTGCAGGCGCGGATCGACATCCAGCTTGGCCGCGGCCGATTCGCGGGTCGGAAAACGCAGAATGTCCTTTCGGATCGGGCAACCCGTCACGCGCATCTTGTTTCGATGCTCCCCAGGAATCAGCTTGCGCGTCTGCTCAAACTGGCAACAGATCACGCGGCTGTAACGCATGAGGTATTGGTTCGCCTTCCCCGGAATCACATCGGGATTGACGATCGCCGTGGGAATCGCGCCGCTCTGTTTGGTCTTAACCGCGAATTTCACGGCAACGCCGGCCGCATATCCGCCCAGCCCCACAACGGCCGCGGGATTCCGCTCCGCAAAAACCCGCGCCACCAGATCGCGCGTGTCGCGATACGTTCGGAAGAATTTCAGCACATCGGCCAGTTTGGGCGGGACGATCGGCTGAGGGATGAATTCGAAACCCGACGGCTCGAGAATGACGCGATCAATTTCCCGCGTCGTGCAAAGAAACAGCGGGATCGCATCGGGCAAAACCGAGCGCAGAGACTCAGCCACGGCTATGCCGGGATAGAGATGGCCCCCCGTGCCGCCACCGGCCAGAATGATTGTCGCGGGTTTTGACATCGATCGGGACAATCCGCCCCGGAGGTAAGGATATCGTCCCGCGGGCTTTTCGTCCGCGCGGGGAATTCACAAACGACATCTCCATGCCGTTATCGGACTAGGCTCAGCCTGGCTCCAATAAGCAAATCTCAATCCCCGTGTTTCTGCCGCAGGCGAGGGCTGATGCGAAGCATGAGTTGAATGCGCTCGATTTCCAGGAGCCAGTCGGCCAGCGTCGCGTTCATCTCATCCTGATCGGGCGCGACAATCCCGGTCGGACATGCAGCGCCAAGCAGTTTGCGGGCAAAGGCGCGGTATCGGTTGATGGTTCGCTCGCCGTAGGCGCCGCAGAATTCAAAATCCTCGGCGAAGAAGAGCGCCACCGGCACACGGTCGCCGGCGTTGATGCGGAACGATTCGATCAGATCGCGGTGCTGATCGCGATCCACAAGCCGCAGCGCGATTTTTTCCGGGTTGGCTTCAGCAATCCGCGCGATCAGCGGGCACTGCTGCACGCAATCGCCGCACCAGATGCCGCTGATGATCAGCACATTCATCTGCCTGATGAACCCGGATAGAAGATTATTCTGCGCATCGGTAAGCCGCGCCGCATCGTACACCTGCTTCCAGCGGCGAAACTGCTCATCGGAGCCGGACTGAACATATTTGTCGTACGGAAGCGCCGCGGCGAATTTATCGGCGAAATATCCTGCGTTCATGGTGGATTATTGCGCGTGCGATGGCATTTGTCTCGATATTTACAGCCCTAATTTTTCACGCACGGAATTGGCGAGTTCTTTCTCCATCGCCTCGTCGCGGCCCAGTGCGTACCAGTATCGCGTCGGGGTCGAAGCCGGCGCTTCCACCGGAACATTCGGCTGCTCGGCGGCGGCGTTAAAGGCCTGGGAATATTGCGCCTGCACCGTGATGCGCCGCTCCGGATGCGAGGAGGTTTCCATCACCACCCGGGGAACCGCGATATAGAATCCGTCCTTGCGCGAAAAATCGAACCGGACCGTTCGCCGAACAGTTTGCAGCGAATCGAGCATCACCCCGTACACCGACCCGGCGTCGCTGCGCCATGGTTCGAAGAATTGCTTGGAAATCATCGGCCAGGTCGTCAGCACGCCGAGCCGGTAATCCTCGCGGTCGACCTCGTATTGATCGTTGATCAGGGTCGCGCGGCAGGCATCCCACAATTTCTGGAAATCGCCCGATCCAACCGACGCCACGCCCGGCTGGTTGAACCAATAATCCTTGTTCGCCTGCTCGGCCGGAACGTTGGTAACGGCCGGTGGAGTCGCGGGGGGAACGCTGTCAGCGCACGATGCCAGCAAAATCACAGGAAGCAGCCAGGCCAATCGAATCGGTAACCAATTCATGGCGCCCCGATGGTCTGGTCGCTGGACACGGGAATTTCCAGATCGCCCGTCCATTGCTCGCCCAGGGTGTGCAGGATAATTCCGTTCAGCGTGCCCGGCGTGCCCAGCGCCGCGCCCGAGACGATCACAATGCGATCCCCCAGGGCTGCGTACTTGCACTCCTGCACGAAACCATCGACGCTCTGCACGAGATCGAGCATATTCCGCGGCGGCGCCATCTCGTGGGGAATCACGCCGAAATTCAGCGCCATCTTGCGCAAAGTACGATGGTCACTGGAAAGAGCGACAATCGGCACGGGAAATCTTCCCTTGGAAAAAATCCGCGCGGTGGCGCCGGTCTGGCTCCAGATCACCACCAGCTTCATCTTCAAATCTTCGATAATCTCGCGCACGCCGCGCGCGATCGCCGATGAATAGCGCAGCGACGCGGAGTTGGATTTGGCGGCTAATACCGGCGCGCTGGTGGAATTGATCAGGTATTCCTCGGTGACCTCCGCCACGTGCGACATGGTGTGGACCGACCCGATCGGAAACTTTCCGACGGATGTTTCACCGCTGAGCATTACCGCGTCGGTGCCGTCGAAAATCGCGTTGGCGACGTCGCTGACTTCCGCCCGGGTGGGGCTGGCGTTTTCGATCATCGTCTGAAGCATCTGTGTCGCCACGATCACCGGCTTGCCGGCCGTCTGGCAGCGGCGAATGAGATCCTTCTGGATGATCGGCACCTGCGCGACATCCATCTCCACGCCCAGATCGCCGCGGGCAATCATCAAACCATCCGATGCGTCGATGATCGCATCCATCTGGTCCAGCGCCTCGGCCTTTTCGATCTTGGCGATCAGGTGAATGTCCGCGTTGCTGTTGCGAAGATGCTCGCGCAGCAACTGCAAATCATCCGCGGAGCGAACGAACGAGAGCGCCAGATAATCCAGATCGTTTTCGATGGCCCACTCCGCACAGGCCCAGTCGCGGTCGGTGATGGAGGGGACATTGACGCTCGTGTCCGGGAGATTAATTCCCTTGGCGCTTTTCAGCACGCCGCCAATGGTGCAGTTGCAGCGAATTTCCGAAAAATTCTTTTCCGTGCAGATGAAGCGGAGCAGCCCGTCTTCGATCAGCAGGCGGTGGCCCACTTCCACATCGTCCACGAGATTCGCGTAAATGCTGCTGACGCGCCCGCTTTGCCCGAGGCACGGCTCGCGCTGGATGATCAGCTCGTCGCCGACGGCGATGGGCATTCCCTCAGCATGATCGTGGGCGGCGATCGGTCCCAGGCGGATTTTCGGCCCGCACAAATCGCCCAGCACCGCGATCGGCTGGCTCCACCGCGCCGCCGCCTCGCGGATATTACGCAGCATCTTCAAATGTCCGTCGAGATCGCCATGCGAGAAATTCAGCCGGCAAACCCCCACCCCGGCCTGGAACAACGAGTAAAGGTTGTCCACATCGGCGCAAGCCGGCCCCATCGTGGCAACGATTTTGGTGCGAATCATGACTGCATTCCCAACAGCCGGTTCATCCGGGGCGAAATCATATCCGCATCAGGCGGCGCTCGCCACGGTGCCAATCTCGGAAATGCTAATTATTCCCGCAAAATCAGGCAGGCGGTTGATTCGGCGTCGCCTTCATCGGCATCACCACTTTAATGTTCGCTTCGCGCAACTGCTTTTCATCGATGGGACTCGGCGAGCCGCACATCAGATCGGCACCGCTCTGCGTTTTGGGGAATGCGATCACATCGCGGATGTTGCTGATGCCGCGCAGCGTCATGATCAGACGATCCAGCCCCAGCGCGATTCCGCCGTGCGGCGGAGCGCCGTAATGCAGCGCATCGAGCAGGAAGCCGAATTTTGCTTTCTGCGCGGCTTCATCAATGCCCAGCAGGGAAAATACTTTCTGCTGGATATCCATGCGATGGATACGAATCGAACCGCCGCCCACTTCGCTGCCGTTGACGACGATGTCGTACGCCTTGCTCTTGATCGATTCCACGGCCGCCTGGTCGCGCGAATCGAGCTTGCTCAGATCCTCATCCAGCGGCGCGGTGAATGGATGATGCGTGCTCGTGTACCGCTTTTCTTCCTCATCAAATTCAAACGCGGGGAAATCCACCACCCACAGCCACGCAAACTCCGTGGAGGGAGCCATCTTCAAATCGCGCGCCAGTTTCAAACGCAATTCACCCAGAACCTTGTGAACGGTCTTTGGCTTATCCGCGGCAAAGCAGAGAAGATCGCCCTCTTTGGCTGCCATTCGCTCGATCAATTTGGAAGCGATGGGCGCGAGAAATTTCGCGACGCCCGTGTCCAGCCCGCCGGCGGTTACTTTCGTTACGGCCAGTCCCTTGGCGCCGAATCCCTTGGCCCATTCGGCCAGCGCATCGGTTTCCTTTCGGCTCAGCTTTCCGCCGCCGGGGACGGCAATCGCCTTCACCATTGCGGCGCTCTTGAACACGCCGAAATCGGTTTGCTGCGCCAGATCGGTGATGTCGTGCAGTTGCATTCCGAACCGCAAATCCGGCCGGTCCGACCCGTACCGCGTCATCGCTTCGTCATATTGCATGCGCGCAATCGGCCGGGGAATTTCCTTGCCGAGGATTTCCTTCCAGATCGTGCGCAGCAAATCCTCGATGATGGCCATGATGTTCTCGCGCTCGATGAACGACATCTCCACGTCGAGCTGCGTGAACTCGGCCTGGCGATCGGCGCGCGGGTCCTCATCGCGGAAGCAGCGGACAATCTGCATGTATTTGTCGCATCCGCTGACCATCAGAAGCTGCTTGAAAAGCTGCGGCGATTGCGGAAGCGCATAAAAACTCCCCGGCATGAGCCGCGACGGAACAATAAAATCTCGCGCCCCCTCGGGCGTCGATTTGGTGAGAAACGGCGTCTCGATCTCCCAGAATCCAAGCTCGCCCAGAAAATCGCGCATGATCTTCGTCACTCGATACCGCGTGCGCAGGTTGGTCTGCATCTCCGCCCGGCGAAGATCGAGATATCGATATGCCAGCCGTTTGTCCTCCGAAACGGTTTCATGCTCGTCCGGCGTAAACGGCGGCGTGGGCGAGGTGCTGAGCACTTCCAGCTCCTTCACGCGGATTTCGATTTCGCCCGTGGGAAGTTTGGGGTTGACGAGGCTCTCGCCGCGGGCCGTGACATCGCCGCTGACGCTGATAACCCACTCCGAGCGCAGCTTGCGCGATTCCTCATGGTTCGCCTTGCCGCAGGTGTCCGAGTCGAACACGAGCTGGGTGACGCCCTCGCGATCGCGCAGATCGATGAACACCAGCCCGCCGTGATCGCGGTAGGAATGCACCCAACCGGCAAGTTTGATGGATTGCCCAACATCGGTTTTTCGAAGCTGCCCGCAGGAATGCGTGCGGTAGCGCGTTTGGGGAGATTGCATGATTGGTTCCTCAGATGGAATTTCGGATTTCAATTAGAGAAAAAGGAAACGGCCAGTCAATCGGAGTGGGGCGCGGCCTCGGCAAGGATCTTGAGGTGATCCAGCCGGCTGGGACGCGCCTAGCGGTTTATTTCGGCCTGGCTTTCGGGGCTGACTTTCATATGCGTATATCAGTTTACTACATTCGGCGCGATTGGGAAGATGCTTGAATGAAACCAAAAACGCGCCTCGCAAGCGAGGCGGCTAACTACTGGTTTTCCATGATCGTCCACCGCGGTTTGGTGAACCACCCGCGCACCACGTCCTCCGCCGGCTTTCCCTGCGGCGTGTAGCCCTTGCCGGTCGGATCGCCGCCGGGGTGCATTTCCCAGAGCATCATTCCCGCCAATTGCGGCTTACCCCACCAGCTTTGGAAGAAGGATTCGTACAGCTTTTTCTGCAAATCGTTGTCGGCCGGCAATTGGTCCTGCGTGTAATCCCACGAATCCTTGGCCGCGTTCGAGAGGCTGCACCATCCCGCCTCCAGCAGAATCACCGGCTTGTGAACCTGGCTCAGAAACTTGAACATCTTCGATTGAATCCCCGCCCAGCTCTGGTTGATCTGATCGACCGAAACGTTTCGGTCCTGGCCCAGCGTCCAGTAGCTGTTCATCCCGACGAAATCGAGATATTTCCAGAACGGCACCCGCTCGTATCGGTCCCAGTTGGATGAATAAGTGAGCTGCCCCTTGTACATATTGCGGACTTCCTGGATGGTCTGGATCCATTCATCGACGTGCTCCGATGCTTCGGAGCTGACCAGTTCCGACCCCACGACCAGCACATCCACGCCGTTGCTTTGAGCGATTCGGGCGTAATGCTCGATCATATCGCGGTAATTATCGAACCACCGGTGCCAGTCGGTCGGTTCCAGCGTGCCGCGCCATTCCGTTTCCCGCGCGGGATTATCCAGCAGCACGATGGGCATAAGGATCACGCGCATTCCCTTGCTCTTGGCATGGCCGATGATGTCCGCAAGCTGCGGGACCGTCATCGTTTTACGCATATCCACGTACATTTCGGTGCTCTCGGCGTTCTCCTGCCGGGCATCCACCACCAGCGACACCGTATCCGCCCCATCCGCCGCCATATCGTCGATCGTCTTCTTGTACTCCTCCACCCAATCCACCCGCTGAAGCTGCATGGCAAACCCGCAGAATGGCCGCAGATTGGCGACCTGCACCAGGTTGGTTACGGGCGGCTGAGTGGTTGGCGGGCTGGATTGCGACGAACTGGAACTGGCCGTTGGGGATTCGCTGGCGGTGATCACGCAGCCCATAACCGCCGCGTACAATACGATCGCCGCTACGACAATTTTGCGTCCAAACATGCGGGGCAAACAATACAGCAGGCATACGACTGTTGCCAAGCGCGCGCCGATAATAAGAATTCGGTGCCTGATATGGACAAAAAACGCGCCCTTAAGATCGTCCGATTTGTATTGCAGATTGCCGTCGCCACCATCGGCATCGCCTGGGTGGTCAGCAAAATCTCCTGGCGCGATCACGCCCTGGCCATCCTGCCGGGCCAGACCATGCCGACCAAGGATGTCGTTCTCGCCACCAGCGATGCAACCGATCAGGACCTCAGCTTCCCGGTGATTGACCCGCGCAGCGGCAAAACGATTTCGCTGCCGCGCGACCAGATCGTCAATGAACCGGATCAGCCCAAGCTCACCGTCTTTGGCGAGGGACATCTGCAATACGTCGTCGGCGTCGATCTCACGCCGGATCTAAAGCACGTCAACCGCCTGCTCCTCACAGACCATCCGAACGGTCCGACCGCCCAGTGGGCGCCGGCGGTGGATTATCCCAACTACCAGATCACCGTCCCCCATCCGCGCGTCCAGATCGGGCTGCGCCGCATGGTCTCCAATGCCAATATCAGTTACATCCTGGCGGCGCTGGCGATCTTTCCCATCACCATTCTGATCACCAGCCTGCGCTGGCATGAACTGCTCAAGGCGCTGGAGATCCGCCTGACCGTCACCCGCACGTTCGTGCTCAACATGGTGGGATTGTTCTGGAACACGATCATCCCCACCGGCTCCACCGGCGGAGATTTTCTCAAGGCGTATTACGTCGCCCGCCAAACCCACCACCGCACCAGAGCGGTGATGTCCGTATTGGTGGACCGAATCGTCGGCCTGCTCGCGCTGATCATCCTCGGCGGAACCATGGCCGCGTTGCAGTGGCACATCCCCCGCTGCCGGCAAGTCGCCATCGCATCGGGGGCAATCGTTGCGATGGTCGTGATCTTCCTCATCGTTGCCCTTTACCCAACGCTGCGAAAAGTCAGCGGATTGGAGTTTGTCCTGCGCCGCCTTCCCATGCAAAAACAAGTGGGCAACGCCCTGGAAGCGATGCGCATTTACAGCAAGCGACCGTTTCTTGCGATGGGGGCCCTGCTCATCAGCTTTCCCGTTCACATGGTCGTGATCACCGCCGCCCAACTCTGCGGCATCGCGTTTGGGCTGCACATCAGCCTGTTTTATTACTGGATGGCCGTCCCCGTGATCGTCCTTTCAGCGGCAATCCCCATCAGCCCCCAGGGCGCGGGGGTCATGGAATATTTCGCCATCAAGCTTCTGGAACCACAGGGCGTCACCGTCGCCCAGGCGTTCGCGCTGACCATGTCCATCCGTCTGACGCAAATCTTCTGGAACCTGACCGGATTTTTCTTCGTCGTCCGCGGTGGCTACCACGCGCCATCTGCCAGCGAGCAGAAACAGGCCGAGTTGGAAGACGATGATGAAGACGAGCCCGACGCCCGGAAATACAACCAATTAATCTCCAAATCCGAATAAACAGCGGTATTATCTGCTTTCGGTGTTTCGCCGAATTGACCGCATCATCCTTTCCGCTGCCGCGCTGCCCAGCGCCGTCAAATATTATCGCGATGTGCTGGGGATGAAACTCGTGCATGAGGATGCGCGCAGCGCCGCATTTTTGATGAGCGACGGACAAACCCGAATCATCCTGCGGTCCGATCCCGATCAGCCGATGGAAGAGATTTATTATCTCGTGGAAGATGTGCGCAAGCTGTATCTGGACCGTGACCGCCTGCGCCTGAAATTCGTCCAGCCGCCGCGCGAATCGGAAACGGGTTTTTTTGCCGCGGTCAAAGATCCATTCGGCAACGTGCTGCTGCTGATCGATCGCATCGCCGCTAATGACGCCAACAACGACGACGCGGCTCCCAACATGCTCTTTCCCGGAATTGAACCGGACTTTGCCCCCAAACAGCAGATATTGATCGACCTCTACCAGCAGGTCGGCCGCACCGCCGATGATCTCCCCTACACGCCCGACTTCGAGCGGCTTTACATCGCCTACTCGGCCGAACATTCCGATCCCCAGCCCACACGCCGCGAGGTCTGGCGTCATCTGCTGAATCTCCGCAAAGGTGGAAAACTTCCCCGCCTCGGCGAAGCGCGCAGCCCATCGCCCCAAGTGTCTACAGATGATGAGAAAAGTCTACGCGAGGTGCTCGGCGACGATATTGGCAAGCGCGATCGTCTCCCTTACACCCAGCGCTTTGACGAGATCGTCGACCATTTCAATCGCCGTCAGCCGCGACCGCTTTCACCCCATCTCGTCTGGCGGCTCGTCGCCAAGCTCGCCAAGTAATCTCCAGTCATCAAAGCCGCCCGATCATTCCCCGATAATTTCCTCGCAGAAACCTGCGGCTGGAAACGCGCTGGTTTGGCATCTCGACCCAGGCGTCTTTCCAGTCGCCTTCCACCTACTAGTTCATTCGATCCCAAGGAATACAAATCCATCATCGCGCACAACCCTTGTCGCAATTTAAGTGCCCATTGTCGCTTCTTGGTGATTTATAAGCCCTTGATTTAATTACACTTAACGCAAAATTCGCTGGAATACCCGGCCCGTAACGTTTATTCTGCTGGTTGTTCCATACCAAATTTTTAATCGCCGATTGGGTGGAGTCGAAATGGAGTGGAGAGGAACTATGTACGGTTGTTTACGCCTCAAATCTCTCGTGCGGAAATCTCTGATTCTCGCGGCGGGATCAGTGTCGTTCCTGGGCGCAAGCTCGCGCGCTTCGATCATCACTTACGCGCCCCCGCCTCTGGTCGGAGCACAGGTGACGTATCCCTCGGTCAGCGAATCTTCCGACACCAGCAGCTCCGCGCTCTACGGCGCACCCACCGTTTCGGGGAACGATCTGGTATTCAGCAACCTGAATTTCGCCGCGGTCTCCACCAATGCTTCGCCGTCGCTGGATTATGTCGACGGACAGATCAACTTCACGTTGCAGGCCGACCCGGGATCATTTTTGCAGTCGCTCGACCTGACGGAAATGGGAGATTACAACGTCTCGGCGACCCCGCTGAATCCCGCGGCCGTCAACTATGCCCAGGCCTACGAAAACGCGGTGCAGCTTACCGTGCTGGCGATCAATGGAGTTCCCCTGAGCACCCCGCTGGTCAATAACACCAGCGATGTCATGACCGTCACGCCCGACAACGGCGAATATACCACCAACCTTGTCCCATCGACCGGAAGCTGGTCGGGCAGCGCCAATGTGAACCTGGCCACGCTCTTCGCTTCAGGCCAGATCACCGAAATCGCCGTGTCGTTCGACAACCAGTTGCTCGCCGAGAGCGAAACCGGCGGCATCGCCGATATCGCCAAGAAGGGATTCGATATCGTACCGATCACCTCGAGCATACCGGAACCAACGGCGGCCTGCGTCATGATGGCCGGCTTTGGATTCGCCTCGTTTCGCCGGCGACGCCGGATGACCCGCTGATCGCTCTTATTTCTTCTGCCCCTTCGCTTTTTTCCTTCGCAACTCGGCGTCGATAAAATCGTCCAGCTCCCCGCGATCCAGCACGCTTTCCACGTTCGTCGTTTCCACGCCCGTGCGGTGATCCTTCACGCGGCGATCATCCAGCACATAGCTGCGAATCTGGTTGCCCCAGGCGATCGCCCCTTTTTCGCCGTACAGGGCTTTCAATTCGCTGTCGCGCTTGGCCTGCTCCATCTGCTCCAACCGGCCTTTCAGCAGCGCCAGGGCGAGACGCTTGTTCTGCTGCTGGCTGCGCTCCACGGAGCAGGTCACCTGCAGACCAGTGGGCTTGTGCGTGATGCGCACCGCGCTGGCGACTTTGTTGACGTTCTGCCCGCCCGGCCCGCTGGCGCGCACGAACGCGACGATGTCGAGATCCACTTCGGGGATTTCGATCTCGGTGTCTTCCTCCTCGAAATCAGGGACGACATCGACTGAGGCGAAACTGGTTTGTCGCTTGTTCTGGGCATTGAACGGGCTTGGGCGCACGAGCCGATGCACGCCAACCTCGGCCCGCAGGTAGCCGTAGGCGTACTCGCCCTTGACGAGCAATGTGACGTCCTTGATCCCCGCCTGTTCGCCCAAGGTGCGATCCACTTCGGAAACATCCCAGCCGCGCCGCTCGAAATAATAGAGATACATCCGCAGAAGCATCTCCGCCCAGTCCTGCGCCTCGGTGCCGCCCGCGCCGGCGTGAATCTGCACGAAGCAATTCTTCGGATCGTTCTTCCCATCCAGAAGCGATTGCAATTCAACCTTCGCGGCCTTCTTTTCCAGATCGGCCAGCGTGCGGTCGGCTTCGTCCATCGACTCGGCATCCCCCGCTTCCTCCGCCAGCTCGTACAGCGCCTTCACATCGTCGATGCCGCGCAGCATCGATTCCATCGGCTCGATGATCGCCTTAAGCGTTTTCACCTCGGCTACAACGCCCTTGGCGGCATCCTGGTTGTTCCAGAAGCCGTCTTCACCCATTTTGGTTTCAAGTTCTTTTCTGCGGGCGAGTTTTGAGGGAAAGTCAAAGAGAGTCCCGGATGGCGATCATCCGGGATGAAAGGTTTTCGATCGACTGCGAAAGATTTTCATGAATCATGATCTCATAATACGCCGCACCTCCCACATATCAAGTTCAGCCGCCGCACTCGTGCGCCGCGTCACCCCTTCACCGCCCCCGATGCCAGCCCGCTGATGAAATCCCCCTGCAGCGCGAAGAAAAACACCGCCACCGGCAAAATGCTGATCAGCGTCGCCGCCATCACGATTCCATAGCTGTGCTGAAACTGTGGAAGCCCATTCAGATTATTCAGCCCGATCGGCAGCGTAAATTTCGATTCGCTCTGCAAAATGACCTGCGGCCAGAGAAAGCTGTTCCATTCCGACAGGAAACTCAAAAGCGTATATGCCGCGATCATCGGCCGCACCACCGGCAGCGCAATCTCCCACCAGAGCCGGGCCTCGCTGCAGCCGTCAAGCCGCCCGCATTGCAGCAGCTCATCGGGAAGCTCGCGCATCGCCTGCCTGAACAGGAAAATTCCCAGCACGCTCACCGACCCCGGCACGATGATCGCCCAATACGAATCCAGCCAGTGCAGGTGGTACATCAGCTCGTAACTTCCGGGCAGAAACACCTGCGACGGCATCAGGATGGTGATGAGCATGATCACCGCGATGAGTCCCTTGCCGCGGAACTGGTATTTCGCCAGCGCGAATCCCCCCAGGCTGCTGAGCGTCACAACCAGCACCGTGTGCACCGAGGCAAGAAAAATCGAATTGACGAGCCATCGCCCCACCGGCTGATCGGCAAGCGCGCGAAAATTGTCCAAAGTCAGTTGATTCAGATGATTCCACGGAACAAACGTGCTGCCCGCTAAATCCTGCGGATTCTTAAAAGCGGCACAGATCAGCCAGAAAAATGGCAGGACTGCGATGATCGCCGTCAGCGTCAGCAGAAAATGGATGGCTGCCTTTCGCATCAGGCGGTCATTTCCTGATGAGTCCTGAAGAATCGAAGCCTCGCCGCGAAGATGATCAGCAGCATCGCCACCAGCAGCCAGCCGATCGCCGATGCGTAACCAAGATCGCCGGCGTTGAACCCCATGATGAACAGATACATGACGATGGTGATTCCGCGGCCGCCCGGTCCGGCCCCTTGCAGGAGCACAAACGGAAGCTCAAAAAGCTGGAAGCCTCCAATCGCGCCGATCAGGATCATGTACACCAGCACGTGCCGGATGCCCGGAAGTGTGACATGCAGAAACCGGCGGCAACGCCCGGCCCCATCGACGTGGGCCGCCTCGTACAATTCCGGATCGACCGCCTGAAGCGCCGCCTGGAAATAGACCATCCCATACCCCGTCGCCAGCCAGAGGCCGGCGATAAGCACTGAGGGAAGAACCATTGCAGGATTGCTCAGCCAGCCGATGACGATTCGCCGGCCCAGTAGCGCACTGATCGTTTGATTGACGAGACCGCCCGGCGAAAAGAACTGGAAGAAAATCACGCCGACGAACACCTGCCCCACCAGATAGCTGGAAAAAAAACTGAAGCGGAACACGCTTTTCAGCCGCACCCCCCTGCCGCTCAGCAGCAGCGCCAGGCCCAGGGAAATCGGAATCTGCAGGAGAAGAAATGCGACCGTATAAATCGCCGTGTTGAGCACCGCCAGCCCAAAGAGCAGATCGTGCCGAAGGAGAAACCGATAGTTACCCAGCCCGATGAACATCTGATGACCCGGGCCGACGGTGCGGTGAAAGCTCAGATAAAAACTCCGGCTCAGCGGGTAAAGAAGAAAGACCGTGAAGATGATCAGAAACGGAGAGACGAACAGATATGGCGCCGCCCGAGCCTGGAATTTCCACCAGCCCTGGCGCGTCATGGTTCGATCTTCCCGAATTCGATTCGCCGGCCAATATCGTTTTGCGCATCGGCCAGCCAGCCAGCGCAGGCGTCGTCCAAACCCTCAGGTCCTTGCTGGCGCAGAAACGTCACCGACCGATGAAGCACCACCCCGAGCGCAAGTTCCGCCTGGTACGTAAAGGGCGTCACCACCCGCTGGGGAATCTGCGCGGCCAGGGTGACGAACAAATCATCGGCGGACTGCCCACCGGCAAAAAACGCGTCGGGGCGGTGATATGCCGGATCAGACCAATATTGCGAAACCGCCGGCAGCACATCGTCGCCCGCCGCAATCGCGCTTTCGTGGGACTGCGGGCTCAGCACCAGATATTCAAGCAATTCCCAAGCGCGCTCCGGATCCGGACAGGAGCGGCAAATGCCGATCATTGTCCCGCCCAGCGTGCTGGTGGCCGAATCATCCGGCTCAAACCTCGGCATCGGCATCAGCGCGATCTTCCCCGCAAGATCGGGCGAGAATCGGCGCAGGTCGTCCACCTTCCAATCCGGCGCACAAATCGCGCAGATATTTCCGTGCTCCAAATCCTCCGTCCACTGCACGCCGGGCGATGGTTCGCCGGCAACCGCGCCGCTCCCGGCGATCATCCGGGCGTAAAACGTCAATGTGCCGAGCACTTTCGCATCGGTGAAATGCAACTGCTCGTCCGAGTCGATCAGGTTGATATGCCGCTGCAGCAGCATTTCCAAAAGCTCATCGGGATTGCTGGTGGAAAGCGCGATCGCTCTGCGATCGTGAAAACCACGGCTCGCCCAAAAACTTTCAAACCTCTGGCAGAGGCTTTGAAATTCATTCCAGCTTTTCGCCTGCGCGAGATCGATGCCCGCCTGCTCGAAAAGATCCTTCCGGTACGCGATCGCGACCGGATGCACATCTTCTGGAATTCCGCAGATGATCTGCCGACCCGTGGCGGGATCGGTCTTCGACCACGGCGCCAGCCGGCTCGCGACGATGCGGCTTTCCCATCCTGATCGTGCGAGAAAATCATTCAGCGGCAGCAGCCCGATATCACGGATGGGGGGACGCAGAAACTGGCCGATGGCATCGATCTCGATCTCGCAAAGATCGGGCGCCGCAGCGCCGCGGCCGTCCGACATGAACGCCGAGGCAAGGCGGATATTCTCACCGCTTTGCCCCATGAGGCTGATGCCGACGCTGAATCCCGTGCGGTTTTCGAACTGCCTGGGAAGGGATGAATTTCTGAAGAAATCGGCTTGCGCCTGTGAGAACGTCCAGACGACCAGATTCGCGCGCGGCTCGGCCGGTCGAACAAGCACCGCGCTTCCGCTGGCGAGTGCCACCAGCAGGAGCGCGAAAACGGGCCTTCCCAATGTAAACCGCATCAATCGCCGCAATTCTCCGGGCAACGGCCGCCCGCGCCAAATGGCTCCAGTGGCCAAAACGGATCGATCCACGTAGACTCATTGGATGGCATCGGGTCCTCATATCCTGCCAAACCTGCCCAGGAAATCGACGCCATTGGCCTCGCTGCCGTACGAGCCGGTGTGTGCGATTTTCCGCCGATATTTGCGCGGGCAAAAGCTCAAGTTCACCCCGGAAAGGGCAATGATTCTCGATGCCGTCCTGCGAAAAACCGCCCTTTTTGAAGCGGAACAACTGGTGGTGGATTTGCGCCAGCTCGGCCATCGCGTCAGCAGGGCCACCGTTTACAGGACGCTGGCCCATTTGCAGGATGCGGGGATTCTCAAGCAGGTTTTTTTCGACAACAAGCTGTCGTATTACGATGTGATCGTCGGCCGGCAGATTTACGACTACCTCATCTGCGTGACGACGGGGAAAGTGATCGAATTCAGCAGCGATAAGTTGAAGAAACTACGCGATGAAATCTGCGCTCAGCACGGCTTTGAGCCGCTTTCCCATCAATTTCATATCTTTGGATTGAGTCCCGAGGCCAAGGCAAACGGCACGCGCACCGAAAGCTCAGGGGCAGCGCCGCGGCGAGGGCGCATCAGCACATCGCCATGAACGTCGCCAGGACAAGAATGCCAATCTTGACCTTCTTTTCCCAAAAACTTGAACTCGTCAATTGTTCGAGCATAAACTATTCCTGACTGTTGGTTCGCCATAATACAACCGGCGTGCCGGAACCAGGCGCAGCTCCATATTCCACGACATGAATCGTTGGGTGGGGTAAATAGACTTGGGGTCAGTTTCGGATATAATGGATGTGGGCGGGACGCAACATTTGGCTGATGCTTTTGGACTGTCGTGTTATGAAAACGCCTTCCCAAAATGCAGTAAGCAGCTAAGCTAAAGGTAATTACCGGACTCTACGTTGACATTGCGTAAATTATGGGGTGTCTTGCATTATAACTGAATGAAAGTCAGTCCCGTTCCTGAATTTTGCCTTTTTTGCGCGTGATACTTGAAGTCACCTGCGGCATTCGCATAACAAGCGGTAAAGGGCCGGGAAAGTAACGTCGAGGGTTATTTAATAGCTGATTTTTGTTTTGGCTCCCGTGGCAATTCAGGACCACCAGCCAATAGAATCGAATGTACTGTTATTTTTTTGCTGAGAGGAACCGTGTCACACCGACAAATTTTTGACAGCCTGAGTAAAGTCGTTCGTTTTTCAGAAGCGTGGCTTGTCAGCTCCACACCGCGCGGCGGACTGCAGATCGTCCAGCCTTCCCATCTTGGGGAAAGGTGGGTCAAACCCTATTCCGTGGAATTTCATCTCCACGATGCGGCATCCTGGCTCGCGATCGTCGAAGACCGCCCGGTCCAAGGCGAAGAGGCCTGGCCGGAGGGTGTCGAGCAGTCGCGCTTTTACCGCGAATTTCTGGAAGCCTCCAAGCTGCGCCATATCGTCGCCGCTCCGGTGAAGTCGCCGGTGCTGCCGGGATATGACGGCGCGCTGTGCGTCTTTGGCCGCGACGAGCAGGGCACGTTCACCGACGCCGACATCAAGGCGATTGTGGATGCCGCCGGCCAGATCAGCCGCGCCGCCGCAACCAGTCGATCCTCGCGCGTCTCTCACGGTGAATGCGCCAACCCACCCGGTTGGATGCAGCGCGCCGACAGCCGGCTCACCGTGCTGAATTCCACGCTCAAGCCCGTCTTCGGCGAAGGATTTTCAGCGCTCGACGAACGAATCACCGAACAACTGAACCAGGATGCGCGGCATCGAATCCAGCGGCTCGGTAACGAGCAAATCATCTCCGATCGCATTTCAGTCGCCGACTCGCGCGGACAGCTTTGGGTATTCCGCACCGTGGCATTCAAGAATTATCCGGCGCTGGGAGGCGGGCCGGTGCTGTTCTATTGCCTGATGCCCAGCTACTGCGATTGGATTTCTCTGCGGGCGTCCGATTTTTCCGCCGATGCGGAAATCACCCGCCTCATTCCCGCGATGCAGTTCATGAGCGAAAACTTCCGCCGCGGGCCTGACCTGGGCGAAATCGCCCGGCACGTGCATCTCAGCCCGTTCCATTTCCATCGCCGCTTCACGGAGTTGCTGGGCATTACTCCCAAGCACTTCCTGCTGGAATGCCAGATATTCCACACCAAGCGGCTGCTGTTCGCTCGTGAAACGGAACTGGCCGAAATCTCCAAAATCTGCGGCTTCGCCCACCAGAGCCATTTCACCAGCCGCTTCAAGCAGTACACCGGCCTAACCCCCACGCGATGGCGAAAGATGATGGCCCGCAACGACGATTCCACCCGGCCGAAGATGGAAGTCAGCCATTAACCGCCGGTTTCAAAACCGTTGAAAGCCGCTGCGGATGGCGATTGCCTGGGGTATAAATCCCGCGATGGCCACCGCAGGCGTCCGCAAGCCCGCTTCGATCATGCCGAAAACATTCCGCGTCGGCAGCGTCAGCTTTCTCAATGCCAAGCCGCTCATCCACCATCTCGAATCCGATCCGCGGATTGATCTTCGCCTGGCGGTTCCCTCGATGCTGCTCGATGGATTGTCCGCCGGCCGGCTCGACATCGCTCTGCTGCCCGTGATCGACTACCAGCGGCTCGCCGATGCGCGAATCGTGCCCAGCGGCGGAATCGGGTGCGATGGGCCGACGCTCACCGTCCGTATTTTCAGCCGAAAGCCGATCGATCAAATTGAAAAGCTGGCCTGCGACCCCGATAGCCACACATCGGTCGCGCTCGCCAGGATCATTCTTGCCGAATGCTTTTCAATATGTCCGCAAATCACGGAACTGTCGCGCTCGGGCAACGATGCCGATGCCATGCTTCTCATCGGCGACAAAGTGGTTACGCAGGAACCGCGTGGATTTATTCATCAGCTCGATCTCGGCGAGGCCTGGAAAACATTCACCGCGATGCCGTTCGTATTCGCCGTCTGGACAACCCGCGCGGGGATCGACCTCGCCGATTTGCCCCAGCGATTAAGCCGCGCCCGCGAAAATGGCCTGGGCGCGCTTCGCGACATCGTCGCCCGGCACGCCGCCGACCACGGCTGGCCGGAAAATCTCGCGATGAAATATCTGTCGGAAAATCTGAAATTCGACATCGGCCCAGCGCAACTCCAGGCCATCCGCCTCTTCCACGATCTGGCCGCACGGCACGAAATCATCCCCACGTCGCGGCCATTAATTCTGTATTAGCGTCTGCCCCTGACCTGTCGCGTTGGTCATTCTGATCAGCTCATTGGTTTTCAAATCCAGGCTCGCTTCATCATACGTGATGCCGTTCAGGTTGTTGTTGTCCACAATGGTCACTTTGGCCAACTTCCCCTTGCGGCAATCGAGCGTCTGGGTCGTCGGATCGAAATCCAATTCTCCGCAGTAAATCGTTTTGTCGCCCGAGCGAATGATCATCGGGCCCTCCGCCACCATCTGCTTGAGCTTTGGCTCCGCAGGCTCGCTTGCCTTTGCGGGTTTGGTTGTCGTCTCTGCGTTGAAGATCGCGCGCACGGTCTCCGCATGATCGATGCGAACCGATTGGCCCTTGGGACCGGTCTCCTGGTGAACGATGGTGATCTCCCCGTTGATCTCAGCCTGATGCGATGCGTCATCGTAAACGAATCGTTTCTTCCAATCGATCGCCGTCTGCCCCGCACCGCCCAGTGCGTTTGACGTTCCGGCCGGCTGCGTGCTGGCCGGCGCCGCATCGCGCGACAGAATATCCCCAGGACCATCGACGCTCAGACTCTTGGATTGCACGCCGATATCAATGGTCTGGGCCAGCAGATCCCGCTGATTCAGCAGATTGCCGCCCGCATCGTGCGTAAACGATTCCACCTTCGATTTCTCATCCGCGGCACCTTGGAGCGAGAGATTTTCAATCTGCTTGTTCCGCATGAAATTCGCATCGTCGGAAATCATTGCGTCGCTTTTGCGGGTTGTCGGAGCCTCCTTCGGCGCGACATCCATCAACGTCGCGACGACTCGATCGCATTGGAATGATTGATGTTCATTCCCATCGTCCGAGCCCCCGGTGACGCCGCCCGAAACAATCGCCTGATTCGCCTTTCCATCCAGCGATGCGCCGTCTTTCCACTTCAGGTTCACGGGGCGCGGCTGATCTTTCGGATCGGTCGGCTGCTGAATTCCATCAAAACTGCCGGACCCGTTGATCGACGCAAACTGATTGTGCGGATCAAGCTGAATGACCGAACCCGTGATCGTGGAAGTCTTGCTCTTGACCACCGCCGGATGATCGATCGACCCCCACAGATGCACGTGCGGCTGGTCGTCCACCATCTTCACCCGCAGTTCATCCGCGTGTGCCTCCGAGCCATCCTTTCCGTTCACCACCACATCGCCGGTGGCAACCAGCTTGTCCAGCGCCACATCTTTCCCCAACTCGTCGGCATCCGCGCTTTTGCGAGTCGTCGGCAACAGATCGAACGTCAGCGAACCGGCTGAAATGCCTTCGTCCGTCTGCTCCGCATGGGCGGAACCTTCGCAGACGATTTGCCGCGCATACAGCTTTCCATCCGGCCCGCTGTCGCGAGTCAAAGTCAGCTTATCGCCGCTGATTTTGCGATCACCGCTCTTCGCATCGTGGACAGTGCAGTTCGCATCGCCCTCGGCAACAATCAGCCGCAGCGGCGGCGATGATTGCTTCTGCTGACCGCCGGCCGCCGGTTCATCGAACGTCAGCTTCACATCCTTCTGCGCGCTGAGATTGAATCTTGGATGATCGACCGACACATCGCCTTCAAGGTCGGCATCCCGAATTTCCATCTGATCGCCGGGCAAATCATAAAAATGCACATCGCATTTGTTTTCCCAGACAGCGCTTAGCACGCTCTTCGGATCGTTCGGATCTGGCATCTCCGTTTTGCCCGGGCCGGTGAATGTCGCCAGATGATTCGACCGGGAAAAATTGACGTCCTGACCCGCAACCGTCGAGGCGATCCCATCGGGCCGCGTCTGCCTGAGAATCACATCTCCCCACAAACGCGCGCTGGAATCGACGGTGTGATATTCAATGTGGCTTGCGATCGCATCCACCACCTGCCGCGACCCCGGCGCGGTCTGATGGACGACCACCGGCGATCCGGTCAGGCGCACAATCGCCTTTCCCTCGTCCAGCGGCCCCGCCGCTGCCACGTTTGTCGGGATCATCCTCATTGGGCCGTTCCAGAAAATATGGATCGGCTGTGCTGCCGCGGGCTTTGTCGCCCGGGCGCTGGCAACTGACGGCTGCGATGCCGCGATCACCGACGGCGCCTCCACGGACGACGCGGCGGGTGCCGATCCGCCATCCCCCTTCGCGGCGAAATCCACGTCCATGCGCGCGCCCCTGGCGATTTCCTCTTTCCCCTGAAACACGCGCACATCTTTGTAAAAAGTCGCCGTATATCTCTGCCGGGTCTCCGGCGGCGCGCCGGCCATCGGCGCGTTCACCTGCACCGGCGCAGCGCTGGCGGGCGCTGTATCGCTCGCTTCACCCGGCGGTGCGGCCACCACCGTTGTCTTCGGCGACAAATTCCCCGCATCCATCAGCGTCAGATCTTTCCCATGATCGATCTGCAGCGACTTGAGCCGCTTGTCGATGTCGTTCCAGTACAGCACCAGCCCCGAGCCGGTGAACGCGTAATCCTTCGCCGACACCGTCACGGGAATCTCATCCTCGCGCCAGAGCCGACCCGTATCATCGACATATTCCTGCGTGAACAGCCGATAGGTATCGTTGTCGAACTGCGCGTTGGTCATCGTCATCGTCATCTGCGCATCATCGTTGCTTTGCGCGTCGAGCGAGTTGAACAGCTTCACAACCACATCGCGCAGCGTGCCATAGCGCGGCGGCTCAGACGGTGAATTGCTCATCATTCCCTTATCAGCGCCCTGTGAAAACTGCACGACGCCGTCTTTCCCGCTGATCTGCATCATCTGCCCGCCGCTCAGAAAAATCTGGATCACCGGCGCGGTAACTTTCACGGTCCCATCAGGCTGCGGATCGTAATATTCGCATTTGAACTGGTAGCTGAGGTTCCCCTGCTTGTCGAACTGCTTGCTCCACGCATCGGAGCCGGGCTTGAAGATCTGATTGTTCCCCGCATTCGAATCGGCAAACTGATCCACCGGCGGCGAGCCGCTCCCCATCGGCCCGAATTTCGACTGCATCAGAAAATAAACCGTAAACGCCCCCACCAGCACAGCGAGCGTCCCGAAAATAAGAACCAGCTTTCGCATGCAAAAATCCACGACCCCATTTGGCGGCGGTGCGAAGCACCGCGCTGCGACACCCTCAACCCCCATCCACATCCAGCATTTTCAGCACCACCAGATCCTGCACGTCAATCAACCCCACCGGCCGATCCCCCTCATCCACCACCGGCAACTCATCGATCCGATATTGCCGCAAAATCGCCATCGCCTCGCTCGCCAGCGCGTTATCCCGAATCCGCTTGGGCGATCGCGTCATCACGGAACTAATCGGCCGTTTCAGCGCCGATCCATCATCATCATCCGTTATCAGCCGGCGAAGATCGCTGTCCGCGAAAATTCCCGACAGCTTGCCTTCGCCATCGATCAGCACGACCGCCCCGCTGCGCCGTTTGATATTGCTCACTTCGTGCAGCACCTGCGCCACCGTCAACTGATCCGAAGCCACCGGCAGATTTTCCCCGCGGCGAAACGTCATCGCCTCCCCCACGCGGATCAACTTTCGCCCGATCTGCCCAGCCGGGTGAAACATCGCAAATTCCTCCGCACTGAAATTCCGCGCCTTCATGACCGTCAGCGACAGCGCATCTCCCAGTGCAATCATCGCCGTGGTCGATGCGCTGGGCGCCAGCCCCAGCGGGCAAGCCTCCTCCACCTCGCCGAACGCCAACGCCACATCCGCCGCCCGCCCCAGCCCGCTGGCGGCCGAGGCGGTCATCGCGATCACCGGATGGTTCAGCTTCTTCACCAGGTTCAGCAGCCGAAGAATCTCATCGCTTTCCCCGCTGGCTGACATCATCAGCACGATGTCCCCCCTGCGCACCGAACCAAGATCGCCATGCACCGCATCCGTCGCCGAGAGAAAATGGCTCGGCGTTCCGGTGCTGGCCAGCGTCGCCGCTATTTTCCGCGCGATATGCCCCGCCTTGCCCACCCCGCTCGTGAGCACCGACCCCTCGCAGGCGAGAATCATTCGCACTGCCCGCCCGAAAGATTCGTCTATTTTCCCCGCCACCGAATGCACCGCATCCGCCTCGGCCTCAATCACCTGGCGAGCAAATTGAAGCATCTCGCGATCGGTCATTGAAGGTTTCCCGGGGGACACGCACTGGATTATCCGCCCGCCCACACTAAAATCAATCCAACGCCAATCAAGGATGAAGCGTGGAATATCGCGTCGAACTGGAAGTTTACAACGGCCCCCTCGACCTCCTTCTCTATCTCATCAAGCGCGACGAGTTGGATATCTACGATATCCCCATCACGCGCATCCTCGACACTTACATGACCTACGTGGACATGCTCAAGCGCATGCGCCACGAAAACGGTCTGGACATCAACGTCGCAGGCGATTTCCTGGTGATGGCCGCCACACTCATGGAAATCAAAAGCGCCATGCTCCTGCCCAAGCCCCCGCCCGCCGAGGGCGAAGCCTCCGCCGCCGCGGAGTTGGCCGATCCGCGCTACGAGCTGGTGCAGCAGCTTCTGGAATATAAAAAGATCAAGGATTCCGCCGCCCTGCTCGAGCAACGCCAAAAAGACCAGGAGCGCCGCTTCCCCCGCGTCCCCGCCGCCCCCACTTCAACCAGCGACGAGCCCCCCCCGCTGGACCTCGACGAGGTGCAGATCTGGGACCTGCTCGATTCGTTCAACCGCCTGATGAAAGAAGTCGGCGTCCGCGGCCCGCGCATTCACGAAGTCGTTTACGACGACACCCCCATCGATCTCCACGCCGCCGACATCGAAGACCGCCTTAATCGCGAAGGCAAGCTCTCCCTGCGCGCCCTGGTCATCGGCCGCAAAAGCCGCAGCGAAATGATCGGCGTCTTCCTCGCCCTGCTGGAACTGATCCGCCAGAAAAAAATCCTGGTCTTTCAAGGCGACGGCGAAGTCGATATGGAAATCCTGCCCGCGCCGGAGGAGCATCGGAATTCGGCGAACAACGCCGTAGAAAGCTCACCGTTGGAATAATATGAAGTTTAATTTAATGGGTCGGATCCGATAGATTATCCGGCCGCGGCAATCGGCTGCCGTGCCGAAAGCCGATGACCCAAACTGTTCGAGTTTCTTCGACGATTGTGTACAGCAATATGTAGTCGCCAATCAAAAGTCGCCGGATTTCGTAGGCGCGGAAATTGAGCCAACGTGTCGGCAGCTTCCAGAAGGCGCTGCAGCCACCGCGCGGCATTGAGCGGTGCGTGACAATCTACTGCGATGTAGCGAGCTTGCTCTAAAATTTGCGAATAAGCTGGTCGAGTGATCAGAACACGGTAGCTCATCGCTCGAGCTTCAATCCCAACTTGTCGGCAATCTTACGAACAGATTTTTTCAATGGACGTCCCCTCCCCGATCTTACATCTTTCATGCTTCGATCCAGAACCGTCAGCGTTTTCGCCAGTTCGGCCTGATCCATCAGTTCATCAAACGCCGCCGCGGAAAGAACGACCGCTTCAGTCTCGCCATTGGTCGTAATAAATAGTGGTCGATCAGTCGCCTTACGCTGATCGAGATGATCACGTAAATGGGTTCGGAAATCTGTAAAGTTGGTGATATCCGTGCTACGAGTCATGAAGAACCTCATCGTTAAACGTACAGAATTATGTACATCACCGGAAGAAAAACGAGGTTGTCAACATGGAAAACTTGCGAGTAAAAACGCGTCGTTATTCATGACGTTAACCAATCCAGCGATTGCCGATGATCGCGCTTATTCATCGCAGCCTGCTTTGCTGGCGAATAATCCTTATAGTCTCGGAGTTCCCCCCAAAACGCAGGTGGATTATCTCGAAGCCGACGGAATTGTTCGGGTGCCTCCGCAGGAAACAGAACATCACGAGGGTCCTTCTTCGCCAGCCGCACAAGTTCTCTGACCCTCCAAAGTTTTCCCTCGCTTAATTTGATAATCGCAAGGTGAACCAGATCTCTTGTTACCTCGGTTGGACGCTGGCCGTAACGCTCCAACGACTTTTGAGCCTCCGCCGCTTCCGAAGGATTCGGGAAAGCGATTGCCAGCTTCTGCAGAACTATTTGACGGGATATGAGAGGTTTCGAGTTCATCGAAATCCAATCCTCTACTCCCCCTTCTCCCGCTCCGGCGCCTTATCATCCGCATCGTACGCCTGATCCGCATTCTCTCCTCGAACTTCGATTCGCTCCATGCTCAGCGCGCCGCCGGTCTCGGGATCAATCTCCGCCAGCGCGCCGCACAGCCGCACGTCGCCGGTTGCCACCTCGAACGGAAACGGCATGTTCGTCGTCATGTGCTTCAGCACGCGATCTTTTCGGCGGCCCAGAACCGAATCGTACGGGCCGCACATCCCGAGGTCGGTAATCGCCGCGCTGCCGCCGGGCAGGATGCGGGCATCAGCCGTCGGCGTATGCGTGTGCGTGCCGACGATCATCGAGCAGCGACCGTCGAGCCAGTGCCCCATCGCGATCTTTTCGCTGGTGGCCTCGGCGTGCATGTCGCAGACACAAACCCGGACGTTTTGAGGCATATCGCCGAGCACCCATTCGGCTGCTGCGAACGGATCGTCCACCGGCGTGTTCATGTAAATGCGCCCCAGGAGACTGAACACGCCCACCGAGACCCCCGAGTTGGTCGAGACGATGGTGTACCTCCGCCCCGCGGCGCCGGCCGCGAGATTCGCGGGCCGCACGATCCGCTCGCTCGTTTGCAGCGTCGGCACGATATCGGCCTTGCGATAAATATGATCGCCCAACGTCACCACATCGACGCCGTAGCTGCGGATTTTGTGAAACAGATTGGTCGTGATTCCGCTACCGCCGGCAATGTTCTCGGCATTGGCGATCACCAGATCGACCGCGCGTTGCCGAACCAGTTCGGGAAGTTTCTGATGCAGAATCTGCCGCCCGGGACGACCCACAACGTCGCCAAGGCAGAGAATGCGCAGGGGCATCAACGTAGAATACCGGCGAGGCAAACAAGTTGCGAGTTGTGGGTGAATCTACCGGCAACTTCGCCAAACCTTTTCCTCATGCTCCGCCACGCATAGAATCGAAATAACAAAGATGGCCATCACCCTCGACATCCTCCCGAACGCTCTCGATCAGGGGCGAAAGCCGCCGTGGCTCAAAATGAAAATGCCGCATGGCGAGGGTTATGCGCGCCTGCTCTCCCTGGTGAACGAGCATCAGCTCCACACCGTTTGTCAGTCCGCCAAGTGTCCGAACATGGGCGAATGCTGGCACGCGGGAACCGCGACGCTGATGATTCTCGGCGACATCTGCACGCGAAGCTGCGGGTTCTGCCACATCGCCACCGGCCGGCCGCCATCGCTCGATCTCGACGAGCCGCGCCGCGTCGGGCATGCGGTGAAGCTCATGGCTTTAAAACACATCGTCATCACCAGCGTAAACCGCGATGAACTGGACGACGGCGGCGCGGGCGTCTGGGCTGATACGATCCGCCAGATCCGCGCGCAATCCCCCGGCACCAGCGTCGAAGTTCTGATTCCCGATTTCTGCGGAGACTGGAACGCGCTGCAGAAAGTTCTCGATGAGAAGCCCGAGATTCTGAACCACAACCTGGAAACGGTCCCCCGCCTTTACCGCACCGTTCGCCCGCAGGCGAAATATCATCGCTCGCTCAAACTCCTGCAGATTGCCAGGCAGCAGGGATTCATCACCAAGACCGGCATGATGCTGGGGCTGGGCGAGACGTCCGACGAGATCGAGCAGGTGATGGACGACCTGGTGGCCATCGGCTGCGATATCCTCACGCTGGGTCAATACCTCCGCCCCACCGTGCAGCACCTGCCTGTGGTCCGCTGGGTGCATCCCGATGAGTTTGCCGCCTGGAAAACCCGCGGCGAAGGCAAGGGAATCCGTCATGTCGAATCCGGCCCCATGGTGCGCAGCAGCTATCATGCTGAAAAGCAGGTGGATGCCGCCCGGTCGCCCGACTTGATCCGTTAGGGTATATCTGTAGAATCCCCCGCTCTTTATTGGAGAGTTTTGATGCCCCGAGAACGGACCGAACGCCGAGAGAAGTCAGACAAGTTTCAAACCTTCGCCCGCCCGAAGGTGAAAGTCGCGCGCATCAGCGCCAGCGGCAAGATGTACATCGATTACAAAGACACCGAATCGCTTAAGAAGATGGTCAGCGGGAACGGAAAGATTCTTTCCCGCAAGCGAACCGGCGCCACCGCGATGGAGCAGCGAATGCTCGCCCGCGCTGTCAAGCGCGCCCGGTATATCGCGCTCCTGCCCTACGTCACCACCGGCCTTTAAGACTAAGCGCTGAACAGATTGATCAGCGAATTAATCCGGCCAATGTGGCGCGACTGCGCGGGAATCATCGCTTTTTCCACCAGTTCAGCCGAATCCGAATCGAGATTATCTAGGGCATTGCGCATTTCCTTAAGCCCGTGTTCCTCCCCATCCCGCAGGGCATGAAGCGCCGCACTGTCGCCGAAGATCTGGGCCGTGCCCATCGCGATCTTGGCCCAGGCGCCCCACCCGCCGGAAGCTTCCTCGGGTAATCCACCGAGTTCGTTGACGCGCCTGCGAAAAATCTGTCCCGCCCGCACGTGATCGTGCTGCAGCTCGCGCAGTATTGAGACGCGCACCGGATCACTGCCATCACTGATGAGCTTGTCGATCCCCATGCGATAGGTTTCCGAAGCCGCGATTTCCCCGCGGAGAAGGGTGTTCAGTTGCCGGATCGCTTCCTCATTCCGCGACCGCATCGCTCCCTTGGATTCTGGCTCTAAACTACTCGCGGGAAACAAAAACCATCGTTGTTCTTGCGCATTCATAAATACCTCCAGCAAATGACATAGGGGCTGCAGCGCTTGTGCCGGAAATGCGTCGAATCAGAAAAACTGTTGCGAATAGGCCAAGCCAGAGCAAAAAGGCGGAAGAAACTGCCGAAAAATCTCAGAAGGGAATTTGGCCGGGGCGGAGCGAGCGAAAGAACCGGAAAATCTGTCGTATTGAAAGGTTATATCGGCGCAAAAAAAAGCCCACAGCAGCCAAGACGCTGTGGGCTCGGGAACTCCTGCCAGACTTTGAGTCAAGCGCGATGGACTGCGGGCACAACGCATTCCATCGCATTGGCAGGGAAGCCGGCCGCTAATGCGTTATTAGCTGGCCGACGAAAAACCAAAAGAACTCAGCAAATTCTGCCAAGCAATAATCAAGTCCGAGGCAGACCACCACCCCGCGACTTCGGGTTGTAGCTTACGCTCTGTTTGTCAAAAACACAAGCTTAATCATGGTAAAATAACATGAGTTTGGTTTAGGAATGTTGCGCAAATAAACTTTCTATATCTTGCCATCTCAGTCGCAAGCGAGCAATCGATCGTGGCAATAAAATCTTATAAACATCTCAATTATATAGTTTTACGACTGATTGGCACTGCGATGCTTCCCTGCTGGTTCAGTCCAGTAGAGTTCCCGAAAAATATCGTCAAAACCGACGAGCGCCGCATAAAACGCGACAGAAGGCTGGATTCTTCGACGCGTCCCATTTTTTTCTTTATGATCTTCACGCCGTGCCCTCCATTTCTCAACGATTGTTGCCCGTCCTCCAATTGACCCGCATGGCCCTCGTGTTCACCGCTTTGGCGGACAGCGGCTGCGCGCTGATGCTCTGGGCCAAGGACCAGGTTCGCTTGAACCACGGCGTCTTCTGGTACGAACTCAATCCCGCCCAGTGCATCGCACTCGCTTTTGTATCCATCGGTTTATACGGCTTTGGAATGAGCCTCAACGACATCATCGATCGCCGCCGCGATCGCCAGATGTCGCCCAATCGACCGCTCCCCAGCGGGCGCATCGGCGTCCGCACGGCCCACATCGTCTGCGGAATGCTCGCGCTGCTGGCCCTGTTTGGCGGAGAAACTTACACCAACGTCGCTCCCAACGCGGGAATGAGCCTCGTGCTCGTGGTCTTCACCGGGACATTGATCGTGTTCTATGACATCGCGGGGAAATATCTCGCGCCCCTCGGCCTGCTGTCACTGGGGCTCATCCGTTTTTTTCACGCCGCCATCGCAGCGCCCAGCCTTCCGGTGTTCTGGCATCCCCTGCTGCTGATGAACCACTTCACACTCGTCTCCACCGTCACCTACGCCTGGGAACACAAACGCCCCGCCCTGCGCCGCCGGCATTGGTGGGCGGTCGTCGCGGGTCTGGCGTCTTTCGATCTTCTCGCCATCACGTTGTTCTGGTGGCGATGGCACATCACCCGCGCCGGTTTTCCCGGCGGCGCGCTGGGCATACGGCCGGCGCTGCTCGTCCCCACATCAGCGGCTGCAATATTTTTTGCTCTTGCCGTATGGATTCGCCGCAACAGCGCCAACTCCCGCGCTGCCGGTCAAACGCTCATGCTGACAGGCCTGATGTGGCTGATCGTTTACGACGCCAGCTTCGTGATCGGTTTCGTGGGAATCCCCGAGGGAATCATGATCCTGATGATGCTCCCCGTCACCTACGCCGCGGTCATCGTCATGCGCTGGTGGAGCCGAATGATTCTCCTCTCCCAGCGCCCCGAGTTCAAAAGGATGGAAACGTGAAACCGAATTCCGTCTGCCCTTCGCCATTCATTCCGACTTAAATCCCTTGCGCCTTTGCTTGCTGTACCGATGCAGCGCATCTTCGATGATCGGATACGCCATCTTCGCGGGCTCGATCGCATCCACCTCGACCGCTTTGCCTTCGAGCTGTTTGTAGTCCTGGAAAAATCGCCGAAGCATCGTCAAGCGGTGCGGCGGCATTTCGCTGGCCTCGCGATAGACATTGAATTCCGGATCGTCCTTGGCCACTCCGATAATCTTGTGGTCCTTCTTCCCCCCGTCGATCATGGTCATTAACCCAATCGTCCGCACACGAGGGATGAGAGTAAGGGGCACCACAGTTTCCTGACATAACACCAGAACATCCAGCGGGTCGTCATCCTGGGCAAGCGTTTGCGGAATGAATCCATAATTCGCGGGGTAGTAAACCGCCGAATAAAGCACACGATCCAATTTTATCAGGCCGCTCGCCTTGTCCAGTTCGTACTTAACGCTTGACCCGAACGGGATTTCTATAATGGCGGCGAACTCTTGTGGTATATTCTCGCCGGGAGTGACATCATGCCAGGGGTGGATCATAGTAATACTTCTACGTCGGCGATATCGACCAGACAAGCCCTCTAATCCAGCCCCGCAGATTATCCAGGTCCGATAACCATTACAAAAAGGTCAAGACTAATAGATTCGCCAGATTAACATCACCCAGCCCGACTTCGGGACAAAACCGACCATTATTTCTCTCACGGCCATACGCCGCGGGTTATATATCCGCATTGCCATCGTCGTGGTGGCTGAGCCAAGTCGCTTGCTGCGGGAGCAGAGACTATTTCGGACCTTGTACACAATTCTTCGTTGAATTCACCGCCAATGCGTTCTCGCGGAGGTGTTCTCCCCGAGAAAGTGGCCGAGCAACCCCTCGCCGCGATGCTGTGGCGTCGCCGGCAGATTATCGGCTGGAGCGTCGTCGCGGCATTTACGCTCGCGTGCATCTATCTCCTGCTGGCGCGCCGCATGTACACCAGCGAGGCGGCCGTTTACATCCTCGAAGGCCGCGGCCAGGTCATGGGCCAGGAACAGGCGGATGAAACCCGCAGCGATGACTACCTCAACACTCAGTGCGAGCTGTTCACTTCCACGCCGGTCCTCGCCCTGGCGCTTTCGGAAGATGGAGTCAAGGACATCGAGACGCTCCGCAACGAGAGCGATCCGATTCAATATCTGCAGCAGAATATTAACGCCGAAGTCGGCAAGCATGACGACCTGATTTACGTTTCGCTGGAGGCCCACAACAAGTACGACGCGGCCAAGCTGGTTAACGCGGTCGTGCAGGCGTACGTCACTTATCAAACCACCATTCAGCACAGCACGTCCGCCGAGGTGCTGGACCTTTTGCAGAAAAAGCAGGCGCACGATGAAGATGCAATCGCGGTGAAGAACCAGGAGCTGGCGGCGATTCGCGATCTCTACGGCGAGACGGCTTACGATTCCACGCAGAATAATCCGGTCATCCAGCAGGAATCGGCGCTCTCCGCCGCCCTCACCCAGGCTCGTCTTGACGCAGTGGATGCCAAGTCAGAGTATGACCAGGCGCTTCAGATGGTGGGGAACAACGCGGACATGATGCAGAAGATCGAAGCGCCGGACAGCCCAGCCGATGCTGTCGCGGCTTCGTCCGATCAGCTTCCCGCGATCAAAACCCAGATCATTCAATACGAGCAGGCCGTGCAGGACATGGAACGGACTTTTCTTCCCGACCATCCCCGCGTGCAAACCGCGATCGGTCGCCTCAACGAGCTTGAGGTGATGTACGTTCGAGCGGAGCGGCAGCGCTGGCTTTCCGCCCAGGCCCACACGGCGGCGCTGCAGAGTTCCTTTGACGACCAGCACAAGCTCGTGCTCCAGCAGGCGACGCGCTCGGCTGATTACGATCGCGTCTCCGAAGAACTCAAACGCATCCAGACCGACCTGGACGTTATCGGAAACCGCATCAACGAAGTCAGCGCCAACCAGGATGCCGGCAGCCTGAACATTCAGATCACTCAGCCGGCCATGGTCGCGAACAATCCATCGCATCCCGCGAAGTTGCGGGTCCTCGCAGGCTGGCTGCTGGCGGGACTTTTCGTGGGATGCGGCGTGGGCATCGGGCTCGAAAAGTTCCCGCTGGGCGCACGCCCCATGAGCGAGCTTTCCGTGGAACTGGGCGCTCCCGTCATTGGAGTTCTGCCCCCGATGGCCATGTCCACCATGGCCGAGCGAGCCCTGCAGACGCATTTTGATCCGGCCGGCGCCGTCGCTGAAACATCCCGCTCCATCGCACGCATCGTCGCTGAATCGGGTCTGGACGATGCCGGGGGTCGAACGCTGCTCGTCGCCAGCATGAATCCGCTGGAAGGCCGCACCACGCTGGCGACCAATCTGGCCATCGCGATGGCCCAGAGCGGCATGCGGGTCCTGCTCATCGACGCCAACTGCCGGGCGCCGCGACTGCACGCCCTTTTCAACCTGAACAATCAATTCGGGCTCTTCGACATCCTGCACGGCCGCACGGCCGAGCATCGGGCCACGCACTCCACTTCCATCGAAAACGTGGACGTGCTCACGGCCGGCACCATGACCAGCAACACCGTCGAGCTGCTCAACACGGAACTGCTGGTGGATGTCCTGGGAGAGTTCTCTGATCAGTATGATCGTGTCATCGTGGATTCACCGGCGCTGGGACGCGGTGTGGAAGCGCGAATTCTGGCGGCGAACTGCGCCGCGGCGATCCTGGTGACCGCCGCTCGGCCAACCGCCAGGCGGCAAGTCAGTTTCGGGCTCGGTTTGTTGCGCAGCGTAGGAGCCAACGTTCTGGGGTTGGTCATTAATGAGCCAAGCTCCTACGATCCGCGTAAGCCCGCCAGAGTCGGATCCGCAGCCTTGCGGGATCCGCTGGCAACAGACAAAGCACGCACACTTCATAACGCACTGGCGTCGGGGTCCGAGGAGTAGGCCGGAACGAGATCGAAAAAAAGGGTTCCGATGTTCGACCGCGAATGGGTACGCGGCGAGTGACGGAACTTTTGCAGCCGCCGATTGTTCGGAGGTGATTGGGACCATTTTTTTCCCGTCGCCTGTTTCCAATCGGTGGTGTATGAAATGTCAGGGCGGGAATGATCACCGCTCTGAAATCAGTGGGTAACTGATCGCGCTGTTGTTTTTGTAGTTAGGAGTGGAAGTAGCAATGATTGGTCAGGAAACCGCAACCCTAAGGGTTGCCGATGAATCACATTTAAGCCAGGACTTCCCGCCGGCGAGATTTTCGTTGCCGCGGAAGCCCGGGGGATCGCGTCGCGCCCGGCCGCGTCCCATTCACAAGATCAAAAGCCTGCATTCCCGTGAGGATATCGACGCCATCCTCCACCGCGAGTGCGCCCGTTCCGAACGAAACGGGCATGAATTCTGCCTCGTGGTGATCGGCATGGCCGATAACAGCGCCCCGAGGCAGCTCAATCGGCTCGCGGGATTTCTCTGCCGGCGGTCGCGCTCCACCGATGAAGTCGGCTGGTTCGATTCGCGCCGGCTCTGCGTGGTTCTTCCCGACACCTCCGAGGAAGGCGCTGTCGCCTTCGTGCGGGATTACACCGAGTGCGCCAACCATCGCGGGCTTTCACCCGTCTGCAATATCCTCAGCTATCGCGGTCAGACGCACAGCGACAATGAACGGCTCACCGCCGAGCAGATCGCCGTGGGCATTGAAGAAGCCGGGCAGGATATCCCCCTCAATCAAAAGCGGTCCCCCGCCGTGCAGCTCGTCGCTTCGCGCAACGTCACCAACCTGCTGGTCAGGCCGCTTCCCTGGTGGAAACGCCTGCTGGACGTTTCCGTCGGCAGCCTCATCCTGGCCGCCGCGATGCCGGTCATGGCGATTATCGCAATCGCAATCAAACTGTCCGATCGCGGCCCCGTCCTCTTCAGCCAGCGACGCGCCGGCCTGGGCGGCAAGCCGTTCACCATCTACAAGTTCCGAACCATGATTACCAACGCCGAGGCCCAGAAAGCCCAGCTCCGTCACAAGAGCGAGCAGGATGGACCGGCGTTCAAGATCAAGCACGATCCGCGCATCACCCGCGTGGGCCGGCTGCTTCGCGAAACCAGCCTCGATGAGCTGCCGCAGCTTTTCAATGTCCTCAAGGGGGACATGTCGCTCGTCGGCCCCCGGCCGCTGCCGGTGGAAGAGAGCAACCGCTGCGCCACCTGGCATCGCCGCCGGCTCGACGTCACGCCCGGCCTCACCTGCATCTGGCAGGTCACCGGCCGCTCCAGCGTCAGCTTCGCCGAGTGGATCCGCATGGACCGGCGTTACATTCGCGCCCAAACCTTCTGGGTCGACGTCAAGCTCATTTTGATGACCGTCCCCGCCGTTTTGCTTCGGCGAGGACGTTAGAGATTTTCAACTTAACCAATGATTGGGGATGCAAAATGTCAGTCGATACTTCAGCATTACTGTGGCCGGCCAAGCGCAATCTTTTCGGCGTCGACGTAAGCGCCACGAACTACGATGAGGCGGTGGAGGCCATCATCCGCTCCGCCGCCGCCGGCCGCGGGGGCATCGCCGCCTTCCTGGCGGTCCACGGCGTCATCACCGCCGCGACCGATCCGGAATATTGCGAGCGCGTCAACCGCTTTCAGCTCGTCGGCCCCGACGGCCAGCCCGTGCGCTGGGCGCTCAATTTCTTCCACAACACGAAACTTGGCGACCGCCTCTACGGCCCGGAAACGATGCGCCGCGTCTGCGAGCGCTGCGCGGAGGAAGGCCTCGGCGTCTTCTTCTGCGGAAGCACCACGCAGGTGCTGGCGCTGCTGGCGTCGCGCATGAAGGAGATGTTCCCCAACCTGATCATCGCCGGCGTCGATTCTCCCCCGTTCCGCCCGATGACCGAGGCCGAAAACGATGAGCTGTGCGCCCGCATCAATTGCAGCGGGGCCGCCGTCGTGTTCATCGGCATGGGCGTTCCGCGTCAGGAAATCTTCGCCGACAACAACCGCGACAAAATTCGCGCCTTTCAATTGTGCGTGGGCGCTGCGTTCGATTTCCATGCCGGAAACAAGAAAACCGCGCCTGCGTTCATGCAGCGACACGGACTGGAATGGCTTTACCGCCTCACCCAGGAACCGGGCCGGCTTTGGAAACGTTATCTCATCACCAACAGCATTTTCCTCGGCCTGGTGATTCGAAGCGCGGCTCGGCAAACGATGCGGCGATGGTTCGGGCAGGAGGAGGCCAGCGCATGACCGCCTCCCTTGAGACGCAGCCCGCCATCAAAACACCCGGATCGACAGCCAACGCCTTCAAGAAAGGCTTTTGGGCTATTGCCGATCAGGGCCTTTTTGCCGGCTCAAACTGCGTCATCAACGTCATGCTCGCCCGCTGGCTAACGCCCACCGAATATGGTGAATTCTCCACCGCGTTCGCGGCGTTCCTGGCCCTGGGCGTCATCCACACGGCGCTCCTCACCGAGCCGATGCTCGTCTATTCCCCCGAACGGTATCGCGATCGGCATCGTCATTATTTCGGCACGCTGGTTTATGGGCATCTGCTGGTCTCTCTGGCGGCGTCGCTGGTGCTGCTGGCCGCGGGGTGGTATCTCGGCGCCCAGGGACAGCACAACCTGTCCGTCGCCCTGTACGGTTTCGCAGGCGCCGGACCGTTCATTCTTCTCCTCTGGCTCATGCGCCGCACCTGCTACGGGCAATTAAATCCCAAGCGCGCTGCCGTCGGGGGCGTACTGTATCTTGTACTGATGATGAGCGGCCTCGCCATCGTTCACCATTTTCTAACCGTCAGCGTCACCCTCGCGCTGACAATCATCGGCGTCAGCAGCCTGCTCTCGGCGATCTGGCTCGGGTACGGCCATGTGGACCTTCGTCCACCCGGTGAAATGTTCCGCGATGTCACCGCCGAGCATCTCCGCTACGGTCGCTGGGCCACGGCCACGCAAATCCTCGGGTTCATCCCGGTGAACATCTACTATTTCCTGCTGCCCAAATTAGCGACCGTCGAGCAATCCGGCGCGCTGCGGGCGCTGAACAACATGTTCATGCCCCTGCTGCAGGCCAACACCGCGCTCTGCCTGCTGCTCATTCCCGCGTTTGTCCGCGTGCAGGGAACGCCCGAGGGCAAGCGCCTGCACCGATGGTCGCTGCTGATCCTTGCCGGCTGCCCCCTGGTGTACTGGATTTTCATGGGCGTCTTCGCCCACCAGGCGGTGAACATCGTCTACGGCGGAAAATATGTGCAATATTCCGGTCTCGTCTGGATCCTGGGAATCCAGCCCGTGATCGCCGGCATGTGCGGAGTCTACGCCTCCGTGCTCAAGGCGCGCGGAAAGGTCAACGCCGTTTTCTGGGGTGGGTTCGTCGCCGCCGTCGGCGCCATCACCCTCGGTGTGGAGATGACGCGGTTGTATGGTTTAGCCGGCGTATGCTGGAGCATCGTCATCACCTATGGGCTTCATCACATAACGCTCTGGCTCTTCAGCCGAAATATGAAATGGCGTGCCCGCTCCGATGCACTGGCTGAGGCCGAAGCGGTGGCGGAAACTGAGGCGGAACTTGCACGGCAGCTTCCCGAACCGGTCTAGGCCGGCCATGAAAGCGTCCGTCGTAGGGCGATTGATATGATTTATCTCGCAGTCACCAAGTTCATGGGCTTTATCGCGACGATGTTCGTCGCCCTGGGACAGGCTCAGTTGATGATTCGCTGGCGAAAAAGCCCGGCGCCGACCACACCCGCGCAGCGATCTTCGCCGGCCATGCGCGTCCTTTTCCTCCATCGCGATCTTCCGCTTCACGGCGGCGTTCCGCAGTGCCTCATTAACCTCGCCCGCGCTCTCGATCCACAGCGCATTGAATTCCACCTCGCCAGCTTCGATATGCCCTCCGATGAAATGGTCCGCAAATTCCGCGAACTGAACATGGAGCCGCGTTGCATCGGCGACAAGGGATATTTCTCCCCCGCCAGAAAACTTCGCGCCCTGCTGGAAGAGAATGAAATCGACATTCTGGTGGCGACGACCTTCAAGGCATATCTGTGCGCGAAAATGGCGGCCAGCGGGCGCAACGTCGGCGTGGTGTTCTGGCTGCACGCGGTGCGCGGCTCCGTCGAAGGATTTTTCCGCCGCGCCATGCGCGATTTCCTCACCAAGGACGATCCCATGCTCTTCGTCTCGCGCGCCGTCCGCGAGGCCCAGCTTCCCCCGGGCCATCGCGCACCCGCGGAGGTTATCTATAACGGCGTCGAAGACGTCTCTGCCGATCCCCTCCAGCAGCCATACGAACGCGCCATGCGCACCGTGTTCAACATTCCCGAGGATGCCATGGTGCTGGCATATATCGCCGAATTCATCATCTGGAAGGACCATGCGACCGCCATCAACACCATGCACGAGCTGGTCCGCAGAAACGTCAACGTCCACATTCTGCTGATCGGAACCGGCCAGGATATCGAAGCGGCGCGCGTAATGGCTAAAGCCGGGCCCGCCGCGAACCGAATTCATTTCCTGGGCGCTCGTTCCGATGTCCGCAGGCTCCTGGGCCTGGTGGATATCTACATTCACACGAGCCGTGAAGAGGGTTTCGGCCTGGCGGTGGTGGAAGCGATGCTGGCCGGCAAGCCCGTAGCGGCGGTCGAAAGCACCGGGGCCGTGATCGAACTGATCGAATCCGGCCGCACCGGCCTCCTGGTGCCACCGGGTTCGGCCACCGCAATGGCCGACGCGGTGGTCCTGCTGGCGAGCGATACGGTGCGGGCGCGGCAGATGGGCCGTGCGGCGCGGGCCTCCTGCCTCGAAAAATTCGGGATCGATCGATTTGCCGAATCGATCACCCAGTTCCTCGAGGAAGCGTTTCCGTCGTCCGTTCGACGCCGCAGGATTATTTCCACCGTCGCCGTACCGGTTCCCCAAATGGCGCCGGCCCCAATCGTCGCCGAGTGCGGCGTGGGTGTCCCGCCCATTTCCTGAAAAAATATCGACGGCTGAGCCATGACCCACGGCAATCGATTTATCCGAATCCTCTGCTTTCTGCTGATCGGCTACGCGCTGCTCGGCAAGGGGTTCGCCTATCTCGGCGTCGCACCACTCTATGTCGGTGAGATGACGATGGCGTATGGCATATACGCCCTCCTCGTCAGCGAAAACTGGAGCCGCATTCTCCGCACCGCCTGGCTCTGGCCCCTGATCGCTCTCATGGGCTGGGGCGCGCTGCGGACGCTCCCCTTCCTTGCCACCGACGGCGTCGATGCCCTGCACGATGCGGCCATGTGGATCTGGGGCCTGTTCGCCATCGTGATGTCTTCCCTCATCGCCGCCGAGCCCTCGCGCCTGCGATATCTCGAATCAAAATTCCGCGTGTTCGCCAAATGGCTGCTGATCATTGCCCCGTTTTCGTTCATCCTCACCAATTTCTCCGATGATCTTCCCCGCGCCTTCTGGGCGGATGTTCCCTACGTGCTGGTGAAGGGCGGCGATCTGATCGTGCACCTCACCGGCATCTTCGCGTTCGCGGTGCTGCTGGGCGGCATCAGCATTTCGCTGCTGATTCCCGCCATGATGGTGAATCTCATGCTCTACTTCACCGGTCGAGCTTCGATGGTCACCTTCTGCACCGGGGCCGCCATCGTCACCGCGCTGCGGCCCAAGTCGATCATCCCATGGACCGTCTTCCCCGCGATGGTCATGGGCGTTGTGTTGCTCTGGGTGTTCAATATTCACGTCGTCCCCTCCAGCCGCCAGCCCGATCGCGAAGTCTCCGCCGAGCAGATCGTCAGCAATTTCTCCAGCATCTTCTCCGACAGCGACCAGCAGACTCTTTCCGGCAGCAAGGCGTGGCGGCTGGCGTGGTGGGACACCATCATCAAGTACACCGTTCACGGAAAATATTTCTGGAAGGGCAAAGGCTTCGGCATCAACCTCGCCGATGACGACGGCTTCCAGGTCGAAGCCGATCACAGCCTGCGCAATCCGCACAACGGCCACCTCACCATCCTCGCCCGCGGGGGCGTTCCCATGTTCGCCATCTGGGTCCTGTGTCAGCTCACGCTTGCATTCGGCCTGCTCAGCAGCGCGTACATCGCCCGCCGGCGCGGTGATGCGCACTGGTTTGGTTTTCTTATATTTCTCTTCATCTATTTTGTGGCATTTCTCGTGAACGCATCATTTGACGTATTCCTGGAAAGCCCCGTCGGTGGAATCTGGTACTGGTGCGTGTATGGCATCGGCATCGGATCGGTGTGGGTCTATCGCAATTGCCCCCAGGCCCTTCATGAACCAGCGCCCGCGGCGCCGCCCGCCCGACGGCGACGGCTCTTCAAAGAGAATATGGCCGTATGCGCGTCCTGATCTGCCACAACTTCTACCAGCAGGGCGGCGGAGAAGACCAGGTTTTCGCGGCGGAAACGGAGCTGCTGCGAAAAAATGGCCACGACGTGCTCACGCATTCGGTGCGCAATGACGACATCGAATTGCAAGGCCGCCTGAAGCTCGCCGCCGCGACCCTCTGGAACCGCCCCGCCGCCGCGGAAGTAGCCGATCTCGCCCGCAAACACGAGGCTCAGATCGTTCATTTTCACAACACGTTTCCCGTGCTCTCGCCCGCCGTCTATTCGGCCGCGCGAAACACCGGCGCCGCCGTCGTGCAGACGCTGCACAATTACCGCCTCCTCTGTCCCTCGGCGACTTTCTTCCGAAACGGAAAAGTGTGTGAACAATGCCTCGGACACGTTCCGCTCGCCGGCGTCGCGCATGGCTGCTACAGGGGCAGCCGCACCGTCTCCGCCGTCACTGCCGCAATGCTCACCTTCCATCGGGCGCTGGGCACCTACGCCAACCAGGTGGATGCCTACATTGCCCTCACGAATTTTTCCCGCTCAAAATTTCTGCAGGCCGGCTTCAACCCGGATCAGGTCCATGTCAAGCCGAATTTTCTCGATCCCGATCCCGGCCCGGGAACCGGCGACGGCGGATTCGCCCTCTTCGTCGGCAGGCTCAGCGAAGAAAAAGGGATCCGCCCGATGCTGAGCGCCTGGAAATCCGCCGGCAAAACGACCCCTCTGAAAATCTGTGGCGACGGCCCGCTGGCTGATGTCGTGCGCGACTCGGCCGCCGAAAATTCCGCTGTCCAGTGGCTCGGCCGCCGCCCGCTTTCGGAGGTAATCGACCTGATGGGCCGCGCCGCCGTTCTCATCTTCCCCTCCCTCTGGTACGAAGGTTTCCCCCGCACCATCGTCGAATCCTTCGCCCGCGGCACCCCCGTAATCGCCAGCAACCTCGGCTCCATGAAAGAGCTGATCCACCCCGGCCAGACCGGCGCGCTCTTCGAACCGGGCGATGCCGCTCAACTCGCCGATGCCGCCCTCGCGCTGTGCAACAATCCTTCCGCTCTCTCCGCCGCCCGCGCGCATGCGCGGCAGGAATTCCTCTCCAAATACGACAGCTCGCGCAATCACCGCATGATGCTGGAAATCTACAATCACGCCATCGCCCGCCGTGAGCGGATCGAAGAACCGGAAACTGTCGCCGCAACCTGATTCACAAATCCGCTCCAGATTCTTCTTTTTGCGACACTCGCCTCGCTTGGCTTGAACATTTGACATCAATTCACGACCATCTCCGCACAATGCTTTACCGGGTCGCATGCTGAAATATTTCTCGCGGTTTATCCTGGGCGTGCTGGTGACTGCGGCGCTGGTGGTTTTGATCTTCGGTCCTCGACCCGAATCCGCACTGCCGCCCGGAAGGGAAAACGACACCATCATCCACTACTGGGAAAAATGGAACGGCCCTGAAGGCGCATCGATGCAGCAGATCGTCGATGATTTCAACGGCAGCGTCGGCAAGCGCAAACATATCTTCGTCGAAATGATGTCCATCAGCGACATCAACCAGAAAACGCTCGTCGCGACCGCCGGGGGAGTGCCGCCGGATGTCGCCGGGCTTTGGGATCCCATGGTCGTGCAGTTCGGCAGCCTGCAGGCCCTGGAGCCGCTCGAAGACCTGGCCGCCGCGAAAGGAATCACCGCCGATTACTACCTTCCCGTTTTCTGGAACGCGTGTCATTTCAACGGCCATCTTTACGCGCTGGTCAGCACGCCCGCGTCGATTGCTTTGATCTACAACAAGAAGATTTTCCACGACAACGCGGACAAGCTCCGCGCTGCCGGGCTCGATCCCGACACCTATCCAAAATCAATCGACGAACTCGATCGCTATTCCGATGTTCTTACCGAGTTCACCACCGATTCCAGGGGTCGCCGGCATGTTTTGCGGGCGGGTTATCTCCCCATGTCGCCGGACTACGACTGGTACGTGACCAGCATGCCGCTGTGGTTTGGCGCCAGCGAGTGGAACGTCGCAACCCATCGTTTCACGCTCACCGATCCGGGCGTGATCCGCGCCTTCGAATGGATGCAGAGCTTCCCCAAAAAATACGGCAAGGAGGTCGTCAGCGAATTTTCCACCGCGCAGGGCGGATTCAATTCCGCCCAGAACGCGTTCATCGCCGGAAAGCTCGCCATGCAAATGCAGGGACCGTGGATGGCGAATTACATCCATCTCCTCAATCCCGCGATGGACCATGACTGGGCCGCCGCCCCTTTTCCCAGCGATGTCCCCGGCCTGGAAAACGTCACCTACTGCCCGTTCGACACTCTGATGATCCCGCGCGGTTCTCACCATATTCCCGAGGCATTCGAATTCATCGCCTTCGTCAATACGCAGCCGGAAATGGAGAAACTCTGCCGCCTTCACTGCAAGAATTCGCCGCTGGCTCACCCAAGCTGGGATTTTCTCCATAATCATCCCAATCCGTATATCAGCGTTTTTCAGAATCTCGCCGCCAGCCCCAACGCCCACGTGACCATGCAATGCCCCATCGCTCCCGAAGCCGGCGCCGAATTGACCGCCATCGTGCAGGGGGTCCTCGCGATGGAGATCGACCCCAGGGCCGCGCTCGAAAATGCACAGGAGCGCCTTCAGGCTGAATACGATCTTTTTGAGGAAAATCTTCGGCGGCGGATAGGCGCCAACTGAATCATGACCACGCGCGGCGAAACTCGAAATCTTCTCAAGGGTCTGGCGTTCCTCTCGCCCTGGCTCGTGGGGCTTGCAGTCTTCATGCTCTTGCCCATCGTCCTCTCGCTGTATTACAGCCTGTGCGACTACAACCTTTTCCAGCCGCCCGTCTTCATCGGCTCTGAGAATTACCGATCGCTTTTCAATGACGCGATATTCTGGCGATCGCTGCGCATCACATTGCTCTATGCCGCGATTTCGATCCCGATGGCGCTTTTCGTGTCCCTGGGCGTCGCACTTTTGCTCAACGTTAAAATCCGCACGCAGCCGCTGTTCCGTACGTTGATCTTCTTCCCCTCTCTCGTCCCCACCATCGCTTCGGCCATGCTCTGGAAATGGATGTTCAACCAGCAGCTTGGACTCATCAACCGCATGCTCGATCCCGTGCTCAATTTTTTCCACCTGGCGGCGCCGCCCTGGCTCGATTCTTCGAACTGGGTCGTGCCCAGCCTGGCGATCATGTCCGTCTGGAGCGTCGGCAACACGGTCGTGATCTATCTCGCCGGCTTGCAGGATGTCCCCCGCGAACTTTATGAAGCCGCGGAACTCGACGGCGCCGGCGCCCTGGGCCGGCTTTGGAACGTCACGCTCCCCATGATTTCCCCGGTGATCTTCTTCAACCTCATCATGGCCATCATCGGAATTCTGCAGATTTTCGACACGCCCTTCATGATGACCAAAGGCGGTCCCAATCGCGCCAGCTATTTCTTCACGTATTACCTGTACGACAACGCCTTCACCAATATGAAAATGGGCTACGCCAGCGCGATGGGATGGATCCAATTGCTGCTTGTGCTGGCACTGACCGGCATCGCGTTCTGGTCGAGCAAAAAGTGGGTTCATTATCAGGGAAAATGACCAGCAAACGACAACAAAATTTCAACCAGATCGCGACCTATATCGCGCTGACTCTCATCAGCGCTCTGGCGGTGATTCCCCTTCTCTGGATGTTTTTCACCAGCCTTAAACCCGACTCGCAAATCGTGGAAATGCCGCCCACCTGGATGCCGCACCAATTCGTCTGGCGAAATTACCGCCTGGCCGTCTCCAGCGAATCAACCCATTTCCCGCTCTGGACGCGCAACACGCTCATCATCGCGCTGCTTGCCGCCGTCGGCACGACGTTTTCCAGCGCCGTCGTCGCCTACGGCTTCGCCCGCATCCGTTTTCCCGGGCGCGGGGCGCTGTTTGCCGTGATGCTCAGCACCATGATGATCCCGTTCCCCGTCACCATGGTCCCGCTGTTCACCATATTTGTCTGGCTCGGGAAACATACGCCGTTCGAATGGATCGGCACTTCCAAGCCGCTGTGGGTGCCGGCATGGTTTGGCTCGGCGTTCAGCATCTTTCTCCTGCGGCAATTTTTTATCACCATTCCCGACGAACTCTCCGAAGCCGCCCGCATCGACGGCTGCTCCGAATGGGGAATCTTCTGGCGGATCATGCTCCCCCTTTCCCGACCGGCGCTCTCTGTGGTCGCCCTTTTCACATTCATGTGGGCGTGGCGCGATTTCCTGGGGCCGCTGATCTTTCTCCAGCTTCCCACGCAGTACACCCTTTCCCTTGGATTGCAGACATTCCAGTCCCAGCACGGAAACACGCCCTGGAATCAGCTCATGGCCGCCAGCGTGCTGATTATTCTTCCCGTCCTCGTGCTGTTTTTCATCGCGCAGAAAACCTTCATCGAAGGCATCGCCACGACCGGAATGAAGGGCTGACCGCGAGTTATCGGACCCTCGCCGCAACTCCCTTATAATTCATACATTCTAACCCCCCACCACCCGGCAAACCGATGAGGATTCCAGAGCGTATGTCTATTGAGCATCGTTCGTTGGAAGTCGAACTATGGCGGAAAATCCCATGCATCCCAAATACTCATTTTCGCTGAACCGTGAACATTACACCGGCGCCTTTTCCACCCGCGACGAAGCGTTAACCGCCGCCTTCGACGCCGCCATGAAAAACGCCGATTCTCCGCAAACGGTCTTCGTCGGCCGCCGCGTGCTGAGCGATCCCATGGCCTCCGGTCACGCCCGCGCGATTCTCGCCAACATGAACGCCCGCGCCCGTTCCGAGTTCGGCGACGCCGGCTCCGCCTACCTCGCCAACCTTTCCAAGCAGCAGATCGAAAACCTTGATCGATCCCTGGACCTGGTCATCCGCGGCTGGCTGGAGCACAACGAGCTTCTTCCCAGCTTCTCCCAAGTCGAAGCCATCAGCCAGCATTCCGTTCCCCCCCGGATGGCCGAGCCCGCGAACGACGACTTCGCCGAAGTGCACGGAATCGGCGCCAGCGGCGAGTAGCTTAGCCGCCCCGCTTGCGGGGCGCGTCTTGATTCCCCCGCGCCGCACGGCTATTTTGAATTCCATGCCCATCCGCGTCACCGTCTGGCACGAATTTCGACACGAAAAACGCAACCCCAAGGTAGCCGAGGTCTATCCCAACGGCATCCACGAAGCCATCGCGTCGCATCTTCGCAAATCGCCTGATTTGCAGGTCCGCACTGCCACGCTCGATCAGCCCGACCACGGCCTGCCCGAGGAAGTGATCCAAAACACCGATGTGATGACCTGGTGGGGCCACATGTCCCACGGCGATGTGGTCGACCATATCGTCGAGCGCCTGCATCACCGCGTGCTCGAAGGCATGGGTCTGGTCGTTCTCCACAGCGGGCATTTTTCCAAGCTCTTCAGGAAGCTCATGGGCACGACCTGCGACCTGAAATGGCGCGAAGACCCCAACGAGCGCGAAATCCTCTGGGTCACGCGCCCGGGCCACCCCATCGTCCGCGGCGTCGACGATCATTTCATCCTCCCCCACGAGGAAATGTACGGTGAATTCTTCGATATCCCCGAGCCGCAGAGCACGTTCCTCATCAGCAGCTTCAGCGGCGGCGAAGTCTTCCGCAGCGGCTGCACGTGGACCCGCGGCTCGGGCAAAATCGTCTATTTCCGCCCCGGTCATGAAACCTTTCCCACATATTATGATCCCAATGTCCTGAAAATCATCGAAAACGCCGTTCACTGGGCCGCCCCCACGGCCGGCCCCAATCCCCCCAGTTTCGGTAACCGCAAAACCGGCTGGCTCGACGCGAAATAAAGCCCCCCCTCCCACGTTTTGCGGCCGCGTTTACGCGGCGCTGTCTTCCCGCCTCCACCCCCACTTTAATCTTGCCCCCGCCCACCCGCGATCTATACTAAACCCACATCACTTTCGCGCGAGGAGTCATCCATCATGCCTTCCTACACTACCGCGGACATTCGCAACATTGTTCTCGTCGGCCACGGCGGCTGCGGAAAAACTTCATTGGTCGATGCCATGCTCACCACCAGCGGCACCGTCAATCACAAGCTCTCCGTTACCGATGGCTCCAGCGCCAGTGACTTCGAAAAAGAAGAAAAGCAGCACGGTCATTCCATCTATTCCGCGGTCGTTCACTGCGACCACCTCGGCAAGCGAATCAACATCATCGACACCCCCGGCAGCCCCGACCTGATCGGATCGGCCATCGCGGCATTGCCGGCCGTCGAAACCGTCGTCGTTGTCATCAACGCCCAGTCCGGCATCGAAGTCGCCACGCGCCGCATGATGGAAGTGGCCCGCTCGCGCGAGCTGCCCCGCGCCATCATCATTAACAAAATCGATCTCCCCGAAATTAATCTCGAATCCCTTGTCGCCCGCATCCAGGAAACCTTCGGCCACGAATGCCTCCCCATCAATCTTCCCACCGGCAAAGGCAAAGCGGTCGTCGAATGCCTCCTGAACAACAGCGGTGAAAGCGACATCCTTTCCGTTCCCTCCGCACATACCGCCATCCTCGACCAGATCGTTGAGATGGACGACAAGCTGATGGAGCAATATCTCGCCGGCGAGGAGCCGAATTACGATGTCCTCCACGCTCCCTTCGAGCGCGCGATGGATGCCGCCCACGTCGTGCCGATTCTATTCACCGATGCACGCAGCGGCGTCGGTATCGCCGAACTGCTGGATTCCATCGCCAAACATTTCCCCTCGCCTGAGGAGGGCAACCCGCGCCCATTCCTGAGTTTCCGCGGAACGGGTTCCGCCGGCCAGCCGCAGGAGGAAGTCCCCTTCGAATATCGCAACGATCCCGCCAAACCCCTGCTGGCGCACGTATTCAAAGTCACCACCGATCCCTACGTCGGCAAGCTCGCCGTCTTCCGCGTCCATCAGGGCAAATGCTCCGGCCAATCGCAGGTCTATATCGGATACAACAAAAAACCGATCAAGCTCGGCCACATCTTCCACCTCCAGGGGCGCGAGCATCGCGAGACCAGCGAAATCATCGCCGGTGATATCGGCGCTGTCGCCAAGATCGAGGAAATCCACACCAACGATGTCCTGCATGACGATCACGCCCTCGACAGCGTGCACCTTCGCCCGCTCACCTTCCCCACGCCGATGTATGGCCTGGCCATCACCCCCAGGGCCCGCGGCGACGAGCAGAAACTTTCCCTCCAGCTTGCCAAGATCGCCGAGGAAGATCCCACCTTCCGCTGGCTGACCGACCGGCAAACCCACGAGGTGGTCATCAGCGGCATCGGTGAGCTGCATCTTCGTCTCGTCCTGGAAAAACTCGCCAACCGCGGCCTGCATGTCGATACCAAGCCGCCCAAAATCGCCTACCGCGAAACCATCACCGCCGGCGCGGATGGACATCATCGCCACAAAAAACAAACCGGCGGCGCCGGTCAGTTCGGCGAGGTCTTTCTCCGCATCGAGCCCATGGAGCGCGGCAAAGGCTTCGAGTTCGTCAACGAAATTTTCGGCGGCACGATCCCCGGCCAGTTTATTCCCGCCGTCGAAAAAGGCGTGCGCGACCTGCTCGACCAGGGCGTTGTCGCCGGGTATCCCTTGCAGGATGTCCGCGTCATCGTCACCGATGGCAAACATCACCCCGTAGATTCCAAGGAAGTCGCCTTCCGAACCGCAGGCAAATATGCGTTCAGGGAAGCGGTTCAAAAAGCCAAACCCGTTCTCCTGGAACCGATCGTCAACATGGAAGTTATCGTCCCCGAAGACAAGATGGGCGCCATCACCGGCGACCTTTCCGGCAAACGCGGACGAATCCAGGGCACCGATGTCCTGTCCGGCGGCATGGCCCAGATCAAAGCCACCGCCCCCCTCTCCGAAGTCATGCAATATCAATCGCAATTGAAAAGCGTCACCGGCGGCCAGGGCAGCTTCGCGATGGAACTCAGCCACTACGAGCCCGTCCCCCCGTCCGTCCAGCAGCAGATCGCATCGCAGTACAAGCCGAAGGTGGAAGAGGAATAGTTTTGCAATAAATCCCAATATCGCATCCCTTCAATATTCTTGAAATCTGCCGTTATTGTCACTATTCTACCGGGCTGATAGTGCAGTTCGCGGGCCAGATCAATTTCTAATTTGACCGCTGAAGTGTGGTGGTTTGGGGGCAGGAGTGTGCTTGTGCGCCAAGTCGGGGCTTCACTTTGCATAATAATGGGATTGATGTTCTCCTTGGGGGAAACGTGCATGGCGCAGGCAGGCGCTGCCACTCGCCCCTCGGATGTGGCCCTGGAGATCGAAGCCCTTCGCACTCTCGATGATCTGCAGGCCACGGCCCCCCAGGTGCACCAACTGATCGACGCCTGCGCCGGCGCTGCCGGCGAAACCAAAACCGCGGACATTGATGCGATCGATTCCGCCGCGAGCGACGACCGCGCCACTTACATGGTGCTGCTGCGTCTGCGCGAAGGACTGATCAGCGGCGACGACGCGCGCATCGAGCAGGATGAAAAAGAGTTGAGCGATCTCGAGGAAAAATCCCAGGTCAATTTTTCCCCGCGCATCACCGGGAGCATGCCCGCCCGCGCGGCCGCCGAAAAAATCGTCCGCCTCTTCTCCGCGCAGCAAATCGCCGCTCTGATCGCACAGCGAAATGAAGACGTATCCGATCCCACGGAGATTCTCGTTGCCGCCCTCAGCCAGTGCCGCGGCATGAAGGTCGCGGATTTTCAGGCGTTCAACCAGGATGTCTCCGACGAAATTGCCGATCTCGTCGCCGGCGTCGGTACGAGGCCCAACCGCAGCATCCAGGTGCGAACGGCCGCCCTGATGCGAACCGCCTTCCGTATGCAGCCCGAAGATTTCGACGCTCAGCTTCCCGACCTCCAGGACAAGGCAAAGGACTTGACCAAAGTGGCGGCGGGAATGGCCCTGCGCCACTGGGTGCAGTGGGAAATGGTGCAATTGCTCTCCAACCCACAGTTGGATCTGGCCTTGACCGAGCGATCGTCGTGGGGAACCCAAACAACATCAGCCTCGCAGGAGTCACCGTGAATATTTCCGACGCCAAGAAGAAACTCGTATTGATGGCCGCCATCGCCAGCACATGCCTGCTGGGCGCTAACCTGTCGCCGATCGGACAAAACGCCGCAGCCTCGGTTGTCTCGGCAGCCCATCGCCGCTCCACCGTCTCGGTCGGGGGGGCGCCTCGACGAGTGCCTTATGCCTCACCGCCCGCATCCGTACCGAGGACGACGCACCTGGCGAATCCCAAATCGTCGCTGCGCGAGCGGGCGCCTCTCGCGGAAAAGCACTGGGAGCACAATGGATGGCTAAAAACCGGCGCGATTGAGCGACACCACTTCTGGCTCACCGGCCCATTTGACCATTTCTGGCACGCGCGCCTCTTTGTCCTCCGGCATGAGCGCCTGTTCTGGTGGCGGCATCATCGTCTGTACGACCTGTACTGGCTCGGCCAGGGATGGGAATATGCCGACTGGTGGTACTACGGACATCATCCCTCCACCCGCCCCGCCAACGAAAATTCCACCGCGAATTCGACCGTCGCGGAAAATGATTCGACCGCGCCCGTTGCAACCATCACCGCCGCCGCGGAGGTTCGCCCATCCGATGTCGCGCTCCGCAACCAGGCCCTGGTCGTTCTGGCCAGCCTGCAGCTCACGGATTCTCAATTGACCACCGTTCGCGGAGCGCTGGATCATTTGAGCCTCGCCGGCGATGCCGTCGATTCCGACGTCATCGATTCCCTGGTCGCCCAAAACCCATCCTGCGGCGTGGCAATCAATCGGCTTTACAGAGACCTGGTGACAACCAATGACCAGCAGACCGCCGCCGACGAGGAAACACTCCTGCAGCTTCAGGACAAATTCCAATTCAACGCGGAATCAACCGTCGTGATTTCCGATGACGCCAAGGTGCAGGCGAATGTCATCTTCGACACGCTGACGCCCAAACAGATCGCGCAGTACATGGCCCTTCGCGGTCAGATCGTTCCCGACCCCGTTGAAATCCTGATGGATGGCCTGGATCAATGCCGCCATGTGAGTGATGCCGATTTCCAGGAATACAGTCGCTGCCTCGCCCAGCGGATCGCCGTTCTCGACGCCGGCCTCGATGACAACGTCAACCAGCCGATCATCATCCGCGTAAAACAATTGCTGGCCGAAGCCCGCCCCCTCAGCGACCAGCAATTTGCCGCGCAGAGAAACGATTTCCAGCAGGAAGCCCAGCGCCTTGTGATCGGCGACGCCATCGATGTAATCACCCACGCCGTGCAGTGGGATCTCGCCACTTTCATGGCCAACCCACAGGCGAAAGCAATGACCGATGTTCGCGCCCGCCAAACCGAATCGGGCGCTTAGGCTCTACCATGCAGGCTTGGCTTCTGAGCGATTTTCGCGGCCTTAGCGCCATGCAGCTTGCCGAGGCGCGCGACCCCACGCCCGCATCCGGTGAAGTCGTCGTGGATCTCGAATATGCGGCCCTGAACCCGGCCGATCGATATCTCTCGCAGGGTGAGTATCCCGCCAAACCAAAGCTGCCGCACGTTCTCGGCCGCGACGGCGTCGGGATCATCTCCTCCGTCGGCGCAAATGTTTCACAATTCAAAATCGGCCAGCGGGTTTTGATCATCCGCGGCGACGCGGGCGTCCATTGCTGGGGCACTCTCGCCCAGCGCGTCGCCGTCTCCGCTGATTCGCTGGCCACCATTCCCCCCGGCTGGAGCATCCCGCAGTCCGCCGCCGCTGCACTCGTCTACATCACTTCCCACCAGGCCCTCCTGCAATGGGGTGATCTGCCTCCCGGCATCGTTCTGATCACCGGCGCCAGCGGCGGTGTCGGCGTCGCCAGCGTGCAACTCGCCAAGGCGCTGCGGCACACCATCGTCGCCCTCTCGCGAGATTCGGCCAAGCGCGAAAATCTGCATCAGCTCGGCGCCGATCACGTCGTCGATCCCACCGACCCCCAGTGGCCCGCAAATCTCAAGAAAACCCTCGGCGCCGCCCGCGTCGATCTCGCCATCGACAACATCGGCGGCGCGATGCTCCCCCAGGTCATCGAAACCATGGGACATTTCGGCAAGATCAGCGTCGTCGGCCGGCTCGCCGGCGTCGTCCCGAATTTCAACACCGGCACGCTCTTCTTCCGCCGACTCCGCATTGGCGGCGTCGCCATCAGCACCAATTCCGTCTCCGAATCGCAAGCGGCGTGGAACACCGTGCTCGATCTGCTCGCCCGCACCGGCGCAAAACCCGTGATCGACAGCATCCATCCCTTCGCCGATGTCCCCGCCGCCTTTCAGCGCCTCGCCGCCGGGCCCATGGGAAAAGTCCTCGTCGAAATTCGAAAATCGTAGCTCAATCCCTTAGTCTAAACTCTCATGAGCCGCCGACCCCCGAAACCCATTGCGGGCAAAACATCATTGTCCATGCGGTTCGCCATTATCGCCGCCCGCTTCAACGAAGAAATCGTCGATGAATTGCTTCGCCGCTGCACAACCCGTCTCGGCGAAGCGCACATAGCCGAAAAAAATGTTCAGATATTTCGCGTTCCCGGCGCATTCGAATTACCCGTCGCCGCCAAGCTCGCCGCTGATTCGGGAAAATTCGCCGCCGTCATCTGCCTTGGCGCGGTCATCCGCGGCGACACGCCCCACTTCGATTTCGTCGCCGGCGAAGCCGCCCGCGGCATCCAGCGCGTCGCGCTCGACACAGGCATCCCCATTATCTTCGGCGTGCTCACCACCAACACCGAAAAACAAGCCCTCGATCGCCTCTCCACCGCCGTCCGCGCCGCCGACGCCGCGATAGAAATGGCCCAGCTCGCATACACCCTAGCGGCGCGGCGACTTTAGTCGCCGTGTTCCACCTGCACAAATCCCGTATACTGTTCGTCGAATGACAAGCATGCGTAAATCCCGCGAGCTCGCCATGCAGGTCCTGTTCCTGTGGGATGCCAACGGCCAGCTCGACCTTCCACTCGGCTGGCAAGCCACCGATGTCACCGGGCTCGACGAAAATCTCCGCATGCGCAGCGTCAGCATGGCCGAGCGCGTCTGGAGCCAGCGCGAAACGATCGACACATGGATTGAGCGCATCGCCCCGCAGTGGCCCCCCCGCCGGCAGCCCGGCGTCGACCGCAATATCCTCCGCCTCGCCGTCTGGGAGCTGACCAGCAGCGACACTCCGCCTAAAGTCGTCATCGACGAGGCGATCGAACTCGCCAAGGAATTCTCCACCGAGCAAAGCCCCTCATTCGTCAATGGCGTGCTCGACGCCATCCTTCGCGAGAAACAGGCGGCATCGGCGGTCCAAACGGGATGATCACCCCCGGGGATTTCGATGGGTTTCTTCTCCAAAACGCTCGACAAGGTCAAAGGCGCCCTCCGCAAAACCGCCGCGGTGCTCAACACCGATGTGCGCACCCTCTTCATCCCCGGCCGACAAATTGATGAAGCCGCCCTCGCCGAATGGGAAGCCAAATTCCTCCAGGCGGACATGGGCGTCAAACCCGTTGGGCAGATGATCGGCGAAATCCGCGAGCGATGGCGGCTCGGCAAAATCCGCAACGGCGCCGAGGCCGAGCAGATCGTCCGAGACCAGATGCTGGCGATCCTCAGCAAAATCCCCCCGGAGCAGCGCGAGCTTCGCGTGGCCCCCAGCGGCCCCACCGTCATCCTCGTCGCCGGCATCAACGGCGCCGGCAAAACCACCAGCATCGCCAAGCTCGCATGGATCCTGAAGAATCAGATGAACAAAAAGGTGATGGTTTGCGCCAGCGATACGTTCCGCGCCGCGGCCGTCGATCAGCTCACCATCTGGTCGCAGCGCATCGGAGTGGAGATCGTAAAGCACAAGATGGGCGCCGACCCCGCCGCCGTCGCCTACGATGCCTGCGAAGCCGCCAAGGCCCGCGACATCGACTTTCTCATTGTCGACACCGCCGGTCGATTGCACACGCAGCAGCCTCTAATGCGCGAGCTGACCAAAATCCGCGATGTCGTCGCCCGCCGAATCGAAGGCGCGCCTCACGAAGTCCTGCTGGTTCTCGACGCAACCACCGGCCAGAACGCCATCCAGCAGGCCAAACATTTCAGCGCCGCCATCGGCGTCACCGGCATCATCCTCGCCAAGCTCGACGGCACCGCCCGAGGCGGCGTCGTCATTGCCATCCACGATCAACTCAGCATCCCCGTCAAATTCGTCGGCCTCGGCGAAAACCCCGAAGACATCGAAACCTTCGACCCCCAGCGCTTCATCGCCGCCCTCTTCGGCGAAAAACAAGTTTAGAAACGCCCACGGCGCTGCCGTGGGTTGCCCCCTACTTCGGCACCGCCCACCCCGGCAGCACCTCTTTCCTCAGCGCCTCAAATTTCTCGTGATACTTCGCCCCCCCCGTCTCATCCCGCCAGATCAGGTAAAGCACCTTCATCGCCTGCTGCACCTGCGCCGTCGTCGTATCCGGATCGCCCTGCTTCGCCAGGTTGTTCATGCAGTCCATCAGCTTGTATGCCGCTTCCCAGTATTGATCGTTGTCCTGCCCCAGCTTTTCATCCTGAATCAGCCGCCCCAGCGTATCGCGCACCGTTTTGCAATCCCCCTGCTCGTAAGCGATCAAGCCGATCCCCAGTGTCACTGCCGGATCGGGATAATCCTTGTCCGCGCCCGGCTCCAGGCTCGCCTGGTACAGCGCCACATTTTCCGGTGACTGAAGCTGCTTGTAGAGATCGAGCGCCGCCCCCAGATCGCGCTGCCGCGCCGCCGGGTCGGTCTCAAGCTCCGCCGCCAGCCGCTTCGTGTCGGCGTCAAACCGCCGGTAAATATACGAATACCCGTGAATCTTCGGATCGGTGCTGTCCGATGCCCATTTCACCAGAAACCCGCTGAGCATCGCCCGGTCATCGGCAAGCTGGCGAATCTGATCGGCATTGCCCGATTCCCGCGCCCGGTCCAGCTCCGTGTTAAGCGTTGCCAGAAGATCGTGAACCGTTTGCGCTCCCTCGTTGGCGCCGGCCGTGCTCAGATATTTCACCAGCGTCGCCGTCGCATCGTTGTCGCGCCCAAGCTGCATAAACGCCTGCACCCGCAAAAACAGTGCCCCGCTCGTCAGCGACTGCGCATCGGGCAATCCCGCGATCGAATCCTCGAATCCCTTCAGAAGATCCAGCACCCGCTGCGGGTCGCTGCTCTGCTGCCGCAGAATGTCCGCCGCGATCAGCGTCATCTTCGCCAGCGTCGATTTCGCCCGCTGCTTGTCCGCGTCCGATCCGTTGCCCGCGATGATCCCACCCGCCAGCGACGACACCGAACTTGCCAGCCCCTGAATCTGCTGCGTCAAATCCTCTTTCTGCTGGTCCGAAAGATTCGGCGTTTCCTCCAGTTCACCCTTGAGACACAGCATTTCGCTGTAGCGTGCGATCAATCGCCGAATCGCCGGATCGCTCTCGGGGGCCATCTGGTAATACTTCAGCGCTTCCGCCCACTTCGACTGCGCGAACAGCACATCCGCATACTGCATCGCAAACTCATGTCGATCAAACGGCGGATTGACGGCGATCGGCAAAAAACGCTCCTCCGCCTGCTTCACCTGCTGATCACCCGGCGAACTCCGCAGAAGCTGGGCAATCAGCGAGCGCGCCCGCTCCAGCGCCACATCCGCGTGCGAATTCGGGTCGCTGCCGAAATTCTCGATATGATCCAGCAGCGAATTGACCGCCCCGATCTTGTCGCCGAGATATTCCTGGAAAATCCCCAGCAGCAGCGACGCCTCCACTGCCTGCGCCCGGGGAAACAGGCCGTTGGACGCGCGGGTAAGCACCTCCCGCGCCGCATCCGCCGCCTCGCGCACCCTCGCCGCATCCGGCGAGCCGCCGGCCCCGGGCGCGACGATCGCCTGCCGGCCCTGGTCCACCAGCGCCAGCAGCAGCATCGGATCGAGCTTGCTCAAATCGGGATGCGCCGGCAATCGCGCCGCCAGTTGCCCGTAAATCACATCGCGAAGGTTCGGAAATTCCTGCACGAGCTGCGACAGCGCCGCCACCGCCGATGCGTTGGCCGCATCCTTCTGCGCACCCGGGGGAAGGGCATCGGCCTCGGCCGCCAGCAGCCGGTAGCTCAGCAGCCGCAGCGCCGCCTTTTGATCCCGATCATCCGGAAAATTGCTCTGCTGATACGCCGTCGCATCCGCCAGCGCCTGCTGCGCCGCCGTCAGGTCCCCGCCGAGCATGTCTGCAATCATCTTGAAGCATTTCGCCTCGAAGATCATCTCCGGCGTAGGCGCCGGCGAAATCTGCCCGTCCGGATTCTCGATGATCGAATCCAGCAGCTTGATCGCCTCGGCGATTTCGTCCTTGTCGCCGACCAGAACGTGCAGCTTGGCCATCAGCAGCCGCACCGGCGTCTGGATTTGAGAATCGGAATTGTCCCACTGCTCAAACGTTTTGAGCGCGTCGCCGATGAGCGTCTGCCGCTGCGGATCGGACGGATCGAGCGCCAGCGCCTCGGCATACTCCATCCGCGCCCGCTGGTACGCCGACGCCGCCGCGATCTGCGTCACCTGCCGCCACTGGTCGGCCAGCTTGTCATCCGGGCTGGTGATCTGATTTCCGATCGCATCCGCCTGCGCCGAGGCGATCTTGTCCGCCTGGTCGTACATCTTGAACGCCGCGTCCGCCAGCGGATGCAGCCGATTCCGCTCAATCTCGCTGTCGCCCCAGTATTCCAGCAGTCCCGTGAGCGGATCGACGCCATAATCCGCGATCGCCTTCGCCTGGCGAAGAATCAATTCCGGATCGTTATGCAGCGTCGCCAGAATCCGGTCGATCCCCGCCACCGCCTTATCCAGCAGCGCTTCGCGCTGATCGTCCGTGAGATTCTTTTCCGTTTCGAGCCGATGCATCGACGCGATGCTGGAAATCGCCGTCCGCTGCTCCGCAGGCACATGGTCCTGATCCATCACCCGCTGCAGCAGATCATCCAGCCCACGATCGGCAAGTTCCGTGTACAAAGCATTATCATCCAGGCCCGCCAGACCCGCCGGCGGCGCGTCGCTATCAGCACGAATTGGTGAAGGAAGAAGAAGAAGAAGAATCAAAACCAAATGCAATGCGGGGCCTTTCCCCGCTTGACGGTTGAGGGGAAAAGGAAAAGGAGTGGGGAGGGTGCGGGAGGGGCGAGGGAAAAACTGTTGGGGCCTTATCTGGTTTTCCCTCGCCCCTCCTGCATTGCATTTGTATCCGCATTCAAAAAGACGGCGCAAACCACTTGCGAAATATGAACATCGCTTAACTCGAAAAATCCAACTCGTCACTTTGTATTCACCCCAAAGCCCACCTTGCTGAACCCCGCCCGCTGCGCCGCCTCGAACGCCGGCACCAGCGCGTCCAGCGTCACGTTTTGCTCCGGCCGGATGATGATCTGCACGTCCGCCGTCTTCACCCCCGCATCCTTGAAATTCTTGTACTGGTCGCGAAGCTGATCCGTAAGCTGCGTGCACGCCCGGATCGGATCGGTGTCCTTCACCGACGCGAAATTCCCAGCTTTCACTACAAACACCGGCCCCTGCTGGCTCACATCAATCGTGAAACTCTTCGGAAAAATCGTCCCCGCCGGCGGCTTGGCGCCCATCCCCTTCGCCTGCAGCGGAACGTCGCTCACCAGGTAATGCTCCAGCGTGTTGAAGCTCCCCGCCAGCATCAGAAAAATCAGGATCACCATGACGATGTCCACCAGCGGCGTCATGTTCGGACCCGAATCGTAATGAATCTTTTTCGCGCCCTGGATTTTCATCGGTCAATCCTGCGTCGGCTGCTTCGTGTCAAACGCAAACGTCTTCACGTGGGCCAGATTGCAATCCATCAGCACGGGGGCCAGAAAACGAAACGTCAGCGACTTATCCCCCCGGATCACCACCTTGAAATCCGGGTTGGCCGCGATCTTCGCCACCGCATCTCCCTCCCGGTAAAACTTCAGCGTGTCGAGCAACTGGTCGAACATCTTCCCATCGGCCTCGTATCGCAGCTTCAGCTCCTGCATCTGCATCCCGCCCGCGCCGCGCTCCTTCACCAGCGCGGTGACGATCGGCTGCGGGTCGGGCACGCCCGTCGGGCCGTTTACGACGTTCAGCACCAGCGTGTTACCCAGGTCTTTGATGTCCGTTCCCAGCACGCTTGTGGGAATATCGATGTTACGATCCGCCCCCGTGTCCACGCCGATCTTCGCCACCAGCATGAAGAAGATGATCAGGCACATAACGATGTCGATCAGCGGCGTCACGTTGACGCCACCCTCGCGAATCTCAGGCATGCGCTGCCTTCGCATGGAAACCCACCATGGTTGACGGAATTAAATCTGCGCGCCAGGCACCGGAATGGGTTGGGCCGGTTTGCGCGGCACCTGGGGCGTCGGGGGCGCCGCCGGCTGCGGCACGGCGCCGGGTCGCACCGCACCCGTCATCGGTGGCCGGGCCTCGGCCGGTTTGATCATCAGCAGCAATTCCTCGGCGATCAGCGACGCCCGCACCGTGTATTTATCCACCAGCGTCCGCAGAATCCCAAACGCCGCCAGGCACGGCACCGCCAGCAGCAAACCCATCATCGTGTGCACCAGCGCCTTTGAAATGCCGAACGCCAGCGTCGCCGGCGACGCATTTCCGCCCGAGGCGTTCAGCGCCAAAAACGCATCGATCATTCCGATGACCGTTCCCAGCAGCCCCAGCAGCGGGCCAAGGTTGCCGATGATGTTGAGATATTCGATCTTGCGGAATTGATCCGCCGTCTGTTCCCCCACGGCCGTCTCCATCGCTTCCTTCATGCTCGCAAAGCTCGGAGCACGCTTCAGCGCGGGATTCAGCGCCCGGCTCACGAAGCTGGGATCCGTCTCCGTGAAGTCGATCAGCTCTTTGAACCTACGCTGCGCGATCATCTCGCGGATCAATTCAATCGTCCGCGGCGGCATGATCACGGATGGCCGGTTCACCAGAAACCCCTGGATGATCAGCGTCATCCCCCAGATCGAGAGCCCGATGATCGTGTAAAACACCGGATCGGTATTCTGCATGATCAGGCTGAACAGCGACGTCGAGTGGCTCACATCCGGAGTGCCCGTCACGGTTTGCGCATACGTCTTGCCGCTCAGGATTAAAATCGTCATCCCGATCAAAACAACCAGCAGCGCCAGCCGCCCGCGCGAATTCACATAGCTTCGCATGAATTGCCCTTTCCTTTTCGGTCTCCCGCTCGATCAGAGATCGTCGCTGAAAAACTTCCTGTACACGCCGCCGTTGGTCTGCGCGATCTTCTTCATGATCGCCTCCAGGTCCTTGCGTTCCACTTCATGACGGCGCTCGCCCAGAAGCAAAATCGTGTTCACGTGCGTTTTGCGCTGACTGTTCAGCTCATCAATCGTCTTCAAAACGCTGGCGTTGTTGGTCGTATTGTACATGTTATTGAAATCGCCGTGACTCAGGAGAAATATCAATTGCGGCTGTTCGTTAAACGCCTCCTGAAGCGCGGGGATCGGATTATTCACGCTGGAAAAACGCAGATTATCAATGAAATCAAACGCCGTCGCCTTGCTGCTGGGCGTTCCCATCAGCAGCTTGTCCGACAGCGATTCATACTGCGCCCCGGTGCGCGTTTCGTGGAAAATCAAAATGTTGAACTGCTGAATCGGCGATAAATTCGCGATGTCGCGCTTCAGCTCTGTCTTGAGCGCATCATCCCCCTGCCCCACCATCGACCCCGATGCATCGCACACATAAACGATGCTGCGGACATTGCTGCCGTGTCCGAATATTTTGCTTTTCGGCCCCAGCCCCTGCCCCCCGCCGCGCGGCCCGAAATTCGCCGCCGGCCCTCCGCCGCTGCTGCCGAACAAACTGAAAATATCCTTGTCCTGCCCCGCGCCGGTCTTGTCGCTTTGCGCCATCGTATCGCCGGTCGCCGCCGCGCTGGCGCTCAGCGCCTGCGCCAGGTTATCGCTCCGCCGCAGCGCCCACCCGCGCGCGTCGTTTTCAGAGGGATCATTTTCCTGCGAAGCGTCGCGCGTTGGGTCTTTCCCCAGCCCGGGATTGGGCACGCCGCCGATATCCGAATCGTTCGCCAGCGTCGTATCCGGAATCGTCACTTCTTCCTGCGTCGTCTGCCGCAATCCGCGGACGATCGGCGGCACAATCAATATCAGGATCAGAAATAAAATCGCATGAAAGGCGATGGAAGTCGTCCACGCCAGCGCCGACGCCGACCGCGGCGTCGCCAGCAGCCGCTCGAGTTGCGCCGGCAGCATCCCCCCCTTGCGCCGCTCAACCGCATCCTGTATCACTACTTCATCCATAAATCCCGCATCCAACGCCCACGGCGCCGCCGTGGGGAATTCCACCGTGGGGGATTTCCAAACCCACTCCCCACAAATTGTACGCCGCAAATGGACAACCTCAATCAGGCCCCCTTGATTATCGGCAAAAACCCCTCAAAAAGACTCGCGGCAAAAGGGCCGCTGCCCCGCCGACAGCGCATCCAGCACCTCGGCCCCCGCACCGCTCGATCGCGCGAGCCCCCACCGGACCGCATCGCTTGCCGCCAGATCGCCCGTCGCGACCGCCGCCCAAACCCGATCCGGGCATTGGAGGTCGCCTTCCCCCGTCGCATCCGCCACCTTCGCGCGCCCCCCCTCCACCTCCACCGAAAACCGCGAGACATTCCCTTCGCACTCAGCCACCTCGACCACCGCCCGCCCGCGCGTCGCTATCGGCCAATGAATAGATTCCAGAAACTTCCGATGGTCGAGAATCCGAATCTGCATCCGCGCATCGCACCGCACCTCCGACGCCGGATGATCCACCACCCGATGCGGAACCTGCCCCTCGCGCAGCAGCCGATGCACGTGCCAATCCAATGGCGTCTGGATCGTCGCCGCTGAAAATTGATCGCGCATCGTCCCCAGAAAACTCAGCAGCCCCGCAAAATCCGCCGGTGAATCCGCCGACCAGCGATGCACCCGCAGAATATTCCGCCCACCGGAAATCTCGCGCGTCACATACAGCGACGCCCGCGCTTCGCCCCCGCTTCGGTCGATGAATTCCATCCCCTCCTCGGCCGCCACGGCGTTAAACTGCTCCCACCGCTTCGCCTGACATTCCACATCGCATTGCCCGGCCTGCACCGATCGCTGCCACTGCTGCGCCTGCGCCGCACGATCCCCGACAGTCATGAATTTCCAGCCCTTGCAGTCCGCTGCCGGCATGATCGACAGCGGAATCGTCCATTCCGCGCGCCGCTCCACCGCCCCGTATCCGAAATGTTCGTAAAACGAAACTCGAAACGGCATCAGCGCCGTCACCACATCCCCGTGCTGCCGCGCGATCCGCAAAATCTCCCACATCACCGCCGATGCCACCCCCATCTCCTTCCCCCCGCGCCGCCTCGCGCTTTTCACCGTCCCCACATACGCCACGCCCTGGCATCGCATCGCCGCCCCGCGCACCCACATTGTCAGCGGCAAACTGCTGGCCGTCCCCACCGCTTCGCCATCCCGCTCCGCCAATAGAAAATCTCCCACACCCGCGCGGGGATCAGTGCGAATCCCCTCCTTAAACCGCGCCAGATCCTTCCCCGCGTGCCCATAACACTTCCACCGCGTCTCGGCCACGCGATCCAAATCGCTTTCGTCCACCCATCGCATCGTCAGCGCCATAAACCATAGCATCGCCTCTTTTTAGGCCGGGATCAAACGCCCGCAACCACGGCATCCGTTTGACGCGGCACGATCCCTCGGCGACTCTATTTCCCGCCCAGGCCGTGCCCATGCAAAACATTGTCATCGACAAGCCCTACGTGCCGGTCCCGCCCTATCGCGGCCGATTCTGGCCGATGCTGCTCACCCTCTTCGTCCCCCGCATGCTGCGGAAAAATTATGGCATCACCCACGTCAACTGCGTCCACGCCGACCGCTTAACTCAATCCATTCGCCAGGGCCACGGAATTCTCCTCACGCCCAACCATTGCCGTGATGAAGATCCTTTCGTGCTGGGGGCTCTCTCCCGCGAGGTTGGGTCGCCATTTTTTATCATGGCGAGCTGGCACCTGTTCATGCAGAATCGGCTCCGTGCCTTCCTCCTCCGCCGCGCCGGCGCGTTCAGCGTCTATCGCGAGGGAATCGACCGCACGGCCGTCAACACCGCCGTGGAAATCCTGGAAAACGCCGAGCGCCCGCTGGTGATTTTCCCCGAAGGGATCGTCTCGCGGACCAACGATAAGCTCAATGACCTTCTCGACGGCACCGCTCTGATCGCCCGCGCCGCCGCAAAAAAACGCGCCAAGCTCCAGCCGCCCCAAAAAGTCGTCGTCCACCCCGTCGCGCTGCGATACCGTCTGCATGGCGACGTCGCCGCCGCGATCTCTCCGGTCCTCAGCCAGTTCGAATCCCGCCTCACCTGGCGGCCCAGCGACAAGCTCCCGCCCGTCGAGCGCATCTACAAACTCGGCAGCGCGCTGCTCACCCTCAAGGAAATCGAATATCTCGGCGAAGTCCGCCAAGGCGACATCGCGCCGCGTCTGGAAAGCCTCATCGATACAATCCTGGTCCCGCTGGAGATCCAGTGGCTCAAGGAAAAACAGCCAGGCTCCGTCCCCACCCGCGTCAAGCGGCTCCGCAGCGCGATCCTGCCCGACATGACCGCCGACCATATCGACGAAGCCGAGCGCCAGCGCCGCTGGAGCCAGCTCGCCGATCTCTACCTCGCCCAGCAGTTATTTCTATTTCCCCCCGATTATGTCCGCAACAATCCCACCCCCGAGCGCCTTCTGGAAACCGTGGAGCGATTCGAGGAAGACCTCACCGACGTCGTCCAGGTCCACGGCGAGCTGCACGCCACCATCACCGTCGGCGAAGCCATCGAAGTCTCCCCCACCCGCGAATCCCGCGGCAGCGAAGACCCCCTCATGGAAAACATCCGGAAACAATTACAGGCGCTGCTGGAGATTAGTTAGAACAATTGCAGATTATTCCTTAACCGACTTCTGCTCGTACTCCCGCAGCTTATCCACCCGGCGGGTGTGCCGTCCTTCGCCCCACGGCGTCGTCAAAAATATTTCCACGATCTTGGTGATCTGATGCTCGCTGAGCAAATCCGTGCCGAGGCAGAGCACGTTGCAGTGATTGTGCTCGCGCGCCCGGTGCGCTGTGATCTCATCGTGCACCACGCCCGCGCGAACATCCTTCACCTTGTTCGCGGCCACCGACATGCCGATCCCGCTTCCGTCCAGGAGAATGCCCAGATCAGCCTTTCCCGCAGCCACCGCCAGCGCCAGGGGGATCGCAAAATCGGGGTAGTCGACCGCCGTGGTGCTGTCGCAGCCGAAGTCCTGCACCTCATGCCCCAGCTTCTTGAGGAAGGGAACCAGTTTCTTCTTCGCCTCGAATCCTCGATGGTCGCAGGCAATCGCAAGTTTCATTCGCTTCCCTCCGATGTCACGGCACAATTCCCTGCGCCAGCCGCTTTTCGATCAGCCCTTTGATCCGCTCCGCCACTTCCGAATACAGCGATAAATCCCCACCGATGGGGTCTTCAATATCGCTCTCCGGGTCCAGGTTGGTCACCTTCTCCGCCGCCGCCGGCACCAGCGATTCCACCGCCCGCGCGTGGTTTTCGCTCATCGTGAAAATCACATCCGCCTGGTGGATCAGCTCCACCGAAAGCGGTTTGGACCGGTGCCGCGAAAGGTCCACCCCCATCGCCCGCAGCGCTTCCACAGCCGGCGCCGTCGCCCGCGCCCCGGGCATCGCATAACTCCCCGCCGAGATCACGCTGATTCCCTTTTTCTCCAAATCATCCGGGCTCGTCGAAAGCCGATCCGCCAGAAATTTCCGCGCGATCCCCTCGGCCATCGGCGACCGGCAGGTGTTTCCGCTGCACACAAACAAAATCGTCGTCCGCAGCAGCCGATCGATAATTCGCCCATCATAAATTCCTTCGCGGACGATCTCGTAAGAATTTTCTCTGATCCGCACCAGCGTCGAAGGCTTGGAAAACCGCGTTGGTCCCGCATCGAAAACCATCTCCACCTGCGACAAAATCTCCTCCGTCAAATCCGCCGTCCGCTGCACCGACTTCCCCGCGGCCGTCAGCACCACCGGTTCCTTCACCCGCCCCACCACGTCCACGAACACCGGATGATCCGGACACCGCAGCGTGATCGCGGACCCATCATACAGATCGCTTTCCAACACCTGATATTTCTCCGCCGTCTGCCGCCGAACCTCCTCCGGCACATCAAAGATCAGCCCGATCGGCCCCGGCCACAGCTTGCGCATCGCACGCCCCGCGAAATCATTCACCGGCCCCACATATTCCAACGCATCCGTTGCCCGCGCCACGTGCAGCGTAATCGGTTTCGTCGCCTTGGAACCGCGCAACTGCGCCAGCCCCGCGCGGGCATCCGCGCTGGTGAGCACTCCCGCGACGCCGTACACCGTTTCCGTCGGCAACACAAGCAGTTTCCCCGCCGCAAGCAGCTCCGACGCGCGCTGGATCTCCTGCGCATAGTCCGTCGAATCGAGAATTTGCAAAATCTGCGCCTGCATGAACACCCACTCGGATTATCGGCGTGTTAGCAGCATTGTTCAAGTTTGCCGCGCAAACGTCCAATTATGCGCAAGTCATTCTGCAATTCCGTGCATGCCGCCCCGTCATAACCATATCCATGACAAACCACGCTCCCACGCTCGAAGATGCCCGCCCGATGGTCGATTCCCTCATCAGCAGCGCCCTGGCGCTTTCCGCTTCGGATATTCACATCGAGCCCGCCGCCGATTCCTCCGAAATCCGCCTGCGCATTGACGGAATCCTCCTGACCCAGCAAACCCTCACCCCAACCGCCGGCCGCGCCGTGGTCGCCCGGCTAATGGTCATGGCCCGCCTTCTCACCTATCGCATGGATATCCCCCAGGAAGGCCGCATCCCCCTGGAAAATCCATCCGTGGAGCTGCGTCTCAGCATCATGCCAACAATTCACGGCATGCGCGCCGCCCTCCGCATGCCCGCCGAGCATCTCCATCCCGCCATACTGCAGAACCTCTCTCTTCCGGCTCCCGTCCTCGATGGCCTGATCTCATTCTCCAAATCCGACAGCGGGATGCTGATCCTCACCGGCCCCGCGGGCTCAGGAAAAACCACCACCATCTACGCCCTGCTCCGCCACATCGTCCGCGAAAATTCCGGCATCAGCATCATCGCACTCGAAGACCCCGTCGAGCGCGACATCCCCGGCGTCACGCAGATCGAAGTCTCCCCCTTCGGCCAGCTCACCTACGAAAAAGCCCTTCGCAGCATTCTCCGCCAGGACCCGCAGGTGCTCATGCTCGGCGAAGTTCGCGATGCCGCCACCGCCTCGCTCGCCGTGCAGGCCGCCCTTTCCGGTCACCGCCTTGTCACCGCCCTGCACGCCGCAACCCCCGCCGGCGCCATCACTAGATTGCTGGAAATGGGAATCGAACCCTATCAGCTCACCAGCAGCATCCACTCGATCGTCGCGCAGCGGCTCATCCGCCGAAAATCATCCGGCGGTTACAAGGGCCGCGTCCCACTCGCCCAGTTCGTTCGGATGGATGCCCCGCTGCGAAAAGCCGTCCTCTCCCGCGCCGACACCGCCGCCCTCGCCGCGATCTATCAGGATCAACCCACGTATCAGAATTTGCACGATGTCGCGCAATCGCTTCTCAAATCCGGTCAAACCGATGAGGCCGAGATCGCCCGCACGATTTCCTGAAAGTCGGTCACGTCTCGTCTTTCCCCGGATACTCCGGCGGCGGCTGAATCACCAGCGGCTCAAATCCGTGCGGGTTCTGCCCCAGCTCTTCATATTTGATCGCCTCGAATGAAAGCGCCAGATGATAGATAAGCTGCGCCAGCGCAAGGATCACAAAAACGAAAACAACCACCGGAATGATCGAAAATCCCCCGATGCCGCCGCTGGAAAAAGCGAAAAAGACTAACGCCGCCCCGGCGAACACGGAAAAAAGCAGTTGAATCGAGGCCAGCACCAGCGCGACCACCACCGCCCAGAACCGCCGCCGCTGGAGGTACATCGAAACGATCAGATAGATCACCCCCGGACCCACGTAGACGATGAGCACCCCGACATTCAGCGCTGCACCGGTTCGCACTGGGTTTCCAGCCATCATCATTGGAAAAATCGTGCACGTCCCCAGCATCAGAAAGACCCCCGCCAGCATCCGCGTCGACCGTACCGCAAGCTGCAGCGGCCTGCGCGGATCACCTTTACGTGCAAGCGCCATCGCCTAACGAGCGTACCGCCGACACCCATCAAATCAATCACGCCCATCGTCTCCACGTTTAGCCGCCGCACTTGTGCGGCGCGTTCTTCATCTCCACACACCCTAACTACCTGCCACTATTTAACTTAAGCCCGCAGAAGCAAATTATCTTCATCGACACCTCCCTCTGATTCGATTAAGATTCTCATTGCGTCCCCGCAAGATCGGCAATCCCTCTCCGTCTGTATGATTGGAGATATCGATCTGATGTCGGTTGCCATCCCTGCCAATGTCCCCCTCGCCGCCAAGCCGCTGGCGCTCGTCGAAACCGGCGAAGATGATTTCACGCTCCTTCGCCGCTACGCCGCGTTCAGCGATCCCCAGGCATTCGCCCAACTCGTCCAGCGCTATGCCAGCTTCGTCTACGCCACCTGCCTCCGCGTGGTCGGCGACGGATCGCGCGCCGAAGACCTCTCCCAGGAAACTTTCTTCCGCTTGATGCGCCGCCCGCACGAAGTCCGCCAGAATCTCGGCGGCTGGCTTCATCGCACCGCCACGCATCTCGCGCTCGACTCGCTCCGCAGCGAATCCTCCCGACGACGACGCGAGATCGCCTACTCCACCGAGTGCGACCACGAAGCCTCCAGTTGGGCCGAGCTTTCCCCCAGCGTCGACCAGGCCCTTGCCGAAATGCCGAGCGAGCCGCGAATGCTCCTCGTCGAACATTTTCTCATGGGCAAAACCCAGGCGCAGCTCGCCGCGGAAATGGGCCAATCCCCCTCGACCATTTCCCGACGAATGCAATCCGCCCTCGACGAGCTACGCCGCCACCTTCGCCTCAAGGGCGTTTATGCCCTGCCCGCGGTTCTCGCCGGCCTGCTTTGCCACGTCACCGCGCGCCAGGCGCCGGCGAGCCTCCTGCACGAGCTCGGCAAAATGACGATGCTCAGCAGCGCCGGACATTTCAGCCCCGCCAGCCATGCCGCAAAATTCCCCTCGATGAAACCCTCCGCCAAGTCCCGCATCGAAAGCTTCATCGCCGGCGGTGGATTTTCGACGCCCCTGATCCTCGCGCTGATGGGAATGATGTTCGTGCTCGTCCTCCTAAGCTTCGCTGGGGTTTGGCGGGCATCCTCCACACCGATGGATCACGACACGCCGGTTCATCTGAAAGCGCAAAATAAATGACGCAATCCAGCGGAAATACCAGCTCATTTCCTTACCGCGCCCGCACGGCGGACAACAAGGAAATCTCTGGCGCTATCGACGCGGGCAGCCTCGAAGACGCCCGCCGGCAGCTTGAGTCTCTGCATTTCCACGATATTCAATTTCAAACGCCCCAGTCGCCGCCATCCCGCCACGCCGCGTTGAGCGGCGAGGACTTTCTCGTCTTCAATCAGCAGCTTGCCCAGCTCACGCAAGCGGGTTTGCCCGTTGAACAGGGCCTTCGCCTCGTCGCCCGTGAAATGAGCCGAAGCTCGATGCGCCAAACCATCGACGAAGTCGCCGCCGATCTCGAATCCGGAAAATCCCTCCCCGAGGCCGTCGCCGCCCATCGCCGCCAGTTTCCACCCCTCTACTCCGAATTGATCGACGCCGGAATCCGCTCGGGAAATCTTTCGGGAATTCTCCTCAACCTCGGCAGCCATCTCACCCTCATCCGCCAACTGCAGGCGATGCTCTGGCAGACGCTCAGCTATCCGTTCATCGTCCTGCTGACATTCTTCGGCGTGTTTTACCTCATCATGGTCGAGCTGATCCCCAAATGGAAACCGCTTTTGAACGGCCTTGCGGGGATGACGTTCTGGGTCAGAACCGCCGGCGGATTTCAGCCTGAAAAATTCTATATTCCCGCCTTCACGCGCGCTCTCTTCGTCGTTTCCGACGGCATTGCATCGCTGCCCGGCGCGGTGGTGATCGCCGCGGTCCTTCTCATCATCCTAATCCTCTGGACCGCCTGGAAACTCGCCGGCGGCGCCAGCGCAATGGCCGAACTGCTCTGGCTGCACATGCCGCTCGTCGGCGCCATCGTGCGAAAAAATCTGATCTCAAGATGGTGTCACGCCGTGAACCTCGGCGTCGAAGCGGGAATGGATCTCACCGCCGCGATCAAGCTCGCCGATGACGCCACCGCATCGCCCACCCTGCGCGCCGGCGGCGAAGCGATGATCGCGGCCCTCTCCGCCGGCAGGCCGCTTTCCGATTCCAGGGCCGCCGCCTTTCTCTCCGCCACCGTCACCACCGCGATGGAAGCCGCTTCCCAGCGCGGCGATCTGGCCGTCACGCTCCGCGCGCTTTCGCAAATGTATCAGCAGCAGGCCGAGCTTCGCATCGGTTCCATCCAGGCCGTACTCACGCCGATCCTCTTGCTGTTCATCGGCGTCATCATCGGCGGGCTTATGATCGCGATGTTCGCCCCGCTGTTATCCGTCCTCAGCATGATGGGATGACATGACCGAGCAAACGCCCCAGCACCTGAATCCCGCCCGCAAGCTTCTGCGCCTTGCGGCAAGGGCGATCTGGATCACGCTCGTCACCATCGCCATGTCGCTGTCGGCGGTGCTGGTCATCATCGGCATCGGCGCCATCTTCTCCATCTACGTCATGGGACCGTTTATTCTCTACAGCTTCGCATTTCTGGCGATGCTGCTGATGGCCTGGTCCACCGCCCGGCTCGCGATCCGCCGCCGGCGAATGCTGCTCGTCCTCAATACGCTCTCCTCCGCCACGCGCCTCGATTTGCCCCTGTCCAAATTGCTCCACGATGCGGCTCAGGGAGAAACTGGACTCATGCGAAACCGGCTCCTCGCGGTCCACGACCGCCTCCAGCGCGGTGAATCCCTCGAAGATGCCCTCCTCCGCGCCGCCCCGGAAATTCCCCGCGGCACACTCCGCGCCATCGGCGCGGCCGACCGCCTGGGGTGTCTCGAGCCTGTCCTCAACACCATCATCTATCACCGCGCCGCCGATGACGCCCTGGAGGCGCGCGGCCCCAGATTCTACTGGGTCTATCCCGCCATGATCGCCAGCATCGTCAGTCTCATCACAATAATCGTCATACCTAAGTTCGAGGGGATCTTTCGGGATTTTAATCTCCCGCTTCCCTGGTCGACAAAAATGGTCATCGTCCTTGCCGATCGCCTGAGTTTCATCTGGATCATCCTCGTCATCCTGACGCTTTTGCCTCTCGGCAAGGCGATGGCGAATCTGTTTCCCCTTCGCCGAGCCAAACCACCCCTCACCGGCGCTCTCCGGGACCGATTGATCTGGTGGACTCCGCTGCTCGGCAGTTACGTGCGCGATCGCGGTATGGCGCGCCTCTGCGATTTCCTGGCCATCACCGCCGAATTGGGCCGACCCCTGGACGAATCGCTTCGCGAGGCCGCCTCCGCACAGGGCAACGCCGTCCTCCGTCACCGGGCATCCGTCTGGGCAACGCTCGTCTCCCAGGGCCAGCCCATGCACGAAGCCGCCCGTCAGGCGAAACTGCCCGAGCTTTTCGCCGCTCTCCTCGCTACCGTGCGCGGGGGGCAATCATTCTCACAGGTGCTGGAATTTCTCTGGCGGCACTACGAATACCGCGTTGACCGAACCCGCGCCGTCATCGTCGCCCTGTTCCTGCCGGTGATGGTGTTCACCCTCGGCGCCTGCGTCGCCCTGGTCGGGGCATCGCTTTTTATGCCGATGGTTTCGCTGACAAACGCTCTCAGCGGTGTCGCCCCCACGGGAGGTTTCTGACATGCGCCCACGCCGCGGATGGGTTTTCGTCGATGTGCTGATGGCGATGATCCTCGTCACCCTGATCGCCGCGATGCTCGCCGCCGCCGCCGGCTGGCAGCAGCGGGCGCTGCTCCACCTTGCCGATGCCCGTGCCGCCGGCCGCACCGCCGAATCTGCCCTCCTCTCCATGCAAAGCGGCCGCGCGCTCGCGCCAGGTTCTAAAGTCCATGTCCGCAGGCTCGCCGATCCGTCGAATATCCCCGGCGAAATCTGGGTGCAGGTGGACGCCGACCAGGGCGGCCGCGCCGCTACGCTCGTTGGACTCGTGCCGCAAAATGCCGTGCCCGCCGGAGGTTCATAATGCGCGCTCACCAACCCCGCGGTTTCACAATCACCGAGATCCTGATGACGCTCTCGCTGCTGGTGATCTTCTTCGCCGCCGCCGGCGAAGTCTTCCGCTCCACCGTCCTGCTCGGAAAATCCAGCCAGGATGTTTGCGACACCGCCAGCCAGACCGACTCGGCCATGCGTCAGCTTCGCATCGATGTGTGGAATGCCCGCGCCATCTCCGTGCCCGATCCACGCTCCGCGCGAATCTCCGCCGCCGATGGAACGACCCTCCTCTGGCAACTGGATACACAGAACAATGCCATTCGCGCCGATGCCGCCGCACGTACGCAGCAATGGGACCACATCGCTGCCAACTGGTCGTTCACCACCGACGCCGATTCCCTTGTGGTCTCAGACAACAAATCCATCCCGCAGCGGATCATCAGCCAAATTCTTCTTACAAGCGGCCCCAAACCATGAAGCACGCGAAACGTCAATCCGGATTTGCCATGATCACCGCCATCGCCCTGATGTCCCTGAGCGCGATGACGCTCACGCTCCTGGGCACGACGATCTTCAACCAGTCCCGCCGCACGCAGATGGTTTGCGAAGATGCCCAGCTCCGCCAATTCCTGATCGCCGGCGCAACTTTCGCGCTATCGCATATCCAGCAAAATTCCACCGGCGAATTTTCGATTCCCCTGCCGGAAATCTCCGCCGATCATTCCGCGCAGTTGACGGTCCAGATCAATCCCATCTCCCCGTCCCGGATCACCGCAGACATCGAAGCGTCCATTCCCCATCACCGCCTCGACCAGCATTTGATCTTCACCCGCGAAAACGGCGTCTGGCAAATCTCCCAGGCCCGGCTTGGCCGCTGATGGGTCAACCCGCAAACACTTGTCACCCCCACCAATTCTCTGGCACAATACGTCGCTCCCATGCGCCGCACCCTCTATCTCGAAACCTTCGGCTGCCAGATGAACGTGCTCGACAGCGAGCTGGTTCTCAGCCAGCTTCGCGCCCAGGGATATCAAACCACCGATGACCGCGAAAACGCCGATGTCATCCTCTTTAACACCTGTTCCGTCCGCGAGCACGCCGAGCAGAAAGTCTGGTCGCGCCTCGGCGAGCTGCGCACTCGCAAGGCGGCCGATCCCGGTCTGATCATCGGCGTCATCGGCTGCATGGCCGAGCGCGACGGGGCGGGCATCTTCCGAAAATTCCCCCACGTCGATCTCCTCTGCGGCCCCGGCGAACTCGATCGCCTCCCCGCCATGGTGCACAACGCGGCGATCACCACCTCCGTAAACCGCACGCGGCAAAGCGCGCTGATGGGCGCCTCCTCCCGCCGCAGCGGCACCCTTGATGCCGCCGAAGACCGCCTGGAAATGCTCGATCTTTCCCGCAGTGTGTCGCCTTCGGATGATTTCTCGCAGACGTATGTGCGAATCACCCGCGGCTGCAACAAATTTTGCACCTACTGCGTGGTCCCCTACACGCGCGGCCCCGAGGTTCATCGCCCGCCGCAAAATATCATCGACGAAGTCCGCAAGCTCGTCGCCGCCGGCGCGCGCGAAGTCACCCTGCTCGGCCAGACCATCAACCATTACTGCTATCGCCACGGCGACGGACGCATCACGACATTCGCGCAGTTGCTGTACGACATTCACGAAGCCAATCCCGATCTGCCCCGGCTCCGCTTCGTCACCAGTTTCCCCCGCGATTTCGGCGACGATGCCCTCGCCGCCATGCGCGATTGCCCGCGTATCTGCCGCTATCTCCACGCCCCGGCCCAGCACGGCAGCGACCGAATCCTGAAGCTCATGAACCGCGGATACACCGCCGGCCAGTATCGCGAGTTCGTCGCCCGCGCCAGAGAGCACATGCCCGATGTCTGCATCGCCAGCGATTTCATCGTTGGTTTCCCGACAGAAACGGATGCCGATTTCGCCGCCACAGTCGATCTTCTGCGCGGATCGCAATTCAAGAACAGCTTCATCTTCAAATATTCCCCCCGCCCCGGCACCGTCGCCATCGACCGATTCACCGATGATGTCCCCGAGGAAATCAAGCGAAAACGCAACAATGATCTCCTCGCCGCTCAGATGGAAGTTTCAGCGGAGCTGAACCGCCAGATGATCGGCCGCCGCGTCGAAGTCATGGTCGAAGGAGAAAGCAAACTAGTCAGCCGCCCCCAGCTCGCGCCCGTCAACCGCGTGACGCTCGGCTGGGAAAAACCAGCCGAAGCACGCGCGACCCAATCGGTCCAACTCGTCGGCCGCACGCGCGGCGATCAGGTCGTTGTCTTCGACGGCGATCTCTCAATGAAAGGCTCGATCCTCGAACTTCAAATCGACGATGCCAGGAGCCTCACGCTGTTTGGAAGTCCCGCTGAAAATGCCGCTCTTGCTTAGCGGCTAATCCTCAAACGTTTCCTGCAGCACCGGAATCGACACCCCCCGCGGCGTCGGGGGCGCCTGGTGCATCACGATCAGCGGCACATCGCGCAGCTCACGCACCATCGCGATCTCATCGCAGTTGTCGCGCTTGGGGCAGCGCACACAATCGCTCCACACCTTCAGCGGGAGGCTCTCCTTGGCGACCACCTCAAACCCCAGCTTCTCGAAAAATGCCTGCTCGTAGGTGAGGGACATCAACCGGCGAATCTGCAGTCGCCGGGCCTCGTCGGCCGCCCATTCCACCAGCCGCCGCCCGATTCCCCGCCCGCGAAAATCCTCGTCCACCGCCAGCGACCGCACCTCCGCCAGGTCGGCCCACAGCACCGATAGCGCCGTGCACCCCACGACCCGTCCCGGCGTCGTGCGTCCATCGCTCTTTTCCGCGTCGATCTCGTACACCGCGAAATCGCGCAGCGATTCGTAAAGCTGCGCCAGGCTTTTGAACAGCATCTTCCCCAGCTCAGCATGGCTGCTGATGATCTCCTGGATGCGGGGAACATCGTGGATGGTCGCAGACCGAATCATGACGCTAAAAGTATAGCACAGCCGGTTCGTGGAGGCGGAGAGATCAACGGGCTAATCGACGTTTACCTTCTCCATCGGTTCCTGATCGGTGTGATAATTATGGAAAAGTTTCCCGATGTCCTCGGCCATCTCATCGGCCATCTGCGCCCTCAGGTCGCTCTCGGTTTTGTCCTGACTTTCCACCGTCCAGTCGGTGGTGATCTGAACGTCTTCGCTCGGAGCATCCATCGGCCAGCGTGTGTCGCCGGTATCGGCGTCCACGATCTTCACCACCGCATCCATGTGCCCGCGCATTTGCCCGCTGCCGGCCGGTTTGACGATCTCCGACCTCCAGATGTTCACGTACAGCACCTGCCGCGCCCCCACACGCCGGCCAATATCGGCGATCGTCATCGGCGCATATTTCTGCGGATCCAAATCCTTCAATTGTTCCAGCGACTGTTGATCCACCAGCGGGGCGATCTTGGCATCATTCAGCACGCGCCGCAGCACCAGCGTCATATGCTGCGATTCAATGTCCGAATCCAGCGCCAGCCCGTAGCTCTCCACCAGCACCAGCATCGAGTCGGTTTTTTTCGGGACGTACTTGGCGTCCACGGGGTTGCCCACGGTTCGCTGTGAAACAACGCTCAGGATCGTGCATCCGCCGAGCAAGCACAGCATCGTCAGCGCCGCGGCGATTCTCGCGATTTTCAGACCGCTATAGTTCATGATCGCTATCGTCCGGGTGAGTGATAAACAGCTTGCCCAGCTCCGTCGTCAGGGCATCGATCGTTTTGCGATAAACCGTGTCATCGTCGAGATTCGGCAAACCCTCCGGCGGTGAATTGGGCGGATACACCGACGAAACGCTGTCGTTGTCGTACGCCGTGTGTGATCGGCCGTTGGTCACTTCGATCACCTTCACATCCGCCACCGCCTGCCCGCGCGACAGATCGAGCGAATCGCCCGGATGCAGCGAGAGGCTTTGCACTTCAATATAAATAAACCGCGTGGCCGGGAAGCGCGCGGCGATCTGCTCCGCAGAATCCGCCTGGGATTCGGGATGCTCTTCCTGATACCTGAGCACCGGCTGCACGCCCAGAAACGTCGTCCCCTTTAGCTCGTTCACTTTCGCATCAACGCCCTGCTGAAGCTTGTTCTGCAGGCTTCCAGCCACATCCGCGCAGATGCTGGGATGATCGACGATAAGTCCCTCATCCGCCCAGACCATGATCGCCACGTGCTGCCCCTTCAGCCCAGAGTATGCCGGCGCGATCTGCGATGGTCCCACGACGGTCGAAGCGACAACGCCCAGCGCATCGCACCCGCCGCAGAGCAATCCCAGCAGCGGAAGCAAAAGCGCGGCACCCACGAAAGTCAGGCGCCCCGGCCGTGAGCGATCACGATACATATTGCGGCTCCTCGGCAAACATCGCTGGAATCTCATCGGCATCGAAATTCTTCACGACCGCCAGCCGTCAATCCCGTGCAGGTGGATGAAAATCTTCCATGCCCAGGCGGCGATGGACAGCGTCATAAACAGGGGAACATAATATCGGCTGGGACCCAGTGACACCAATCGGTACACAGAACGCCCGGTCATCACAATATAGAATCCCGCCCAGAAGGTGACCACCGTCGCCAGGGCGAGTAAAAATCCCATCGGCTGAACGTAGACGCTCGCGGGAAAATTTGCGCGCGCAAACCACGCAAAGCTGGTCGTCATCCCGCAGCTTGGGCAGGGGAGACCCGTTCGCAAAGCAAACTGGCATTCGTCGAGCCCAAGCTGCGTGTGCGTTCCCATCCCTGTCGGGCTGGGCGTAAGCCGAATCGCCGTGATCATCAGCCACAGACAAAATGCGCACACTCCAAGCGATAGCACCCGCCCCCAGGGTCCGACACGAACCGGCTCAACGCGCGGCGAGAAAATTACGGGAATGGTCGGCGCCGTCATTGCGGCAAAATACCGCAGCGTTGAACCGATTGCCAACACCAACTGCTTAGGAATTGTGCAAAGCCGCAAAACTTCCCCCTCCGCGGCGGTTGCAGGAGGAGTGGCCCGCCGCCCTTCCAGATTTCTTACGTAGACCTTTTGATTCAATAACGTTACGGATGGTGCCATGAGGCAGAATGTTCGCTGAATCGATTCGCCGCAAGCGCGGTATTGAATTTGCGGTTTCGGGACTTTGGGATGACGTTAATTCCGGTTATTCAAAATAGGTCGTATTTAGCTTGCTCATTGACATCCGACATCCGATAGTTACTAAATAATGTGCTCG
>Ga0302326_10000597_pt1 | contig 98668 bp, 85 predicted proteins | sample Palsa_T0_3_FD_202264 | JGI IMG/M metagenome (GOLD analysis project Ga0302326, IMG submission 202264) | Peat permafrost microbial communities from Stordalen Mire near Abisko, Sweden - Palsa_T0_3 | ecosystem: Environmental > Terrestrial > Soil > Palsa > Peat permafrost | place: Sweden: Abisko... | reverse complement strand
CTGCTATTCGAATTCAAGTCCCGCTCGTTCATTCCGCTCGTGATCGCGAGCACACTGGCGACCGCGGTTCATATGCAGCTACTGGGCGCGGGGCCGATGTTCAGGGTCAGCGCAATGGACTTTGCGATTCCCCGCGGGCTGCCTTTTTATCTTGTCTTAGGACTGATCTGCGGCGTCGCCGCCGTCGGCTTCAGCAAACTGCTCTATTGGGTCGAAGACCAATTCGATAACCTCCCCATCAACGAAGTTTGGTGGCCTGCCCTCGGGGCCCTCGGCCTCGGCATCATCGGATTCTTCGTGCCCCGCGTGCTCGGCGTCGGGTACGACACGATCGGAGACATTCTCAACGGTCAGCTTGCCTGGAAGCTTCTGCTCGTCGTCATGCTTGCTAAAGCCGCCGCCCTGGCTATATCGCTTGGCTCGGGCACCTCGGGCGGATTGCTCGCGCCCTGCTTCATGTGGAGCGCCGCCATGGGGGGTATTTTCGCCATGATGGCCAATTACTTCTTTCCCGCCGCACACCTCTCGCCCGGAGCGTTCGCGCTGGTAGCCATGGGCGCGGTTTTTGCGGCAGCCTCGCGCGCCACGTTCACGTTCATCATCTTCGCCTTCGAAATCACGCGCGACTATAACTCTATCTTGCCGCTGATGCTGGTCAGCGTGATTGCCGACGGCATCGCCATGCTTTTCATGCCCAACACTTCAATCATGACCGAGAAACTGGCCCGCCGCGGCCTGCACGTCCATCAGGACTACGAAGCAGATGTTCTTTCACAATCCAGGGTTGCCGACACCATGGAGCATGAATTTCCTGCCATTTCGTCCGATACCACGGTGAGCGCCCTGGCCGAACGCGTTGCCCGCCATGATCCTGAGATCGCCCGCCACCAGGCCCTTCTGATCCTGGACCACGCCGGGAAACTTTCCGGCATCATCACCCGCGGTGATTTGTTCCGCGCTCTTAGCCAGGATGCCTCCGGCGCGATAACCGTCCAGGAAGCCGGCAGCACTCACCTGATCGTGACCCACCCCGACGAACTAGTCTCTGAAGCTGCCACGAAAATGCTCCGCTACGACATCGGACGTCTGCCCGTCGTCGACCGCGCGGACCATAACAAGATTGTCGGATACCTGGACCGGAGCGGCGTTATGGCCGCCCATCTCCGGCGCTTCCACGATGAGCACGTGCGCGAATCGGGGTGGTTCCCCAGAAATCCGGCGTCGATTTCCAGGATTGAATAATAGCCACTTCACTCGTTTTTCAAGAAACCTGAACCAAGGTCGAAACGGCTGTTTTCGTAATCCGATTTTTGAATCTCTTCGCTCAATCCTTAACGCTGCTTCTGCGCCTCATCAATCAGTGGGCGCAACGCTTCGGCTGAGAATCCCAGCGTGCCACCCGAGAATCCGTCAATATAGGCGGAGTTCACGCCGATCACTTCGGCGTTGGAGTTGAATACCGGCCCGCCGCTGCCGCCGTGTGCCGTGGGCGCATCGTAGATCAGCTTGTCGCCCACCACATCGCCGAGATGCCCGCAAGTGGTTGACGGACGAATCAGCGACAGCGCCGCGAGTTCGCTCGCCGCTGTAATGTCGTTGTGCCGGTACGCCAGCCGCTGGTAAATTCCGCTCGGGGATTTGGCGACCATCCCGGCGATTCCCATGGGATAGCCGATCACCGTTACCAACTCTCCCGGCGACGTGCCTGATTTTGCCAGCGGCAGCACAGCAAGCCCGCGCACCGCGTCTTTATCCTCAATCTTTAGCACCGCCAGATCGACTGCGGAGGAAACCGAGCCTCGCGTTAAGTTTAGCGGGGTTGGCGAACCGGGAAAGAACACGACCAAACTTTCCAGCATGGCCGAGGCTCCGCGACGAATCAGGGCTTCCGCCTCGGTATCTCCATACCAGGGTTCGGCGACATGACGGTTGGTCGCGAGCAGTCCATCGCCGACTAGAAATCCGGTGCCAGAGACGCGCGCCCGAATTGCCGCGGGCTGCTTCGGGAACCCAACCTGATACACGCCGTAAACGTAGCCAATCGAATTGCGATAGCGGTTCAGCACCAATGCAGGCATCGCCTGCTCTTTCTCGAGTTGCGCCACTTGTTGCGTGAGCTGATGCACCTGCTTCTGCAGATCTTCCGGCTGCGGGCTTTGCGCCGCGGCTGGCGAGTAGTAGCGGAATATGGAGACTGCGCCGATGAGCAGCGCGGCTCCCAGAACGGCTTGGACCAATTGCTGCCAATGCTCGCTGACTGCGCAGGATTCCTGTGGGACTTCCGGTTCGGCCATGAACGGCCATCTTCGCTTGTGGGGGAATGGTTTTCCACAGTACGGAAGATGATGTGGGGAAGGTGTCGAAAGTTTGTTGCGGATGGAACATTGTTGCGACGAAATTATTTCGTTTCGGTGGGGCTTTTGGCTGTTTCCGGCTTAGGAAGTGCTGTTTACCATTTTATAACGTATCGATGCCCCCTCCCCTTGAGGGGTAATGGAATCATCGAGTTAGCAAGAAAATCCCCGTAAAATCCGGAGCCTAAAGGACTTAGAAATAAAATCGGCAAAACAAAGGACTTACGTCCGGGCTGTTCTCGGCTGGTGCTACCGCCTTTGCCTTGGCCATCATGGGCTAGTTCGGAGTGGGGCGCAAGGTTAGATGTCACAACGCTCTGTGGAAATCTGTCGCGCGGCGATGCTATTTGATGATAAGTTAGGCGACTAAGAAGCGGTTGGGCGGCTCCCCACCGTCTCGCTTCTCCCCCGAGTTTGGCTGGCCGCTTATTTCGCCCGCCAGGAGGTTCTCTTGACTCGACTGTACGGCAAGCACGTCGCGATGGCCGCGCTCTGCGTCGTGGGTTTTGCGGCGGTGGCATCGGCGCAATTTGAAACGCGGGCCATTCATGGGCTGCCCGGCGAAACGTTCGGCATGGTTGCTGGCGACTTCAATCACGATGGCAAGCTGGACGTTGCTGTTACGGGCGGCTACCTTTCCATACTGCTGGGCAATGGCGACGGGACCTTTCAATCTCCTGTCAATTACTCGGGGGTGTTCTACGCGATAGCCGCCGCCGATTTCAACGGGGACGGCAATCTGGACTTGGTGGTCGCCCCTGACAATAACAGTGTCAGCGTATTTCTGGGCAACAGCGATGGCACGTTCCAGCCTCCCAAAACCTCATACACCACGGGCGGCTGTGCCGTCATCGCTGTCGGCGATTTTAATGGCGATCACAAGCCGGATATCGTGGTGATCGACCCACCTTACATCAGCGTGCTGCTGGGCAATGGCGACGGGACTTTTCAGGCTCCGAGCGATAACAACTCGTTCGTCGGCCCTGGGTACCTCGCGGTAGGCGATTTCAACAACGACCATCAGCTCGATGTGGTGGTGGTCGGCGCCTTTGGCGGAACTTCGAGCATGGGCGTACTGTTGGGCAACGGAAACGGAACTCTGCAGCCCTCCCTCACTTCCCCGCTCACATACGTGCCGGACTGGGTTTCCACAGCGGACTTCAACCGTGACGGCAGAATGGATCTCGCCATCGGCTACGTGTCGGGGGGCGTGGGCGTACGTCTCGGCAACGGAAATGGCGCCTTCGAGCCCGAGGTAATATATCAATTCCAGGGTGGTGGGCCAATTGAGGTGGGCGATTTCAACGGTGACGGCAAGTTAGACTTGGTTGCGGGGGCAAGTCCCCCAGCTGGAGTCGCCGAATTTTTGGGGAACGGCGATGGCACCTTCCAGCCAGCGCAGTTCTATTTGTCGGGAACCACAGGCGGGGCATTGGCGGCCGACTTCAACGGCGACGGCAGGCTCGATGTGGCACTTCTGGACGGACTTCAGGGTAAATTCACGACCATGCTGAACACCGGCGTGGTGAGCTTTTCTCCCAGCGCTCCGCTGGCCTTCCCTGTGCAGCTCATCGATACAAGCAGCGCTCCCAGGGCCGTAACCCTTACCAATAATGGAGCGCAGGCCGTTTCCATCGGCTCCGTGAAAGTCACGGGACAGTACCGGGAAAGCAGCGCCAGCTGCGGCGGGACGATACCGGCAAGCGGGAGCTGCGTCATAAGCGTGGTGTTTGAGCCCGAAGGCGCAGGGCGCCAAGTGGGATCCATAACTCTTGTCGATAGCGCATCCTCGAAGCCGCAATTCGTCGAGCTCTCGGGGAGCGGAACGGTGGTAAAGGCTTTGCCCGTGAGCCTGAATTTCGGTAGTCAGAAGGTGGGCGCCAAGAGTTCTCCGCTAGCGGTGACCGTGACCAACGAGGGGAGTAGGGCGGTTGAGCTTGAGAACATCGGCATCGGTGGCAATGACTCGAAGGACTTCTCGGAGACGGACAATTGCACCGGGCACGGAACTCCCCCCGGCGGTAGCTGCACGGTGACGGTGACGTTCACTCCCACAAAGACTGGATCGCGAGCCGCTGCGCTTTACATCACTCCGCTGGGCACGGTCAGACCACAGCCCGTGAACCTCGCTGGTAATGGAAGCCAGGAATCGCCGTGAAGTGGTGAGAGGTTCGCATGCGCTGTGGCGGCCCGATCTACGATCGGGCCGCTCAATTGAGGCAGGCGAGGTCCGACCTAGTGGTGGATCCCATGGAAGCACTGGGCTGGCAGGATGTTTCCTCCGGCCATGTCTTGCTCAATCGCGATGAGCCCTGTGGGGTTGCTCGTTACTCCGGGCACGTTTCCCGATGTCACACCCTCCGGCCCGTTGCACTGATCGACCGCATACACGTCATAGTGGGGCGGTGAGTTTGAGGATCCGATCTGGGCGTAGAAGATCTGCCCTTGAGGGCTGGTGTTATTGGGGCAGTAATTCGGGTTGAAGTTCGTTGCACAGTTGATATTGTGGGGATTGCTGACGCTTCGGCAAAGCCAGCCTGACATGGCGGTGTTCGGGTATGTGAAGGTCGGGCTGTTGGTCCCGTCATCGACAATGCTTTGCTGCCACCACCGCAAGTTAGACGCCGAAGAGGTGGAGTTCGAGCCTCCGCAGCTTGTGTCGTTCGTCCATATCCCAACCGAAGTAACGGCTGGGGTTATATATTCGGGGGAAAGGGTCCATGTGCTCCCGCCTGCTCCGAGCTGGCACCCGTACTGACTTCCTCCATTTTGTCCGCAGACCGTGACGGAAGGGGCTGTCGGTCCCACTTGGCACCCTTGCTTGATGTCGCCGAATACCGGCCCCGATATGAGCTCGACATTATCCAGCCAGCTCCCGGCACCGTAATAGGCCAGGGAGTAGGCGACCGCACCCGAGCCGCCGCTGGCTCCCTGGGCGCACATCCCGGCGCTTGGGTAGCTCTGCTGAACCGGTTTATAGATGCTGTTGTAAACGTAGTTCAGAAATGTCGCTGGGCGGCAGGCGGCATTCTGAATGTTTCCGTATTGGCCCGGCGAATAGGAGGTCTGGTTCTGCTCCCAGTCCGAGCCCCACGCTATCTGCACAATCTCATAGCCTTGCTTAAAATAATAGTCGGTGAAGTCGAATTCTCCAGCCGGGGTGCCGGTGGCATCTCCAGCCGGCTCTTCGCCTCCTGAGCCGTTGAAGAAGACGATGACCCCCTTCACCGATCCCGTGATAATGCCCGAGGGGCTCAAGTAGCCGAAGGTGAAACCGATGTCTTGGGCATTGGAGCAGCTCGACAGGGTCGCGCCGAAGCAGCTCATGGAATAGACAGTGCCGCCGCCGGCATTGTAGGAGTACCAGCCTGACGCGGGACAGGCGAAGGGGTCTCCGATATTTGTTACCGAGCCCAACGAAAGCTGCGCGTGAGCTGGAGCTGAGAACGCGGCAATCGCGAGGAGGGAGACAGTGGTGAACAGCGTTGCGGTGGTGAGAGTTTTTGTTGTGGATTTGAGGTTGCGCGTGTGTAGGGGCCCGGAGACTTGACCGTGTAACATGTTTCTCTCCTAGTCGAGCGGTTTTTTGGGAAGTAGCGGAAGCCTATTCGAGCGGGCGATTGGCCGTCAAGCAAAAATGTTGCAGGATTTTTGCAACGTCGCGAAACGAAGTGGTGCCCCGATTTCACGGGATGAGTTTCGGGAAGAATAAGCTGGCAGTATCCGTACGTTCGCTAAGGCTGCGCGATTCCGAGGCGCTTGGCCATTTTGTCGTAGAGGAATCCTTCGCCTACAACGTAGGGCTGCACCCACTCGCCGTCGATTACGAATTGCGGGATGGCGCGCTTGCCGGTGTGTTTGACGATCTCTTCCACAGCGTCCGGCGTGGTCTCGATGTCGATATCTTTGTAAGGAAGGTTGTGTTTGGCCAGGAAGCGCTTGGCCTCGCGGCAATCGGGACACCAGGCGGCGGAATAGACAACGATCTCCATACGTCTATGCTACTCCTAAGCTCATGTGTGGATTGAAGCGGGCGGCGGCTCGAATCCGCCAAGCTTGCGGCAATTTCCATCTTCAGGCGCGTCTTCTACACCCGCTCCAGTTCAGCCAGGGTGCGCTCGTTGACGACATTGCCCGTATTCAGCGTGGACGCCGGCTCGAACAGCAGAATCCAGCATTCTTCCTCAGCGACGGGACGGTGCTCGACCCCGCGGGGCACGACGATGAACTCGCCTTCTTCGATCCATTCGTGGCGGCCGAGGAATTCCATGCGGAAGCGTCCCTTCACCACGAGGAACATCTCATCTTCAGTCTCGTGGTGATGAAACACGAACGCGCCCTTCGTCTTTACCAGTTTCACCATCTGGCCGTTGAGCTCGCCGGCAATGTGAGGCTTGTAGTACTCCGAAATCTTCGAGAACTTTTCGGCGATGTTGACCTTGTGTGTCATGCGTTCCTCAACTTCTTCTAATCTCTGAGTCAGATTCGGCACTCGGGCAACGGGTCGCAAAAACTTCCGAGACCATACTGGGACGTGGCTGATCCGCAGGGTCAACGGCAGGAACTTCCGTGTATACCGCGGACACCGGTTGCAGCGGAGATCGTGTTAATCTGGCGCCAACGCATTCCCTTCCAGAGGTGTTTTCCATGCGACGCTTTCGGTTTCCGCTCGCCCTGGTTTTTTGCCTTCCAATGTTATTTCTTTCAGCGCAAGGCCAGTCTTGCAGTGGCATGAGTCTGGGGCGCGGAGCGAGCCTGAACGGATTCATTCCGTTTCCCGCCGATAATGCCTGGAATCAGGATATCTCCAGCGCTCCGGTGGACCCTAATTCGACCGCCATCATTAATTTCATTGGCATATCCACGCCACTGCATCCGGACTTTGGCGCTGGACTCTACGACGGCCAAACCATGGGCATTCCTTACGACGTGGTGAGCGGCTCGCCGTTTGTGAATATTCACTTCACCGCTTACGGTTCCGAAAGCGACCCCGGACCGATGCCGGTGCCGAAGAACGCTCCGATTGAGGGCTATCCGAAGCCCGGCAATGGGGACCGGCACGTGCTCGTGCTCGATCGCGACAATTGCTGGCTGTACGAGCTGTACAGCTCGTATCCGCAAAAAAATGGAAGTTGGGACGCGGCCTCGGCCGCAGTGTGGGACCTTCTCAATGATGAGCAGCGCCCTTATACCTGGACTTCGGCCGACGCAGCGGGGCTCCCGGTATTCGCGGGGCTGGCTCGCTACGATGAAGTGGCCAGCGGCGAGATCCAGCACGCTCTGCGGTTCACACTGCAATACAGCGAAAATGCGTTCACACCACCGGCTTCGCACTGGGCGGGAAATTCCACGAATCCGTATGCCGCGCCGATGGGGATGCGTATGCGGCTGCAGGCGTCCTATGACATCTCTTCGTTCCCGCCGCAGGCGCAGACTATTCTTGCGGCGCTGAAGAAATACGGCATGATCATGGCCGACAATGGCAGCTCGATCTACATCACGGGCGATCCCGACAACCGCTGGAACAACAACGATCTGGGAACATTGAAGACGGTTCCTGCGTCGGCGTTCGAAGTGGTATTGATCAGCCCTTTGTACACACCGAACAATGTGCCGACGGGGCCGGCGCCTGTGATCAGCAGTTTCACTGCGAATCCCACGACCGTTTCCGCGGGACAGCCGGTGACTTTGAGCTGGAACGTTGCGGGAGCTTCCTACTTTGTAGTATCGCCGCAGGTTGGAGCGATTCGGGGGAGTTCGGTGATTGTGACTCCGACGACTACCACGACTTACATTTTGTATGGAACGAATGCGTATGGACGGTCTACGGCTACCGTTAAGGTCACGGTAGAGTAGAGCATAGAATCATTGACAATTTGCGACATGGTATATATCATAATATATACCATGTCGAAAACGGCTAAGCTCTTCAAAAACGGTCGCAGTCAGGCCGTCCGCTTGCCCTCCGAATACCGTTTCGAAGGCTCGGAGGTCTATGTGCGTCGTGACCCGGCGACGGGCGATGTCATCCTGTCCCGCCGCCCTGAATCCTGGGCAGATCTCTTCGCGCTGATGGATACGATTGAAGTGCCCAAAGATTTCCTAGCCGACCGCAAAGACGCGCCTCCGCAAAAGCGCGAGCTGTTCTAGATGGCCGTCCGCTATCTTCTCGACACCAATACCGTCAGCTACAGCATCAAAGGGAATTTTCCTTTTGTTCGAGAGCGGCTTTTAAGCATCCCGCTGAGCGAGGTTGGAATTTCCGTAGTCACGGAAGCGGAGCTGCGCTTCGGCGTCGCTAGGCTGCCACAAGCGGCAAAACTGGGAATGGTGGTTGAGGAATTTCTGCTGCGCGTCGAAGTGCTCGCCTGGGATTCGGCGGCTGCCCAGCAGTATGCCCGCCTTCGCGCTGCGCTGGAAACAAAGGGTGAGGCCATGGGCAATCTGGACCTCATGATCGCGGCTCAAGCACTTGCTTCGGGGGCGATCCTGGTGACGAATGATCGCGTCTTCCGGAGAGTGAAGGGGCTGAAAATCGAGGACTGGAGCAGGCCGTAGGGTCGGGATCAGCACCTGACTCGAGCCTAGAAGGGGCTGCCGCGCCGGTCCTAGCGCAGACCCAGCCACGGTCAGGCAGGCTCGGTCAGCAATTCTGAGGATTCTTTTTGCGGTTTGCTCAGCGTTCGCAGGTCGCCGCCGAGTTCGGCGAGGAGCCGGCCGTCGCCGCGACGCTCCGATGAGAGCCGTATCTATGTTGCCTTCGGCTGAACCACTAATAGTGGGCGCTAGCTGTTCTCGTACAGCAGCACGCCCTCGGTTTTCTCGGCGTCCACCGGACGGTAGAACAGCTTGTTGTCTTCGAGGAAGACCTCGATGAAGGCCGGACGCGTGGTGATCGTGCCCTGGATCAGCGCCTCCGACAACGGGTCTTCGATGTATTTCTGCAGGGCTCTGCGCAGCGGGCGCGCGCCGTAGGTGCGGTCGGTGAGGGTTTGGTTGAGGATCCACTTCTTGGCCTCATCCGCCACCGTGACCGTGATCGCCTTCTGCGCCAGGTTCGTGTTGAGCTGCGTGACCATGAGCTCCAGAATCTGGATTAGATCCGCCTCGCTCAACGCCAGGAACAGAATGATCTCGTCCAGCCGGTTCAGGAATTCAGGGTTGAAGGTGCGTTTCACCTCGCCCTTCACTAACTCCTCGACCTTGGTCGAAACCATTTCATCCTTAGTCGATTGAAAGCCAAAACCTTCGCGCTTCTGCAGGTGCCGCGCGCCGATGTTCGAGGTCATGATGATGATCGTGTTCTTGAAGTCGACCGTGTTGCCCAGCCCGTCGGTAAGCTGGCCGTCTTCAAAAACCTGCAACAGGATGTTGAAAACATCGGGATGCGCTTTTTCGATTTCATCCAGCAGCACCACCGAATATGGCGCGCGCTTCACACGCTCGGTGAGCTGGCCACCCTCTTCGTAGCCCACGTATCCCGGAGGGGAGCCGATCAGCTTCGAAACCGAATGCTTCTCCATGAACTCGGACATGTCGAAGCGTACCAAAGCTTTTTCGGTTCCGAACATGAACTGGGCCAGCGTGCGCGCCACTTCTGTTTTGCCCACGCCGGTCGGTCCCAGGAACAGGAACGATCCAATCGGCCGGTTCGGGTTCTTCAACCCGGCGCGCGAGCGCCGGATGGCGCGCGCCAGCGCGCTGATCGACTTATCCTGCGAGATGATGCGCTTGTGCAGCTCTTCCTCGATGCGGAGCAGCTTCTGCGTTTCTTCTTCCTTGATCGAAGTAATCGGGACGCCGGTCCAGCGTGAAACCACATCTTCGATGTCCTCGCGGCCCACCACGCCGGTGGAGGATTCGTCGAGATGGTATTTCTCGCGCAGCGCGCGCAAATTCTCGCGCTCCTTGCGTTCTTCATCGGAGTAGAAGCGGGCCTTCTCGAACTCATGGTTCGCGATGGCATTCTCCATGCGGTGCACGATGAACTTGATGCGCTTCTGTACTTCTGTGATTTCTTCCGGCTGCGAGGTCTGACGCAGCTTCACGCGCGCGCCGGCTTCGTCTACCAGGTCGATCGCTTTATCGGGCAGGAACCGGTCTGGAATGTACCGGTTGGAATGGGAAACCGCGAAGTTGATGGCGTCGTCGGTGTAGGTGACGGCGTGGAATTTTTCGTACCGGTCCTTGATGCCGAACAGAATCTTCACCGCATCCGCCTCATTGGGCGGCGGAACTTTCACGGCCTGAAAACGCCGCTCGAGCGACCGGTCTTTTTCAATCGATTTGCGGTACTCTCCCGGAGTGGTTGCGCCGATGCATTGAATCTCGCCGCGCGATAACGCGGGCTTGAGAATATTCGCCGCATCGAGCGAACCTTCCGCCGATCCGGCGCCAACCAGGGTATGCAACTCGTCGATAAAAATGATGGAGTTCTGCGACTCCATCAACTCTTTCATGATGGTCTTCAACCGCTCTTCGAATTGGCCGCGATATTTCGTTCCGGCAACAATTAAGGAGAGATCGAGCGCCAGAATTCTCTTATCCGCCAAGAACGACGGCACCTCGCCGTCGGCGATGCGCTGGGCCAGCCCTTCGACGATGGCCGTTTTGCCCACGCCCGGCTCGCCGATCAGCACGGGATTGTTCTTGGTGCGCCGGCACAGAATCTGGATCACGCGCTCCAGTTCGCCGTCGCGGCCCACCAGCGGATCGAGTTGGCTGTCCATGGCCGCCTGCGTCAGGTCGCGCGAGAATTCGCTGAGCAGCGACGACTCGCGTTGCCGCTGCGGCTGGGCCTTTTCCTGGCTGGTGCGCGCCAATTCTTCGCGGATGGTCGCCAGCCGCAGACCGCGCTCGTGCAGAATCTCCGCGGCAAAGCACTTTTCTTCGCGCAGCAATCCCAGCAGCAGGTGCTCGGTCCCAATGTGGCGGTGGGACAACCGCTCCGCCTCTTCCGCGGCATAGGCGAGCACGCGCTTGCACTCGTTGCTCAGGGGAAGATCCACTGAGGTCGAGACCTTTTCTCGAATGGTGGTATGCCCTTCGATTTGCTTGCGGATAGACTCGACTGAGGCGTGCGAGCGGAGGAATCGATTGGTCAGGGCTTTATCTTCGCGCAGCAGACCCAGCAGCAGGTGCTCGGTCTCAATATAAGGAGACCCGAACTGGCTTGCTTCGTAACGCGCAAAAAAGATGACGCGCCTGGCTTTCTCCGTATAGCGTTCAAACATAATGCCCTTCCCCCTGAACCCTTCCGGCCGAGAAGGCGCTGGATGCTCGCTCGACCCTACCGAAACCCCGAACCGGTAATACTTCTAGCTTGCCCCTTGCTTCCCATCACTCTCTCATTATGCAATCAAACGGCCATCAAACCCAAGTACTCAATCGTTTTTATAATGTTACCGAAGGAACCAGTTGAAACCGCCTTTGGCCGCCGAATATCCGTTTTTTTGCACTTTGTCTTACTAATCTTTCGCTATCTCCTGCAACTACGCCGACAACGACTCCGGAGCGATCTCTTCCACGCGCCCCCGCTGCAGCCGCAACACCCGGTGACAGCGCCGCGCGAAGGACAAGTTATGCGTTGCGATAAGGGAGGTGAGTTGGTGCTCGCGATGTAATCGCGCAATCAATTCGAAAACCGCTTCCGCCGTCTGCCCGTCCAGGTCCCCGGTAGGCTCATCCGCCAGCAACAACTTTGGACCGGTAATGAGCGCCCGGGCCAGAGCCACTCGCTGTTGCTCGCCACCCGAAAGTTCCCCCGAACGGTGATGCGCACGTTGCTCCAGTCCGACCTCACGCAGCCAGCGTGAGGCTTCCGGCGCCGCCTCTGCCCAGGTGCACCCGCGCACCAGCAGCGGCATCGCCACGTTCTCCGCGGCCGTGAATTCCGGCAGCAGATAGTGGAATTGCCAGACGAAGCCCGCCTCGCGATTGCGGAACTCAGCCGCTTCGTCCATCGACAGCGAATTCAGTTGCAATTGCGCGCAGTATACGTCACCCGCGGAAGCGTGATCAAGAGCGCTGAGGATGTGCAATAAGGTACTCTTCCCCGCGCCGGATTCTCCGACAACCGCGAGCATCTCGCCTCGCTTCACCTCAAACGACAAATTTTCAAAGAGCACCAAGTCCGATTCGCCGGACCGGAAAACCTTCTTTAATCCTCGAACCCGGAGTAGCGCGTCCTGACTCGACACCCGTTCCGTCACCTGCTCCGTTAGATGCACTCCGCCTCCGCTTCGGTCCATCCAGTGCCGCCCCTAGCTGCCAGGCGGCACGAACAGTAGGTCGGGCCATCTTCTCACATTGTGCGCTGGGGCCACATGGCCCATTCGAACCATATTGCAGAATCGCCGAAAGCACTTCGTCAGAAGAATCCTTCACAGTGTATCGTTCCTTGGTTTCGGAGGGCAGTGACTCACGCCACGCCGTGGCAGGAAATCCGAAAAATGTCATGCTGAGCGCAGCAAGGAGAGAGCGAAGCGAACTCATCGCGGAGTCGAAGCATCCCTACCCGCGTCACGACTGCAGGCGGCTTGGGTCCCGTGGGCGGGCAAGTCTCAAGGGTCGACTTGCACGCGCCTTTGGGCCTTTGACACAAAGGCCCGTGGCAGAGAAACTATTGGGGTTTGCAGGTCCACCTTCAAATGCGATCTCACTTTCTTCTGCTAACCTCGGCCTTCCTGTTAACAACCACGATCTCCACCATTGATCTCCCCAGCGCTCATGCAGACACGAGCCCGCTTGACATTGTGATTTCAGGTGGTCGAGTCATGGATCCCGAGTCCGGGCTAGATTCCGTCCGCAACGTCGGCATTCGCAACGGCAAAATTGTCGCGATCACGGAAAAGGCTCTCGAGGGCAAGCAGAGAATTGATGCGCGCGGCCTAGTGGTCGCTCCGGGTTGTATCGATCTCCACGAACACGGCCAGGAACCCCGAAATTACGAATTCCAGGCCCATGACGGAGTGACTACATCACTCGAACTCGAACGTGGCACAGCCGATGTCGATGGCTGGTATGCGCAGCGGGAAGGCAAGTCGCTGATCAACTACGGCGCCAGCGTCGGGCACATCCCAGTGCGTATGCAAATCATGCACGACCCCGGCACGTTCCTTCCGGTAGGAGACGCCGCACACCGCGCCGCCACCGCGGAAGAAGTGGACCAGATTCGCGCTGCCGTCGCTAAAGGATTGCAACGCGGCGCACTCGCCGTAGGCATGGGAATCAACTACACCTCGGCTGCTTCGCACGCAGAGATTGTCGACGTGTTCAAGGTTGCTGCCGCGTATCACGCGTCGGTCCACGTTCACCTCCGCTACGCCGGAATGAAGGAACCCACCTCCGGCCTGGCTGCGATCGAGGAGGTCATCGCGGCCGCCGCTTCCACGGGCGCTCCTCTGCATGTGGTGCACATCACAAGCATGGGACTGAAAGACACTCCCAGGCTTATCGCGATGGTTGAAGGCGCACGCGCGCGAGGACTGGACGTTACAACCGAGGCCTATCCCTATCCCGCTGCCAGTACGGCCATCGACTCCGCGGTTTTCGATCCCGGCTGGCAGGAAGCGGAAGGGATTACTTACAAAGACCTTCAGTGGGCCCAAACCGGTGAACCTCTCACTGCCGAAACTTTCGAAAAATACCGCAAGCAGGGCGGCATCGTAATCATCTTCTCCATCCCCGAAAGCGCCGTTCGCGAAGCCCTGGCAAATCCCATCGTGATGGTTGCGAGTGACGGTATGCCCATCACAGGCCCGAAGGTGCATCCCCGCGGCCAGGGCACTTTCTGCCGAGTGCTTGGCCATTATGTGCGCGAAGAAAAAGTTCTGGACCTGATGAACGCGCTGCGCAAGATGACGCTACTCCCCGCGCAGCGCCTGGAAAAGCGCGCACCCGTTTTCCAAAATAAGGGCCGCATCCGTCTCGGGGCCGACGCCGACATTACGATCTTTAACCCCCACGCCGTAATCGATAAAGCCACGTTTGAAGACCCACTCCAGTTCTCGGCTGGAATTTCTTACGTGCTTGTAAATGGCGTACCGGTTGTAAAGGAGGGGGCCACTGTTTCAGAAGTTTTCCCCGGCCGAGCGGCACGGGCTCCCGTGTCGCAGTAGTGGCTTGGAAGAAGAACATGCCCCCAACTCTTTTGCGAGACATGGGAACTGCCTACACTTTCACTTCACTCTCCACGTTGACCAGCGCCCGCAGCGACTCCCCATAAGGCTCCCGCGCAATGCCGTGCTCGGTGATAATCGCAGTTACGTACTTGGCGGGGGTCACGTCGAAGGCGGGGTTCTCGATAGACACGCCGTCAGGCACCATCTGCTTTCCGGCGATGTGGGTGATCTCCCTCGCATTCCGTTGCTCGATAGGAATCTTGCTGCCATCAGGACAGGCAAGATCGACCGTTGAAATCGGCGCAGCCACGTAGAACGGGATGCCATGCTCCTTGGCCAGGACGGCGACGGTGTACGTTCCGATTTTGTTGGCCACGTCACCGTTGGCCGCGATGCGGTCGGCGCCTACGACGATGGCTCCGATCTTGCCCTGCTTCATCATCGCGCCCGCCATGTTGTCGGAAATGACGGTTGTGGGGATACCGTCTTTCATCAGCTCCCAGGCAGTGAGGCGCGAGCCTTGCAGGAAGGGCCGCGTTTCGTCGGCATAGACGTGGATTTTCTTGCCTTGCTCCACCGCCGCGCGGATCACTCCCAGCGCGGTGCCGTACCCAGCCGTAGCCAGAGCGCCGGCATTGCAGTGCGTAAGCACTCCGCCTTCGCTCGGCATGAGCGTGGCGCCGTGCCGTCCCATAGCCTGGTTGGCGGCGATGTCTTCGGCGTGCATGCGCCGGGATTCTTCTATGAGTTCCTGTTTTATTTGCGCGATGGGACGAATGCGCAGGCGCTCGAACTTCTGCTGCATGCGGCGGATCGCCCAGAAAAGGTTGACGGCGGTGGGCCGGGTTTTGCCCATGATGTCGCAGGCCTGGTCGAAGTCGCGTTTTAGATCGCCCGCAGACTCGGCCGTGGAATTCTTGACGGCCAGCGCGATGCCCATGGCCGCCGCCACGCCGATGGCTGGCGCTCCGCGCACGACCATATTGCGAATCACGTCGGCAACCTGTTCGTGCGTCTTGCAGGTCACATAGGTTTCTTCCGTGGGCAGCTTCGTCTGGTCGATGAAGCGTATGCCGTGGTCAGTCCATTCGAGGGTTTGAATCATATTTCGGTCGTTGGTCGTTAGCCGTTAGCTCGGCCTAGACTCTATGCGCCGCGCAGCGGTCTCCCGGAAGATTCGTGACTGCCGGTCGCCCGCAGATTTCACAATTGGCGGCGACGGCAAAGATTGCGGGCTCGGTGTCAGCCGTTTGCAGAATATGCTCGGCGCGCACATCACTCGCGGTGAAGATGGAAACGAACGGCGCCGGAGCCGCAGCCTTCTCCACATTGGGCCTTCCCTTAGCCTCTTCGCGCTCCACCAGGCACATGACGCCAGCAATCTTAAATCCGAATTCTCGGGCTACCTCGATCGCCTGCACAGTGGAGGCGCCAGTCGTACAAACGTCATCGACGATTACCACACGCGCGCCCTTTTGACGAAAGCCTTCGATGCGTTGTCCGGTCCCGTGCTGCTTTTCCGCCTTGCGAACCAGAAAGCCGTGCAGTTCGCCGCTCACCACCGAGACCGCAACGACGATGGGGTCGGCTCCCATGGTGAGGCCGCCAATGGCTTGCGGCTTCCATCCCCGCTCACGGATTTCATCGAAAAAAACCTGGCCTGTCAGGCGCGCCCCTTTGGCGTCGAGCGTCGTGGTCCGGCAGTCGATGTAGTAGTCGCTGGTGCCTCCAGAAGAGAGCTTGAACTCGCCCAGTCGGAAGGATTTATGGGAGAGCAGGTGCAGCAGATCCTGGCGCGAAGAATACATGAAATCTTACGATACCACGGAGATCAGCCTTGGGGCCTCCCACGCCAAGCCTGGCTACCCAGCCTCGCGTCGAGCAAGCGTGTTAACCTGAATATTCTGCCCACAACGACCTTCGAGGTATGAAATTGCAGAGTGCGCGAAAGTTTCTGTTCTTCTTTATTATTGGTCTCCTTCTTGCAGATTGGGGCGGCTCCGGGCTGGTTCCGACGGCGTTCGCCGAGGGTACGCGCACCTGGGAACAGTCAAAGTTTGAGGAACTGACCAAGGGAACGGCCACCGGGGTAGCCATTCGCAGCACGGGCGGCCTGGAGCTGGCGCCCACGTTCAACAGTCTGTATGTCACGCCTTCCACCTACATCTGGGCGATTACGGCAGACGATGGGGGCAACGTGTATGTGGCGGCGGGCGCGCCCGCGCGCGTGTATCGCATCACGCCCGATGGCAAGGCGACGATCATTTTCGAGCCCAAAGAACTGCAAGTCCAGGCTCTTCGGACCGGCCCCGGCGGCGTGATCTATGCGGGTACCGCTCCCGATGGCAAGGTATATAAACTCGAACACCAGCCGCCCGGCAAGTCGAAGCCGGCAAAATCGGAGGCGAGTTCGGCAGCTGCCTCCGAGAAAGACTCCAGACCTGCCGTAGATCCGTCGTGGAGTGCTTCCGTCTATTTCGAGCCGGGTACGAAGTACATCTGGGACCTGGCGCTGGACAAAGCTGGCAACCTCTATATAGCGACCGGCGACCACGGAGAAATCTACCGCGTCACGGCGAAAGGCGAGCACTCGGTTTTTTTCAAGAGCGACGAAACCCATATTCGAGTGCTGGCCTTCGACGCACAGGACAATCTGATTGCGGGATCGGACGGCAGTGGTCTGATCTATCGGATTTCTCCAGCGGGCGAGGGGTTTGTGTTGTACAGCGCCCCAAAGAAAGAGATCACGGCGCTGGCGCTCGACCGTTCCGGTAACATCTATGCGGCGGCAGTTGGCGAGAAACGGAGCGCCGGCTCAAGCGCACCGCCTGCGCCAGCCACGTTGCTGACCATGGGAGCGAGCGTGCCCACAGGAGGCGCGGGGGCGCAAGCTCCGGGCATCACGATCACGCCCGCGCCCGGCACTCCGCCCATGACCAGCCCGTTTCCATTTCCCGGCGGCGGCGTAAGCGGTGGCTCCGATGTGTATCGCATCGCCAAGGACGGTTCTCCCGCGCGCGTGTGGACTTCGCACGAAGACATTGTCTATGCCCTAGCCTTTGATGCCCAGGGACGCCTGCTTGCCGGCACAGGCAATCGCGGGCATATTTTTGCCGTCACCGGGCTGGACGATTTTTCCGATCTCTTGAAAGCCGCGGCTTCGCAGGTAACGGCCTTTGCCAAGGCTCCCGGCGGGGGCTTGTACGCATCGACCAGCAATCTTGGCAAGGTTTTCGTGCTGGGACCCGGCCCCGAGGCTGAGGGCACATACGAAAGCGACGTGTTTGACGCGCGAATTTTCTCGCGCTGGGGACGCGTAGAATTTCGCGGCACGGGCAACGTCGATCTTTACGCGCGCAGCGGAAACGTGGACAATCCAGACCGCAACTGGAGCGCGTGGAAGAAGATCGACCTCGGCAAGAACGCAGAGACCGGGATTCCGGCCGCTCGCTATGCGCAGTGGAAGGCGGTGCTCCATGCCGGGGCAACGGCGCCCGGCGTCGATACCGTGGTGCTGAATTATCTCCCCAAGAACGCCGCTCCTGAAATTGACGACCTAACCGTGCAAGTCGGCGTGAAGTATCAGCCCATGCCGAAAATGCCGGGCACCAGTATGGGACCGGATTCCAGCGGATCTTCGGGCATGCACTTCGAAGTGCCGATGCCGAGTTCGCGAGATCGCGATTCCATCGGAGTAAAGTGGAGTGCACACGATGAAAACGACGATCAACTGGTCTACTCCCTTTACTATCGCGGGGACGGCGAAACGCGCTGGCTGCTACTCAAAGACAATCTCACCGATAAGGCCTATTCCTTCGATGCCAGCCTGCTGCCGGATGGCGGTTATACCGTGAAGGTGGTGGCGTCGGACGCGCCGTCACACTCGCCCGGCGAGGCGTTGACCGCGTCGAAAGAAAGCCGCCGCTTCGAGGTGGATACAACGCCGCCGCGAATCGACGATCTCTCCGCGTCGGTCGAGGGCGGGCAGATTCACGTGAGCTTTCGCGCCAGCGACAGCTTTTCGCCGATCAAGCTCGCGGAATATTCCATCGATGCCGGCGAGTGGAAGTACATCGAGCCGGTGGGTTTGCTCTCCGATGCAAAGTCAGAAAGCTACGATTTCAAGATAGCTCCGGAAATCGCGAAAGACGGCGCTTCTTCTTCAGAGCATGTGGTGGTCGTGCGGGTTTACGATCGTTACGAGAACCTGGGCGCAGCCAAGACGCTAATATCACAAAAATAGAGCGCTCCATTCACGTGTATAGGCGCTCTCAACCTTTTCAGGAGAACAGCGCGGGCAGCACGTTCGCAACGAAGTCCACCAGAAAGTGCCCGAACATGTTTGCGACTAGATCGCGACGCCGCTGATAGAAGACGGTCAGAATTGCGCCAAGAACCAGCGCGATCAGGATGTTCGCGATTTCCCCGGTCCAATGCGCCACGGCAAAGATTGTGAGAGGTATTAACCACGATAGGAAGCGCCCGAGACCAAGAGCCTGCAGGCGTTCAATGGCGTAACCCCGATAGAATAATTCTTCCACCACGCCGGCACGCACGACCACGATGAAGACGACCCAAAGAGGAAGCTTGGCGAAAGTCTGCGATGCGGGACCATGCTCGTATCCGGTGAGCATGGCGATCCCCGCTGCGGGAAGCACACAAGCAACAGCAATCACAACGCCCCAGGCTAGCGACTTCCACACCGGAGATGTGCCAATGCCAATCGAGCGCAGCGGCAGCCCTTCACCTCGACGGACTAACCAGACCAGCGCGCCCGCACTCGCGAACATACAGGCCTCTCTGGCAAGGGTCAGGGTTGTGCCGGGCTGGGGCGAAACTGCGCGAAACAACTCCCGGATCAACAGCATGGAACATAAGGAAAAGCAAAGGCCGAACCAGGTCACCGCATTCTTGCCCGCCGGCCGTTCTATTGCTGTCGCATCGTTCATGGCACCATTTACGAAAGCTGCGCGGGAAAAGTTCCCGCGCCTTCAACGCTCCAAGCTGCGAAGCATCCTCTGCCACACTCTGGTTTTCATCGGGACATCGAACGAACTCGGGCAGTTTGAATCGGGACTTACAGCGCAGTGGTTTGGCACCCAGGTTCTCGTAACGATCGTAAACCCGCACGACCACCACATGCTCTGAAGAAGAAGTGCCGCTTTAGCGCCCCTACTGATGCACCGCCATCCCCGTCCCAATAATCTTCCCGTTCACGATTGGGTTGGTGAGCAACACCGTCGAGCTCAACCCGCCGCTGGTCGCCGCCAGCAAAAGCGTTTGCGATTGCGACGATCCCGTCTCGCTCATCGTTCCCGTCCCGTTCGACTGGATCGAATACGTTCCCGTCTGCGTCTTGGTAGTGGCAGGCTCATATACCACGTGGCCGTCGTTCACGCTCACCACCTGGCACGAACTGTTCCACGTTACCGACATGGTTTTCGCGCTGGCAGACGAATTCTCAGACCCGATGCTGGTGAGGGAAACGCTTAGGTTGCCGTTGCCGTCAAAAGTCACCGTGCCGAAATCCACCTGCGAGCCCGCCGTAGAGCCGTTCGCGGTATAGGTGATCGAAGAGTTGCTGGGACACGTAAATGTCTTCGACCAGTTGTATGTTTGAGGAGAGCTGAATTGAAGCGAGTACGCCCCATTCAGGTTGGCGTTCGAGTACTGGGCGAACGATGTGGCGGATATCAACAACATTGCGATCATCAATCCAATTTTTTTCACAAATTCTTCCATGCCGGCAAAAGCCGCAAATCTTCGGGCGTTGACTTTCGGAACCCTAACTTCGCCGGAATGGCTCGTTAGACAAATGGGCCGAAGACCCAGAGTTCGGAAATCAAAACCAGGACTATGCAACCTTACGCCCAAACCTTGTGAGGTCAATGAACCGAATGTGGTGCAACGCCCGCACGAGCGTGCTATTGCGCAAACGCCTGCGCTAACGCTCTCTCTCTTCCGCCTCAGCTTCCGCTGCCTCCGCCGCTTCATCCCCCGCACTATTCATCTCATTAAGCTTTCCCGCCCGCCGCAACTCCGGGAACATCCACGCCCACAGCCCAATCACCACCAGCGTTCCCGCTCCTCCCAGCAAAACAGCGGGAACGGTGCCAAACCACTGCGCTGTAAGCCCCGATTCAAACTGCCCGAGTTCATTCGATGTGCCGATGAAAACCATATCCACGGCCATCACGCGTCCTCGCATTTCATCGGGCGTGCGCAACTGCACGAGCGTGGCGCGAATGATCACGCTGATCATGTCGGCCGCGCCCAGTAAGATCAGCGAAATCAGCGAGAGCACCAGGCTGGTCGAGACGCCAAAAAGAATCGTGCAGACTCCGAACCCGGCCACCGACCACAGCAGCGTGGGCCCCGCCCGCCCGCGCAGCGGACGGTGCGCCAGGGCCACGGCCATCGCCGCCGCGCCCACTCCGGGAGCGGTACGCAACAGTCCCAGCCCCCACGGCCCGGTGTGAAGAATCTCGCGGGCGTAAACCGGAAGCAGAGCCACTGCCCCGCCCAGAAGCACAGCGAACAGGTCCAGCGAGATCGCACCCAAAATCAGCTTCTCGCGCCAGATGAAATGCAGGCCGGCAAACACCGTCTTCAGTGTCGTGGGTGCGCGCCGCCGCGTTTGCGGCCGCGTCTTAATGCGGAACATAGATAACAGCGCGCCCACGGCGGTGAGCATGGCAGCGGCATAAACGGCGGAGGGTCCCCGGAAAAGCGCGTAGAGAATTCCGCCGAGCGATGGTCCAAGAATGGTTGCGGCCTGGAAGGTGGTCGCGTTCCAGGCGACGGCATTGGCGAAGTGTTCATCGGGAACCAGTTGCGGCAGAATCGAGCGGCTGGCCGTCCCGTTGAACGAGCGCACTACGCCCAGCAGAATCAGTACAACGTAGATGAGGCGAACGGGGTGCGTGCCCCGCTCCGAGAGAATCAGCAAAAGGGCCGAGCATAGCGCGTATCCCGCATAGCACGCACCCAAGACCTTGCGCCGCTCGAATCGGTCGGAGGCATGGCCGCTGACCAGAAACAGCAAGATGCCCGGAAGAAACTGCGCCAGTCCCACGAGCCCCAGGTCGAGAGCGCGCTTTGTAATGTCATATACCTGCCATCCCACGGCGACCGCCTGCATCTCGACCGCGGCCACGATGAGGAAGCGCGCAATCTGAAAGAGCACGAAGTCCGGATGCGTGAAGGCGATGCGTCCAGCTCTGGAGTCGGCAGGTGCGGGCATGGATCTTAAGTGATCTTAGCAATGCTGAGCAGTTTCTAATGTGCCACAGAACGACGGGACGCGCATGCGTGGCTGATGGGGCGAAAATCCATTGACTCATCGTGATGAGTCACATAAACTCATCATATGGCTAAGCGACTACAGGTGATTCTGCAGGACCCCGAATATCGGGAAATCCAGCGCATGGCGCGCGCGCGCCACATGTCGCTGGCCGAGTGGGTGCGGCAGGCACTGGAGAGGGCGCGGCACCGCGAGCCGCTGGGCGATCCTGGGAAGAAGCTCCAAGCCATTCGGGCCGCCCTCAAGCATGAATTTCCCACCGGGGATATCGAGCAAATGCTGGCAGAAATCGAGAGTGGTTACGGCACCGGGCCGCAGCCGTGATTTTTGTCGATTCCAATGTTCCGATGTATCTCGTCGGCGCCCCCCATCCCCACAGGAGCGACGCGCAACGATGGCTTGAAAAACTGGTGAGCGAGCGCGAGCGTCTGGTGACTGACGCCGAAGTACTGCAGGAAATTCTCCACCGCTATGCCGCGATCAACCGCCACGATGCGATTCAACCCGCATTCGACGCTTTGCTGGGCGTGACGGATCAAGTGCTGGCTGTGGAACGCGGCCATGTTGAGCGTGCGAAAGAAATTGTTCTTGGACGTCGACATCTTTCCGCTCGCGATGCGGTGCACCTCGCCGTGATGGAGCGCCACGGCATTGAGCGCATTTTGACCTTCGATTCCGGCTTTGACGGCTTTCCCGGAATCACGCGGCTCTTCTGATTCGAGTGCGTAGCTTTTATTTGCCGGAATCTCCACACTGCACCAGAGGCGGTCGCTATAATCCGACTTGGCCGAAAGCTGACGGCTGAAACCTCGTATGCGCTTCGAGCTTTTCATCGCGACCCGCTACTTGCGCGCCAAGCGCCGTCAGGCGTTTATCGGCATCATCACGGGCATCTCGATTGTCGGAGTAGCCGCGGGAGTGGCCTCGCTTATCGTCGCGCTCGCCATCAACAACGGCTTTCGCCAGGACTTGCAGGAGCGCCTGATCGGATCGACTTCGCACGTCAGCTTGCTGCGCGTGGCCGATGACGGCATCAAGGATTGGCCGCCGCTGCTCGATCGTCTTTCCAAACAGCCTCACGTGGTCGCCGCCGCTCCTGCAATTTTCGAGCAGGTGCTGATCTCCCGCGGACCCCGCGCCCGCGGCGCAGTCCTCAAGGGCATGATTCCAGCGGATGAACGGCGTGTGGGAGATCTGCTGAACTCGGTAAAAGAGGGATCAGCGGCGGACTTGGACCCTGCTCCGACCATCGCGCATGGCGCGAGCGAGTCGGGTGACCAACCCTCGGCCCCACAAGCATTGGCGGCTTCATCGCCGGATTCCCTGGCCGACGTGCACGCCCGAGTGGCCGCCATGCCTCCACTCATCCTCGGCAAAGACATGGCCGACAATCTGGGCGCAACTGTCGGCTCTGTCGTGTTAGTGACCAGCCCGCAGGGCGAACTGACTCCGTTCGGGATGGTGCCGAAATACAGCCGCTTTCGCGTGGTGGGAATCTTTAACTCCGGCTTCTTCGATTACGACTCGTCGTGGGCGTTCACGCGGCTCTCAGACGCCCAGGCCCTGTTCGGCCTCGGCGATCTGATTTCGGTTATTGAGTTCAAGGTCGACGACATCTACAAAGCGGACCGGGTTTCCCGCGAACTCGAAGATGCTGCTGGAAAAGGTTTCATGGCCACCAACTGGATGGAACAGAACAAAGCTTTGTTCCATGCCCTCCGCATGGAGGGCCTTATCACGAAAATTACCGTCGGACTGATTGTGTTCGTGGCCGCTCTCAACATTCTGATTTCTCTGATCATGATGGTCATGGAAAAAACCAGAGACATCGCCGTCCTCATGTCGATGGGCACGCGCAAGTCGCAGGTGCGAAACATCTTCATCGCCCAGGGAGTTCTGATCGGCGTAATCGGCACCGCCATCGGCCTGGTGCTCGGATACGCCTTATGCTATGCGGGAGGCCATTATCACATGATTCCGCTCTCGCCCGAAGTCTATTCCATCGACTACGTCCCCTTCGCGCCGAGCCTGTGGGATGGCATATGGGTTGTACTGGTTGCCCTCGGAGTTTCGTACATAGCTACGCTCTATCCCTCATGGTCCGCCGGCCGAACTCTGCCTGCAGAAGCCCTGCGCTACGAATAACGCAATTGGAACTTTTCCCCAACCGCCGCCGTACAATTTTAAGTAGAGAGATAAAGATTAGAGATAAAGATTAAGGACGTCCGATCATGTTCACTTTCTTCGTGTGGTGCGTTCTCTTCCTGCTCTGCTGGCCCCTGGCTCTGCTGGCGCTGGTCGCCTACCCGTTCGTCTGGCTGCTCCTGCTGCCATTTCGCATTCTTGGCGTCGCGGTGCACGGAGTTCTGGAGATCGTCTATCTTGTCATCACACTTCCGTTCAGGCTGCTAGCCGCGCCGTTTCGCGTCTAGGCAGATCGGAGGAGAATCTTTGGGCTCAACTCTCCATCACCTTCAACCCCTCGCTCACCACCAACCGCGCCTCGGTAGCCCGCTGCACATCCTCCGCCGTCAAGCCCGGAGCCACTTCCTCCAGCACCAACCCCCGCTCCGTCACCCGGATGTAAGCCATCTCCGTCACAATCGTATCCACGACTTTCACGCCGGTAAGTGGCAGCGTGCACTTCTTTAGAATCTTCGGAGCGCCGTCCTTGGTGGTGTGCTCCATCGCCACCACCGTGCGCCGCGCTCCGGCCACGAGATCCATCGCTCCGCCCATCCCCTTCACCATTTTTCCCGGGATCATCCAGTTCGCCAGATTGCCCGACTCATCCACCTCCATCGCGCCCAGCACGCTCAAATCAACGTGCCCGCCGCGGATCATGGCAAAGGAGTCGGCGCTCGAAAAATACGATGTCCCCGCCATCTCGCTCACCGTCTCCTTGCCGGCGTTGATCAGGTCGGCGTCTTCCTCGCCCTCCACCGGATAAGGCCCAATGCCAAGCATCCCGTTCTCCGACTGGAGAACCACTTCCATCCCCTGCGGAACATGATTCGCGATCAGCGTAGGCATCCCAATGCCGAGGTTCACATAGAACCCATCCCGCAGTTCGCGCGCAATGCGCGTCACAATCCGTTCGCGCTTCTCGACGTCTTTTCCAGGTTTGTTCATTATCCTTTGTTCTCGGAACTCGGTACTAGGTACTCGCCTTCCTCACCGTCCGCTTCTCAATCCGCCGCTCATACAACGCGCCTTGAAAAATCCGCTTCACGTATACCGACGGCGTATGCACCAGATCCCCATCCAACTCACCCACTTCCACCAACTGCTCGACTTCCGCAATCGTCACCTTCGCCGCGGTGGCCATGATCGGATTAAAATTCCGCGCCGTTTTCCGGTACACCAGATTCCCCATCCGGTCGCCCTTCCACGCTTTGACAAACGCGAAGTCCGCTTTCAACCAGCGCTCCATGATGTAAGCGCGGCCATCGAACTCGCGCGTCTCTTTGCCTTCCGCGACAATAGTCCCCACACCCGTCGGCGTAAAGAACGCGGGAATGCCCGCGCCTGCCGCGCGCATGCGTTCGGCAAATGTTCCCTGCGGCACCAGATCGAGTTCCACCTTCCCCGCCAGCACCATCGATTCCAGCAGCTTGTTCTCGCCGACGTAGGTTCCGATGTGCCGCCGAATCTGGCCCGCCGAAAGCAACAGCCCGTTGCCAAGTCCATCGACGCCCACGTTGTTGCTGATGGTGGTTAAGTTCTTCGACCCCTTCCGCACCAGCGCGCGAATCAGATTCTCCGGAATCCCGCACAGCCCAAACCCCCCGATCATGATGACCGAATTGTCTCCGACATCCCGAATCGCCTCATCGGCGTTGGCCACAACCTTATTCATAGCGTCCGCATTCTAAATGCAATTCACCAAGGAGCGCTTCTGCGTGGTGAATCACGCTTTCTGCGCCGGATTCTTCTTCAACCCATGCGCCTGCTCAAACTCCTCCGCCAACGCCCGCGTCGACAGATTTTCGCGGATGTGTGCCAGCCGCTGCTCCACCATAAATAGTGCGTCTTCCAGATTCTTCTTGTTGCTGATGGCAATGTCCCGCCACATCGAATACGGACTCGCCGCAATCCGCGTCATCTCCCGCAAAGCCCGCCCACCAGCCGGCAGCAACGGCGCATCTTCTCCAAACTCCTCCACCAGCGCCGCCGCCAGCGCCGTCGAAATCATCTGCGGCAGGTGGCTGATCCACGCACACAGCCGGTCGTGATCTTCGGGCGGCAGAATCGAAATGCGTGCCCCAATCTGAGCGATCCACCCCGCAAATTCCGCGAACATGCCTTGGTGCAGATTCTGTCCCGGCAGAGGCGTTAAGAACCACACCGCGTTCTGAAATAAGTCGGCATCCGCATAATCTACGCCACTGTGTTCCTTCCCCGCCATCGGATGCCCGGCCAGAAATCGCCTGCCCGCACTCTTGCCAAACACGTTCAGTGCCTGGTGCGCCACCACCGCCTTGGTGCTTCCCACGTCCGTCAGCAGCGTGCCCGCCGGAAGCCCCGGACCCAGTCGCCCAATCAAATCCACAATCGCCAACACCGGCGTCGCCAGCACGACCAACTGGCTGCCTCGCACCGAGTCCGCGGGCTCAACAAATCCGCTGTCGATCACGCCCCGCATCTTCGCCTTCTTAAGCGCCGACTCCCGGTCGCAGCCCACAATCCGCCCCGCGAACTGCCGCTTCCGCAGCGCCAGCGCAAAAGACCCGCCGATCAGCCCCGTCCCAATGATCGTGATTTGCCGAATCGGCATAAAAAGAATTGAGTAATCGGGTAATTGAATAATCGGGTAATTTGAACTTCTCTGTGCGCTCTGTTTTCAAATTACCAAATTACAAAATTGCCCAATTACCCAATTTTTCTTCCTACCGCCGGCGCAATCATCCGCAACTCGTCCATCAGTTTGGCGAACTGCTCGGGAAAAAGCGACTGCGCTCCGTCCGACCACGCCTGATCCGGTTCGCAATGCACTTCGATCAGCAGCGCATCCGCTCCCGCCGCCACCGACGCCCGCGCCATAGGCGCAACCTTGTCGCGCCGCCCCGTTCCATGCGACGGATCGGCCGTCATCGGCAGATGCGATAGCTTGTGAATAATCGGAATCGCCGAAATATCCATCGTGTTCCGGGTGTAAGTCTCAAACGTCCTGATCCCACGTTCGCACAAAATCACTTCATAGTTCCCACCCGCCATAATGTATTCTGCTGAGAGCAGCAACTCCTCCAGCGTCGCCGCGATCCCGCGCTTCAGCAGCACCGGCTTGCGCACTTTTCCCAGTTCGCGCAGCAGATTGAAGTTCTGCATGTTGCGCGCCCCCACCTGGAGTATGTCGACATACGGCAGCATCATGGCAATCTGCGAGATCTCCATCACCTCGCTGATCACCAGCAGCTTGAACTTGTCTCCCGCTTCGCGCAGCAATTTCAGCGCATCTTCTCCATGCCCCTGAAAAGAATAAGGAGAACTGCGCGGTTTGAACGCTCCGCCCCGCAGCACCCGCGCGCCGGCCTTCGACACCGCCTCCGCCGTAGCAAATAGCTGCTCCCGCGATTCCACCGAGCACGGTCCCGCCATGACCACAACTTCGTTGCCGCCGATGTCCACCCCATTCGCCAGTTTGACGACTGTCCCTTCCGGACGAAAGCTTTTGCCTGCCAACTTGTACGGCGAACTGATGCGATGGACTTCCTGCACTCCGGGAAACAGCTCCAGGTTGCGGATGTCAAAATCAATTCCCGCGCCCACCGCGCCCAGCACGGTTTGCCGCGCCCCAGTCGAACGGTGCACCTCAAATCCCAGCTTCACCAGATGCTCAATCACCTGCTGAATCTGCACTTCATCCGCCACGTCCTGCATTGCGACAATCATAAGAAAATCCCTGATTCTTGGCTTTTAGCTGTTAGCGAATGTTTGTCACTCTGAGCGAAGCGAGGAACCTGTCTTCGCGTCCACGGCCAACCATCCCGCCCGCTAGTCGTTTACCCCAGAATCCAACTCCGTCTCCGCCTTCGCCGCGTCCGCCTTGGCCCCGATTCCCTCCTTTTGAATGTTCCGCATCACATCCATAATCCGCTCGAAAATCCGCACCACATCCCGCCCCGGCAGCGGACCTCGATTCATCTTCTGTACATTCTCAAACACAATCCGCTCCCGCTCCGGCTCGTAAATCGGCAAATTTGTGTCGCGCTTCAGCCGCCCGATCTCGACCGCTGCCCGCGCCCTCTCGCTCAGCAGCTCCACCAGCCGCCGGTCAAGGTCGTCGATTTTCTTTCGCCAATCCGCAATATCCATAACACCCTTGCAGTCTTGATACTCGTCCTGTCATCCTGAGCGAGGATTGTGCTTCGCGAATGCGAAGCACAACCGCAGTCGAGGGATCGCTAACTCGTCGGCGCCGCTGTTCTCAAGGCGTTTCTATGACGTTCGCGTTTCAAGTCCTCGCCGCATGGGAGTCGTTCAAACCCTCGCTAAACTCACAGCGGTCAGGTTCCCCACAAATTCGCCCACAGCCTCCGCTTCCCGTCCGCGATTCCGCTCAATCGTCTCGACAATCGCGCTGCCCACAACCACCGCATCCGCAAACTTCCCCACTTCGGCAAACTGCTCCGCATTCGAAATCCCAAACCCAACCGCGATCGGCAACTTGGTCACCCGCCGCAACCGCCGCACCAGCTTCTTAGCATCGGCCGCCACTTGCTGCCGCGCTCCCGTCACCCCGGTCCGCGACACCGCGTACACAAATCCTCGCGATGCCTCCGCAATCCGCTTCAAGCGCTCATCCGGACTGGTCGGCGCAGCCAGAAATACCGGAGCCAGGTCATGTACCTGCATCGTCCGCAGATACTCGCCCGCTTCTTCGACCGGCAAATCTATTACCAACACGCCATCCACTCCCGCGTGCCGTGCCACCATGCAGAACTTCTCCATCCCCATCCGCAAGATCGGATTCAAATACGAAAACACAACCAGCCCTGTGGACTGCGCCTGCTGCCTCACCTCGGCAGCCAGCGTCAACACCTGTGCCAGGCAAGTTCCATGCTTCAGCGCCCGCTCGCTCGCCCGCTGAATCACCGGACCATCCGCCACCGGATCGCTGAACGGCACGCCCAGCTCAATCACATCCGCACCAGCCTCAATCGCAGCCAACACCACGGCTCGCGTAGTAGCGAGATCCGGATCGCCACAAGTTACATACACCACCATCCCCGGTTTTTTGTAAAAAGATAAAGGCATAAAAGATTGAGTCATTGAATCACTGAGAGATTGACTCAATCTCTCAATGATTCATTCCAGCTTCAGCGATTCCCGCATAATCCCAATATCCTTATCTCCGCGCCCGGAAATATTCACAATCACCACATCGGATTTCTTCATCCTGGGCGCGCGCTTCACCACCTCCGCCACCGCATGCGCCGACTCCAGCGCTGGAATAATTCCCTCCGTCCGCGCCAGCAACGTAGTCGCCTCCAGAGCCTCCGCATCCGACGCCGGAACGTACTCTGCCCGGCCCGCGTCTCTCAATGCCGCGTGCTCCGGACCAATCGACGGATAATCCAGCCCTGCCGAGACCGAGTGCGTATTCGCAATTTGGCCCGCCGAATCCTGCAACACGTAAGAATATGTTCCCTGCAAAACTCCCGGCGAGCCTCCGCGAAACCGCGCCGCATGTTCGCCGAGTCCTTCGCCGCGTCCGCCTGCCTCCACGCCGATCAAGCGAACCTTCTTATCTTTTATAAACTCGTAGAAAATTCCGATCGCATTCGATCCTCCGCCCACGCAAGCGATCACCGCCGCCGGCAGTTTCCCCTCGGCCTTCAATATCTGCGCCCGCGCCTCGCGCCCAATCACGCGATGAAAATCCCTCACCATCGTCGGATACGGATGCGCCCCCAGCACGCTCCCCAACAGATAATGCGTGGTGCGCACATTCGTCACCCAGTCGCGCATCGCCTCGTTGATCGCATCCTTCAAAGTCCGCGATCCCGATTCCACCCCGCGCACTTCCGCTCCCAACAGCCGCATGCGGAACACGTTCAACTCCTGCCGCCGCATGTCCTCGGTCCCCATGTACACCACGCATTCGAATCCCAGCAGCGCGCACACGGTCGCCGTAGCCACGCCATGCTGCCCCGCGCCGGTCTCGGCGATCACGCGGCGCTTGCCCATGCGCTCTACCAGCAGCCCCTGTCCCAAACAGTTGTTAATCTTGTGCGCTCCGGTGTGGAGCAAGTCTTCGCGCTTCAAATAAATCTTCGCCCCGCCCAACTTCTGCGTAAGCCGCCGCGCAAACGAAAGCGGCGTAGGACGCCCCGCATAAGTCCGCAACAACTCCTCCAACCGACGCTGAAACTTGGGATCGCGCTTCGCCTTCCCGTATTCGCGATCCAGTTCCTCGAGCGCCGCCATCAAAGTCTCCGGCACATACCGCCCGCCGTAAACCCCAAACCGCCCCGGTTCGCTCGTAGAAGAAGCCCGAGGGTGCCCCACTCTAGCCGCATTCTTTGCGGCTAGAGGCTGCCCTGAGCGAGCGTAGCGAGTCGAACGGGTGGGGATTTTGACTCTCGTCGTTCTTGGAACCGTCGCCATACCTAACTCGTCTTCCGATCGATTTCCCGCACCGCCTTCACAAACGCCCGCACCTTCTCCGGATCTTTCTTCCCCGGTCTTGCCTCGACCCCCGAAACCACATCCACTCCCCAAGGCTTCAGAATCCCCATCGCATCTCCAACATTTACTGGCGTCAATCCGCCGGCAACAACCAACTTCACGCCGTCCCGCCGCATGGCTTCTGCGATCGCGACGGCCTTCTCCCAATCAAATGTTTTCCCCGTTCCGCCCGGCATCTGCAAATCGCCCGAGTCGAGCACAAACGTGTCCATTAATCCTTCGGGAATTGGAAATTCCTTGGGTCGCTTCCGTGCGATGTTGACGAAGTTAAACTCTCCCTTTTGAATCTCTTCTTTATCGCCAAATAATCTCATGGGCAGCGCCATCAGAAATCGTGCGCGTTTGGGAAGCAGGGACACTTCCAGCACGCTGCCTACGCTCCTCCTCCCACCATTTTCTACCGAAAGATACGACTGGAGCCCGGTCAATCCCACTTCCAGAAGAACTCTCGCCGGGTCAAGCTGGCCGCCATTCACAAATACCCCAATCTTCTCCACGCTCTCCGGCAGCTTCTCCACAATCGCCCGCGCAGCCTCAACCGTAATGTTCCGCGGACTCTTCTCGTAAAAGACGAACCCCACCGCGTCCGCCCCTGCTTCAACCGCAGTGAGCGCATCCTCCAAATTCGTCGTCCCGCAAATCTTCACCCAAGTCATACGCACAATTGTCTGCTACAGGTAAAAATCGACCCGCACAGTCACGCTCACTTTCCGCTCGGTACTCGGTACTCGGTACTAGCGACTAACCCCCGCAGCGCCTCTCCCGGCCGCTCCGCCCGCATCAGCGACTCGCCGATCAAGAACGCCTGATACCCCGCCGCCCGCAACCGCGCGATGTCTTCACCTGAGCGAATTCCACTCTCCGCTACCCGCACCACACTCTTCGGAACCCGCTCCGCCAGCCGGAACGCTGTCTCGGCGTTCACCTTAAACGTCCGCAGATCGCGCGTGTTCACTCCAATCAAATCGCACCCCGCATCCACAGCCTGCTGCAACTCTTCCTCATCGTGCACTTCGCACAAAACGTCCAGCCCACGCGAACGCGCGCCCAGCGCCAGCCCCATCAACTCTATCTGCGACAAAGCCGCCACAATCAGCAACACCGCATCCGCGGAATTCGCCCGTGCTTCCAATAACTGAAATTCATCCACGATAAAATCCTTGCGCAAACAAGGAATCTTCACCGCCGCAGACGCTAGCCGCAAGTTTTCCAGCGAACCTTGAAAGAACTCCTCATCCGTCAGCACCGAAAGCGCCGCTGCGCCCGCCGCTTCCAGTTCCCGCGCCAACTCCTCTGCACAAAACTCAGCCCGGATCAATCCTTTCGACGGCGACGCCTTCTTCAACTCCGCAATCACCGCCACTCCGCTTCTGCTTTTTTCCAGCAAAGCCCTCCGAAACCCGCGCGGCGCATGCTGTTCCGCCCGCCGCTCCAGCTCAAGCGGGTCAGCCGCGAGCTTGGCCGCCGCGACTGTTCTCCGAGTGGCGCCGACAATCTGATCAAGAAAAACAGGCATAACAAGTGCCTGAATTATACGGGAAGGACCGATTTGCGAATCGAGACGGCGGTCATTGGCAAACGCTCTCAATCTCCTTATAAGGCTTCTCCGCGTGCTCCGGATACTTAATCCCTTTCACCTGCATCCACTGATCCAGCAAGGTGCCCGCATCATGCAGCCCCACATCTGGATCGCCCTCATACGCCACATCGTTCTCCGCTTCTTCCAGCGTCACCAGCTTGAATCCCTTTTTCTTCAGCAGATCCAGTGCATCCGGCAGAATCGTGCTGCTGAACGCCCCCAAGTGCATCAGCAACACATAACTGATGTCGTGCCCGTAAATCAGCTTCGCCTGCTCGCGCCCGAGGTCAAGAAATTCCGAAGCCGTACTCAAATAACTCGACCGCAGCCACTCAATCGATTTCTTATCGTTTTTCGCCGCACACCGCGCATACGCCGTGTTCCACAAGTAGTCTTCCCAGTCCAGCGTCACTTGCGCAATCCTGTATCCGCGCGCCTTTAGGTAGGCCCGCACCGCCCGCCGCTTCTCCAGCGTGTCTCCCTCGCGCAGATACGGATACCGCAACCAGTGCCAGTCATCCTTCGCCTCCAGCAATTCCAACACCGGCTCGTTCTCTTCGATCTCCCGCTCGAATGCCTCGGCTGGATTCTGCTCCAGATCCATATGCGAATAGGTATGATTTCCGAACGGCTCCGCCGCCGCCCACAACTTCAGCGCTTCCGCGCCATCCGCATTCCCTTCCAACTTTTTCGCATTAATGAATCCATAGACCGGAGGCACATGGCGCTTCTTCAGGATCGCCAACACATTCTTAGTGGTCTCCGCGCGCGTCACTCCCGGCGGCAGCGTTCCGTTCAGCGGCAGATCGTCGAACGTGATGGCAAGCTTTTGCGCCGCGCACATCCCGCAGAATGCCGAAAGGAAAATACAGGTGGTAAGGGAAACAGAAAACCGCGCGGACTTCCAGCGGAGGGTCCAAAGCGAAAGTTTCATCTCCGGAGTTTACTTGAATCGCGAGGGATCCAACGAAAGCAGGCTGCGGGGAAAAGGAAATTCAAGAAATTCCCGAAGGAGCAAAATCACCGCGAGGAATGAGCGATGAGTAACGTCATTTGGTGCCATCGAAGGGACTCGAACCCCCACACCGTTGCCGGTACATGGACCTGAACCATGCGCGTCTGCCAATTCCGCCACGATGGCAATCTGAATTGCAATGCAGCGGCGGCCGCCAGGCTGCCGCGTCAGGAAGACCAACTTTTCTATTTTACAGCCGCATCACAGGCTGTCAAACCAACCCTTCACCACGGAGGCACGGAGACACGGAGAACACGGGGAGGGAAGAGAACAATTTCAAAGAGTTCCTCTGTGTCTCCGTGCCTCCGTGGTGAAAAAGCCTCTCTTCAGCGCTCCCCTACCCCAGCTTCGCGGTCATCGTAATCTTCGCGTTCAGCACCTTCGACACCGGGCAACCCTTCTCCGCCGCTTCCGCGTATTTCTGAAACGTGGCGGCATCCGCGCCCGGAACCTTGCCCACTACATCGATATGGCTCGAGGTAATCGTCCAGCCGGATTCCTGCTTCTCCATCGTCAAAGTCACGTTCGTGCTGATGCTCTCCGGCGTCAGATTCGCACCGCCCAGTTGCGCCGAAAGCGCCATCGAAAAGCACGCCGCATGGGCCGCCGCAATCAACTCCTCGGGATTCGTCCCCGGCCCATTCTCGAACCGCGAGGTAAACGAATACTGCGTGTCCTTCAGCACTCCACCGGGAGCGGAAATCGATCCCTTGCCATCCTTCAGCCCACCCTTCCACACCGCGCTCGCCTTGCGTTCCATCACCTTCTCCTCGTCATCGATAGAAAATTGATTGCCTTGCCATTGTAGACGGAGGCCGCGGCGCAAGAACACTAAAGATCGTCGGTGGATCTCAGTAGAAGTCCGAGCAACTCAAATAAAATCCGCACACCGGGCAGCTCAACTTGCACCGCTGCTCCTTTAACTCCGCCGAGCAGTTGGGACAAAAGCGCTCCGGATGCGCCGCTCGCCCCGCTTCCAGCCTCAGGCCGGTCCCGGAGTCCGCGCGCGGCGCGGAAGCTTCAGCTCCGGTCTTCGAAGTTTCTGCACTCCCCAATTTTATCCCCAGGCCGTCCGCGCCCATCCGCGCAACATACCTCCGGTCGGATCTTCGCGCAAGTGGAAATCCGTCTTCCGACGCGCGCGGGCGTCCAGTGGGGTAGCGAAAATTTTTCTTCCGCGGTTCACAAAACTTTCCTCTTTCCACAGCCCGTTTTGCGCTATGATGGCTGCGCACTGAAGAGCGTCTGTCTGGCCTCGGGCGCTCTTGGCCTTCCCCCAGGAGGTAAGTAGATGTATCGGCCCTATACCAGCTCAGCGGCGGATACTCGTCCGTTTCTGGATGTCCAGTCCCTGATTCGCGATCTTGCGCAGGATTTCGTCACCTCTTTCAACACCGGCAACTACGACCAGGCTGCGGCCCTCTTCGCCCAGGACGGCGCCTACATGGCCCCGCATTACGACCCGGCCTACGGATCCAAAGCCATCGAACGTGTCCTGCGCCAACTCGGCGAAGCCGGATACGAAGACCTTCGCCTCGAAACCGTGCGCGTGGATTCCTCCGGCGACATGGCCGTGGAAGTCGGCCGCTACACCGTCGCCATCCGCCAGCCCGACGGCACCATCCGCGCCGACCGCGGCAAATACGTAAAAGCCTGGCGCCGTCTTGGGGCCTGGTTCATCGTCGCCGACTGCTGGAGCAGCAACCTGCCGGTCGCTCGGTAGCACGCTCACCGGCGGGTGTAGCTACTTTTTCATTCCACGGCGCGCTGTGGATTTCTGCCTGAAATAATCTTGCGTGCGCTCGCTGGAAGCTCCTTGGCTGGGCGCGATGTTCGTTTTGTTCTGAATGGCCGGGGCATCCCTGACAGGATCGGCCGCCCTCCCCCCCTTTTTGCATAATCTTTAGAATCATCGAGTTGGAGGGAAATTCTCCGCAACATCGGGAGTCTAAAGAACTTAGATCCTAAGATCCTTTAAATCAGGGACTTAGGGGCGCGGCGAGTTGGCTGGTGGCAACCGTCACGGCCTCGACCATGATCGCGCAAGTGACGGGCTGTGGACAAGGTCAGATGTCACATCCGGCCTGTGGAAATTCTTTACTTCGGCTTGGCGTGAAGGCGGTCGGCGAAGTCTTGGTCTTTGATGGAGTAGCTGATGAAGCGCGTCGTCAAAGTCAGAATCGTCTCGCTACAGACTGCATCGCGGCCCGTCTTTGCAAAGGACGCAAAGGTGGGGCATCCTCAGCAGGCAGAGAACGACAGCTGGTAATGAGCGGAAACCAAACACGACGGTAATCCATCTAACCTACAAGGAGAGTCCTTCGGCACATTGACGGAACGCCTGGGATGCCAGATACTTTGGAGGTCGCCACAGAAGGTCTATACATGTCCCACCTAGCTCCAACCCCGCGCAAAGAAGACGCCGAAACGCGACGCAACAAAAGCCACTGGACCGGCTTTCTCCGCCGCCTGGCCTTCTGGAAGGCGAGCGAAGAAGAAAAGATGGATCGTTTATTCACGGAGTCAGTAAACGACCTGCATCCGGAGTGGGAAAAAAGGCGGCTCGAACGCAAGGCGGCTCGCCGCTAGACAAGCATTCCCTCCTGTTTGGCGAATTCCGCCAGCAAGTAAAGTTGAGTACTAAGCTTCGCCGCCAGGTATTTCAAGACCTCCCTGTTCGTCTCCCTGGAATGTCCCGACGTCATCCGGGCCAGCAATTCCCTTAGTATCCTGTCTCGCTCCTCCGTGTTCGCGGCTTCGACTATCTCGTACGCAAAGATTTCAAGCGCCCTCCGCGGATCGGTGCTGTACGCCAGATCATGCTCCCGCGCCATCCCGCGCAGGTATTCCATGTTCAGCACATCTCCCGCGTTTAGTCTTCCAGGCATTCGATTCGTGACACCTTGCTCTTTGGGGACCGAACGGGGCGGACCATCCAGCGGATGAATGGTCCGCCCCGCCCTCCTAGTCAGATAATCTCTGGTAGATGGATGTAATCTGATAGAGGGCCGCGCAGCACGCTTCGGCTTGCGCCGCTTCGAGCACGGAAAGCATGTCTTGCTCTACCGCCAGCCATGCTCGCAAAGGCGGCCTAGAGCCGGATTGCGGGCCAGCATCTGGCAGCAATCCTCCAGTTCGCCGAGGTAGCGTGCGGCTTGGGTCTCGCTCCATTTGCGGAGGGTATATTCGCCGATGCCTAGCAGGTCGGCCTCGGCGCGGCGCGAAAATCGAAATTTCGCCACAGCTGGTTAGCGCGATGCGGGAAGGTTGAGTGTCTTACGGACGCGGCCAAAGACGTTTCTGTCGGCCACGCCGCTGGCGTCGCCTTCGTCGATCGCGCTGCGCAGGGCGGCCAACTTTGCCGCGTGCTCCTGCTGCTCACGCTTCTTCTCTTCGCGCTTCAGGTTCCGCAGGCCAGCTCGGACAACCTCACTAGCGCGCTCGTAACGGCCACTCTTTATCTTCGTGGCCACAAACCGGTCAAGTTCTGGAGTGAGATCGATGTTTCTTGTAGGCATAGCGGAGCCTTCCGGCACCTTCGCTCGAGAACATTATGGCATGAATGGGCCAGCGTTAGTCCCTTACACGAATAACCTTTTCGCGGCGCGTTCGGCCTCGGCCAAGCCTTCCTCGGTGAAGACCACCGACTTGGCCCGGTGGGTTGGATTAGAAATGAATCCCTTCTGGTGCAATCGATCCATGGTGTCCCAATCGATTGTCTTCCAGGCCTCTACTTCGTTGTGTAACGTGAGCCACAAGACAGCCAGTACGGCCTCCTCCACTTTTTGCTGGTTGAGTTTCATCGTGGTTCCTCCGTGGCAGCGAGGATAATATGCGGCCTTGCCGCTTTGGGGTCAATGGCAAATTCTTGGGCTGGTGATTCGGCGCTGCGGGCTGACAGCGGTTTCCCCTCTTGCAGCCTCCTGGGGCTGGCTCGCCTTTTGTTTTCGTTCGCTGATTATTGAAACTGATATCCGGGCTTGAGTTGGCAGCGGTAGACTCTGGTTTGGTCGGGATTTTCGCGGGCATTGCAATCTCCCCAACTCAACAGGATTGACGGGCCCAGCGGAAAGATGACGGTTTGGCCGTCGAAGTCGGCCTCCAGGCTTACGCCCTCGGCCGCGGCCGGCAAAGTGAAATTAAGCCCATCGCCAAAGATGACGGGATACGACTCGTGTACGATCTGGCTCACCATGGGATGAAACACTTCGGCTTCCAACAAGAAAGTGGCCGTGTCGGACCAGTCCCGAGCCGACACGGTGATGGTCTGGCCTCCCTGGGTAAACTTGTCCGATTCGATGGTGGTGAATGGGCATGGCCCGGCGATGCACGAGGCTCTCGCGTTGCGGAACTCGTTGCCCGCTCCCGCATCGAGAGACGCGGAGCCGAGAGCGGCTTTCCATTTGCCATCGGGTGAGCACGGACGCTGCTTCTTGCAGGGCACGTTCCCCCGATTCTCGATTTGAAATGCCTTCGCGGCGCTACCCACATTAAGCTCAGTTTGCGCTTTAATCGAATACCGCACTCGAACATTTCCGACCTTCACCTCCGGATGATGAGTGGATGCAGAAGCTTCCTTCGACACGGGCAACATATGAACCACATAGAGCTTGTCGCCGACAAACTCATGGAGGGTGAGATCCTGGTATTGAGGATGGTGAAAATGCAAGGTGATGGCATCGCCCCTCCTCACGAATCGCCGCAGATGCACAACAAAAAAGCCGGAAGAATCGGACTTAACCGCACCCGTTTCCGTGGACAAATCAGCCGGCGCGGAGACCTCGACGTCGGACAGCGGCCGTTCTTTTCTGGGGTCGGAAGATTGCACGGTCACCGCTCCCTGGAGAGCGATCGGTGGGCGAGTGCGCCATCCGACGAACAGGATAGCGCTGGCGGCGAGAAGCAGTGTGGAGAATGCTGCGATCCAGACTTCGAGCCTATGGATGGAGGTCATGCCGTTGCCTCTAGCATCATACGATGCCTCGGCCCTGGGTATGCTTCGCAGGGGACTTAGTTGGCGCAAATGATCTCAACAGCGCGGACTCGATTGCCGGTAATGGCGTCAGTTTGGTCAGACTGTACTGCTGATGCACGCGAGATCACTCACTACGCCGGAAGAACGGCTCCGTTCGGGACGACGCCTTCTGAATTGGTGGGATAGAGTCCAAACTGACCCATTACCCGATTGCCCACCTCCCTTTCTGGCGGGGATTTGTTTAAGATCGAATAGGACGACAAGGATGAAGGATGACAGATCGAATCGGATGTCGCGCCGGCGAGCGCTGCGGGAGATGCTGGGCGCAGGTGCCTGCCTGCCATTTGCGGAACTTCTAATCCCCTGGCGCATTTTGGCGTCGCCGCAAGTGTCTACGATAGCGGCGCCGGCGGGAGCGCCAGCTCTTTCTCCCGAGGATGACCAGTTTCTCAATGAAGTGGAAAGCGCCAATTTTCTTTACTTCTGGGAACAGGCCAGTCCGAAAACCGGCATGGTCAAAGATCGTTGCAACGTCCATGTCGACGATCGCGGAATTGTGGCGAGCATTGCGGCCACGGGCTTTGGCCTTACGGCACTCTGTATCGGCGAGCAGCGGGGTTTTGTCAGCCAGGCGGACGCTCTGGAGCGCGCGTTTACCGCTCTCCGGTTTTTGTGGAAGAAGTTGCCGAACCATCGCGGTTTCTTCTACCACTTCGCGAATATCAACACGGGCGAAAGAGTGTGGGATTCCGAAGTGTCTTCCGTCGATACCGCCATTTTGCTGTGTGGAATTCTCACCTGCCGCGAGCACTTTCGTCATCGTGGCATCTCTGAGCTGGCCGACCTCATCTTCAATCGCGTGGACTGGACCTGGCTGTCGGAAGATACGGCGTTGCTGCCCCATGGATGGACTCCCGAACTGGGTTTCCTGGCCTCGCGATGGGATTACTACAGCGAACTGATGATGATGTATCTCCTGGGCCTGGGGTCTTCGGAACATCCTCTAAAGGAAGAAACCTGGAATGCCTGGAAACGCCTGACTTTCGAGTACGAGGGGATGCGCTACATTGGGTCCTTCGCGCCTCTTTTTGTGCATCAATACTCACAGGCTTGGTTCGATTTTCGCGGCAAGCGCGACAAGTACGCCGATTATTTCCAGAATTCCGTCACCGCCACTGAGGTCCACCGGCGTTTTTGTCTGGAATTGGGAAAACAATTCCCGGACTACAGTGAAGACCTGTGGGGGATCACGGCCTCCGACTCGGTGCAGGGCTATGTCATCTGGGGTGGTCCTCCGGCCATGGGCCCGATCGACGGCACGGTGGTTTCCAGCGCTACCGGAGGATCGTTGCCCTTCCTTCCCCAGGCATGCCTGCGTGTGTTGAAGACGATTCGAGGCAGCTACAGCTCAGCCTGGAACAAGTACGGGTTTGTGAATGCCTTCAACCCGCTCACGAACTGGTTCGATCCCGATGTGATCGGCATCGATACGGGGATTACCATGCTCATGGCGGAGAATCTGCGGACGGGATTTGTCTGGGACACGTTTATGAAGGCTTCCGAAGCCCAACGAGGAATGCAGCGGGCGGGCCTCAAGAAGTACTAGAATCAATACTGGCAGTTGTTGCGGCCTGCCGATTTCTTTGACGGGCGCAACAACCGAGTGCGCCATAGGCTTCCCAAGGCGTACTCGACGACGGCCTCGCGATGCCGGGCTGGAATTCATTGACTGGACTCAATGAATCTGTCTCGACTCGTCTGAGCAGCGTGCCAGTTGCTCGTTTTGCGCCGCTTGCGTTTGGAACCGGGCAGCAGGGATTCGACCATGACCATGACAAGAAAGCAGGATTTCTGGAGCGGATGGAGGGATCGCTTTTCCGCCCTCGGCAACGTGCCTGCCGTCCTGCGCATTGTCTGGGAGGCAGGGCGAGCGGTAGTCGCCGCCAACCTCGTGCTTCGCGTTCTAGCTTCGCTGCTGCCGGTCGTGCTGTTGTGGATCACAAAACTCATCATCGACGGGATTGTGCACACGCTTACGACGCACCAGGCCGTTCCAGCGCGGCTGTGGTGGCTGGTCGCGGGTGAGTTCAGCTTTGCCATCTTCGGTAGTATCTTGAGCCGAGGCATCGACTTTCTCGATGCCTTGCTTGCCGACAAATACACACGGCACGTCAGTGTCCTGGTAATGAAGCATGCCGCCGAACTGGATCTTGTGGCCTATGAGAATCCGGAATTTTACGATCGCATGGAGCGAGCCCGGGTGCAGGCCACGGATCGTCTGGGAATGATCCAGTCGATTGGGCGTCTGGTGCAGCTATTCGTTACCACGATTACGCTCTCGGTTTCGATTGTTCTTTTCTCGCCGTGGCTTTTGCTGCTGCTGGTCGCTGGGGTCGTCCCGGCATTCATGGGCGAAAGCCACTTTGCCTTTTTAGGCTACGCGAAGAACTTTCGCCAAACCCCCATTCGCCGGCAACTCGATTACTTGCGCGTGGCAGGCGGCAGCAAGGAAGCCGCGAAAGAACTCAAGCTCTTCGGCTTGGGGAGTTTTTTCACCGAACGCTTCGCGCGCCTTTCCGACCAGATTTATGAGGAAGACGTCTCCCTGGCGCGGCGCCGTCTGGTGGCGGGTTCGTTATTGTCGGTGATCGGAACCGCCGGATATTACTCAGCGTACGTTTTCGTCATCTGGCGAACCGTGACGGGATTGCTCAGCATTGGAACGCTGGCGTTTCTCTCCGGCGCCATTCTGCAGGCGAGCGCCAATATCCAGCAAATTTTCTCCACCGTTTCCAGCATCGCCGACCAGGCTCTATTCCTCACCGATCTAATTGCGTTCTTCGCGATGGAGCCAACCATTCGGTCCAAGCCGAACGCGTTGCCGGCGCCACGACCGATCCAGAGCGGGTTCGAATTCCGCAACGTCTCTTTCCGCTATCCCGGAAGTTCCCGTCTCATTCTCGACGGGCTGAACTTTCATCTTTCTCCCGGCGAGCGGGTCGCTGTGGTTGGGGAAAACGGCCAGGGCAAAACCACCATCGTCAAACTGTTGACCCGTCTGTATGACCCCTCCGAAGGGCAAGTGCTCCTCGATGGGGCCGATCTGCGGGAGTACAACCTGGAAGACCTTTACCGCAATATTGGCATCATCTTTCAGGATTTCATGCGCTACGAGATGACGGCTCGCGAAAACATTGCGGTGGGCCGCATCGAAGAAATTGACAGCCTTCTGCTTCTCCAGCAGGCCGCGGAGAAGAGCATGGCGGACGAAGTTATCAGCCGGCTTCCGGGTCAGTACGAGCAAATGCTGGGACGCCGCTTCGACGGCGGCGTAGACCTCTCCGGGGGCGAGTGGCAGAAGGTGGCGCTGGCGCGGGCCTATTTGCGCAACGCGCAGCTTCTCGTCCTCGACGAACCGACCGCGGCGCTCGACGCGCGCAGCGAATTCCAAGTCTTTCAGAGATTCTCGGAGCTGACCGCGGGGAAGATGGCGCTGTTTATTTCGCACCGATTCTCCACCGTACGCATGGCGGATCGGATTGTAGTGATCGAAGGCGGGCGGGTCGCCGAAGACGGAGATCACGAGCAGCTCACTCATTTGGGCGGCCGTTACGCCGAAATGTTCGAAATGCAGGCGGGCAGTTACCGCTAGAGGTCAAGGATCAAGACGGGTCGCGACAGGCACGCCGAGCGCATCATGACAAGCGCATCATGACAGAAGAAGAACACAAGCCGGAGCCGGCCGGTAACGTCCCCGCGGTGAAGACTCCGCGAGACGCCGCTTTGCGGTTTGCCTCCACCCTGGCCTGGTTGCCGGGCACTAATTCTTCCCGGACCTTTGCTCATCGCTGTCAAAAGGTGGAACTTGCATTCCGGCCCGTATTTGAGGCTCTGGGTGCGTCGGGGACGGTTCCCTCGGCGGAACAGTTGCGCTTGATCGGAGATAATCTACAGCTTATCGCTTCCACCCTCCGCAGCGTTCCCGTTGAATTGGCCGCCCGCAAGCGGTTGATCCATGTGCGTAGCGAGAACAGCCAAATTGTTCCCAGAGTGCTGGCGGTTGCGGAAGCGTTTCTGGATGTGACGGCCAATCACTTCAGCGAACTCGAATTCACGGCCTTCTGCCAAGCCTTTCAGGAAATTGTGGCGCTGGATCTTTGCGAGGTGCTGGCCTTAGTTCCGGCGCTGAAACTCGTTCTGCTGGAGCGGATTGCCGCGCGCGGCCGCTCCGCAATCACCGGCTCAGGCGAGCCCCGTGATTTGGAGATTTGTGTCCGGAGCCTGCGGGATGCAGACCAAACGTCGTGGAACGAGGTGCTGGAACCGCTAGTCTTGTTCGATCGCGTCCTTCGCCGCGATCCCGCCGGCGCCTACCCCGCCATGGATTTCGAGAGCCGAATCCTGTATAGAGACAAACTTTCCAAGATTGCCAAACGCTCGGATATGTCGGAGATGGACGTGGCCCGCGAGGCGCTGAAATTGGCGGAACAAGCCCACGGCCGAGCCTACCACGATCCCAGAGTCAGACGGCGGGACTCCCACGTGGGCTATTACATCCTTGGGGAAGGGAGCACTCAGCTGCATGGGCAAGTCGGCTTCAAACCCGGCTTCCCCCAGCGCTTGCGATCCTTCCTCCGCCGGCATCCGGATGAATTCTTTCTTCCTGGGATCGCCATCCTCACCCTGGCCATCATCACGGTGATCTTGCTGGCGCTCACCAACACGAACAACCCGCCCGAACTCGCGCTGCTTGGCATGTTGATTTTGTTGCTGCCCAGTTCGCAGGCTGCGATCCAGGTGATGAACTATCTGGTCACCGCTCTTCTGCCGGCGGAAATTCTGCCCAAACTCGATTTCTCCGAAGGCGTTCCCGGCGATTGCATGACGCTAGTGGCGGTTCCGACTCTTCTCCTCAACGAACCGCAGGTACGCGGCCTGGTCGACGATCTCGAGGTGCGGTTTCTGGGCAACCACGATCCCAACATCCATTTTGCGCTGGTCTCCGATCTGCCGGATTCGGATCACCCGGCCAGTGAAGATAATCGCTTGATCGACCTGGCTTCATCGCTCATCCGCTGTCTCAATGAGCAATATGGCGCCCAAAACATGGGCTCGTTCTTTTTTTTCCACCGCCATCGCGTCTATAACCCGCGCGAAAAAGGCTGGATGGGTTGGGAGCGCAAACGCGGCAAGCTGCTGGATTTGAACCGGCTTCTGCGAGCGCAATACGACAGCTTTCCGGTGAAGGTAGGGAACCTTTCGATCCTCCCGGAGATTCGTTTCGTAATCACGCTGGATTCCGATACGGAGCTTCCACGAGGAACGGCTCACCGCATGATCGGCACTCTCGCACACCCGCTGCAACAGGCCATCATCGATCCGGGAAGGAACATCGTCGTGGCCGGTTACGGCATCTTGCAGCCGCGAGTCGGAGTGAGCGTGCAGAGCACAAGCCGCTCGCGGCTGGCGGCCATTTACGCGGGCGAGACGGGCTTTGACATTTACACCCGGGCGGTCTCCGATGCCTATCAGGACTTGTACGGAGAAGGCAGTTTCACCGGAAAGGGAATCTACGAAGTCGACACCGTACAGCAGGTGCTCAACCGGCGCTTTCCGCGAAATGCATTGCTGAGTCACGACCTGATCGAAGGCGCATACGCGCGCGCCGGCCTGGCAAGCGACATTGAGGTCATTGAGGACTATCCCTCGCACTACAGCGCATACAACCGGCGGAAGCATCGTTGGATGCGCGGCGATTGGCAAATCGCGGAATGGGTGACCGCGCACGTGCCGGAAGAATCTGGCGTGCGCGTTCCGAATCCCATCCCTCTGGTTGCGCGCTGGAAGATTCTCGACAACCTGCGCCGCAGTCTGGTTGAACCGGCTACTCTTCTTTTGCTTTTGTTTGGCTGGCTCCTGCCGGTGGGAAGCCACTTGTACTGGACGCTGGCGACGGTGGGAATTCTGTTCATTCCGTCGTGGTTCGAGCTTGTCTTCAGAATGGTTCGTGCGGCCGTGGAACGGAAGACTCTCATGGCGCGCGAGTCTCTGCGCGGCTTCTATGCGGCGAATGTGAATGTGTTGCTGACGGTCGTATTCCTTGCCCATCAGACGCTGCTCTCGCTGGACGCGGTGGTGCGAACGCTGGTTCGGCGAACCGTAACGCACGAGCGGCTTCTGCAATGGGAAACAGCGGCGGAAACGGATATGGGCTCGCGGCGGACGCCCGTGGATCGCTATCTGGATTGGACGCCTGCCCTGGCTCTGGCGATTGGTTTGTCGGTTTGGATGCTGCAGCCGAGAGCCCTGGCCACGGCGCTGCCCATCTTAGGTTTGTGGGCCAGCAGCAAACTCGTGGCTCTTTGGCTCAACGAGTCTCCGGTGGTGCCGGGCAGTCAGTTGCAGCGCCGGGATGCACTCTTCCTGCGCCGTTGCGCTCTGCATACGTGGCGCTATTTTGCCGAATTCTCCACTGCGGAACACCACTGGCTGATTCCGGATAACCTTCAGGACGAGCCGGCGGCAGTCGCATCTCGCATTTCGCCGACCGATCTGGGGTTTCTTCTGAACGCCCGGCAGGTCGCGGTCGAACTCGGGTACCTTACAGTGCCGGAAATGGTGGCAATGACGCGCCTTACCCTGGCTACCGTGTGCGATCTGCCGAAGCATCACGGCCATTTGCTGAACTGGTATGACACGCGCACGCTTCAACCACTGCGGCCTTTCTTCGTTTCTTCCGTCGATAGCGGCAATTTGGTGGCCTCGCTCTGGACGCTGCAGCAGGGAAGCCTCGATCGTTTGAATCGTCCGCTCTTCGAGCGCTCTTTAGCTGTAGGTTTTCTGGACTACCTTCGAATTCTTGCCGAACGCCGCTTGCTGCCGGGCAAGATGGTTTCCCTCTATGAAGCGAGCTTCCAGTCCGGGGACTGGCTATTCCCGCTGCTGGAGTTTCCTGAAAAGCTTCTCGACGAACAGAACCTTCCCGCCCAGTCCAAGCCGGTTTTGGATGATGACTCGTTTCGACGGGAAGCGCTCTCGCGATTGCGCAGCATTCGGGAGATGGTTCGATCGTATGCGCCCTGGTGGTTGCCGGAGTTTGCGCCGCTGCGAGAGGAGCCGGCGGTGAGCGCTAAATTCCTGAGCCATGTGCCTCTGCGGGAGCTTCCCGACTTGATAGGGGAATGGCGCGCATGCACCGATCGCACAATTCAGTCCGCGTCAAAGAACCGGCCTCTTTACGAGCGCCTCAGTGTTTTGCTTGCCGAAGCCCACACCAACGCAACTGGCTTGATCGAGAATCTGCGGCAAGCCGGTGCACTGGCGGGCAGCCTCGCCAACGAAACAGATTTCGAATTTCTCCTCAATAGCCGGCGCAAGCTGATGTCGGTGGGGTTCGATACGGAAAAGCGGGAATTGCAGGCCGCATGTTATGACCTTCTGGCTACGGAATCCCGCATCGCCGTTTTCGCCGCCATCGCCAAGGACGACATTGCGCAGGATTGCTGGTTCCGGCTGGGCCGCGCGCAAACCGTGGATCGCGGCAGCTCCGTGCTGCTTTCATGGACGGGCACCATGTTCGAATACTTGATGCCGGGGCTCTGGATGCGTTCCTATTCCAACACGCTTCTCGATCGCACGCGTGTGGCGGTCGTGCGTTCCCAGCGGGCTTATGCCGCGAGTAAGGGTGTCCCTTGGGGAATTTCCGAGTCGGCATATTTCAAACTCGACGAAGCCGGGAATTACCAGTACCAGGCTTTCGGACTGCCCCAGCTCTCGATGATGCGGCGGGACTCGAATCCTCTGGTCATTTCCCCGTACTCGACATTCCTGTCGCTCGATGTCGATCGGCCCGCCGCGCTACGCAATCTCCGCCGCATGGACGCTCTGGGCTGGTTCGGGGTTTACGGATTTTATGAAGCGGCCGATTATTCGTCCTCTGGCGGGCGTTTTCGTCCCGCGCGCGGCCGGTTAGTGCGATGTTGGATGGTTCACCACCAGGGAATGAGCCTTCTATCGATGGCTAATGTGCTGTGCAACAATGTGGTGCAACGGTGGTTCCACAGCGATCGCCGAGTGCAAGCGACGGAGCTTGTTTTGCACGAGAAACCCGCAGTCCATGTTAGCCGGCCTAAGTTTCCGTTTCCCAGGGCTGCGGCGTAAATCGGGCCACTTTTTCGAGAGCCGCGGTTTGTCGACCTCCAGGTCATTCATGCGAATACTCCTCTACAAACGCCAGCGGCTCGCGCTCGCAATCCTACTCGCGCTTGTTTGCCCGGCGGCTTTTTCCACGCCGGCGCAATCCGTTTCGGATGTAATTGTGGTCGATGCGTCGGCGCCCAGCCATCCGTTTCCGCATTTTTGGGAAAGAATGTTTGGCTCAGGCCGGGCCATCCTTAGTTTGCGAGAGGGCTATCGAGGGGACTTGCGCGCAGTCAAGCAAATCACGGACTTCGAATACGTGCGCTTCCACGCAATTTTTCACGACGAAGTCGGAGTATACGACGAGGATTCGGCAGGCCACCCGATCTATAACTTCTCCTATGTCGACCAGATTTACGATGGTCTGCTGGCGAGTGGTGTAAAGCCGTTCGTCGAACTCAGCTTCATGCCGAACAAGCTGGCCGCCGCGCCGGTGTTTCAGGCCTTCTGGTACAAGCCGGATGTGTCTCCGCCGAAAGATTGGGGGCGATGGGAAGACCTGATTTCCGCATTTGCGCGACATTTGATTGACCGCTACGGCATCGACGAAGTTGCCACCTGGTACTTTGAGGTTTGGAACGAACCCAACCTCGATTTTTGGGCCGGCAAGCCTGCTCAAGCAACCTACTGGGAACTCTACGATCACACTGCCGTTGCCATTAAGAAAGTAGATTTGCGCCTTCGTGTCGGAGGTCCCGCGACTGCCCAAGCCGCATGGGTGGACGCTTTTATCCGACATTGCGCTCAGCAGAAGATACCGCTGGACTTCGTTTCCAGCCACGTCTATGGCAACGATCGCGCCCAGGACGTCTTTGGCACCAACGAGGACATCCCGCGCGATCGAATGGTTTGCCGGGCAGTCGGGAAAGTGCATGACCAGATTCGCGCTTCCAGCCTTCCCGCTCTTCCCCTGATCTGGAGCGAGTTCAACGCGAGTTACAAAAACGAACCCGACGTCACCGATACGGTTTATATGGGACCGTGGCTGGCTGACACGGTCCGGCAGTGTGACGGCCTCGTGAACATCATGTCCTATTGGACATTTTCCGATGTGTTCGAGGAACAGGGAGTAGTGAAGACGCCGTTCTACGGAGGCTTTGGGTTGTTAGCGGAAGACGGAATCCCGAAGCCTGCGTACCAGGCCTTCGCTCTTTTGCATAAGCTGGGAAATCAACGGCTAGCGCTAAATTCTGACTCCGCTTTGCTGACCCGGAACGAGAATGGTTCGCTGGTGATGGCTTTGTGGAACTATGCGTCGCCAGGCGAGTCTGCTCCGTCGAGAAGCGTCACCGTACACTTTCAGCACACCAACGCCGGCAGCGTTGCCGTGTGGCGCCTGGATGCGGAGCATGGGGATTTCCACCGTACGTACGCGAAAATGGGATCTCCTGCGTATCCCACTCGCGCCCAAATTCAGCAATTGCGCGAGGCAACGGAAATTCCGTCCCCAGAAACCCAAGCCTTGAAAAACGGCGAGCTAACCTTGGAGATTCCCCCGGGCCTCGCACTGATTGAACTCAAGTAAGAAAAATCTGAGCTTGCCGCACTTGGGTTCAGGAGGGAACAATTTTCGGAAAGCGCGCAAGCCAATCCCATGAGAGAAGACAATTCCGAATCCGGACCTTACTTCGAGTAATCCAACGGTATAAAATGTGGAGCCTCATAGGCATTTCTCCCGCAAGGAGCCAGGAGCGGTGATTGGAGGCGAGCGGTATGAGAAAAAAAGCGGATCCCAAGGCAGTTGACGATACGCCGCAGACCGTTTCAAGGCGCAACTTCATTAAAGGTGTCATCACCAGCGGCGTGGCAGTCTCCTCCGCGGGCTATCTGTTTCGCGCCTCTTCCCTTATGCAGGGCCAGCAGTTGGCTGCTGGTGTGGGTGAGCGGCTGATCACTCTCAACGTCAACGGTCAGCAGAGGCGCGTGGATGTCATGAAACAAGAGACCTTGGCGTCGACTCTGCGCTACAAGCTGGGCCTTACCGGCACCAAGCTGGGATGCGACCGCGCTGAGTGCGGATCGTGCACCGTCCTGATCGACGACATTCCTTACTATTCCTGTTCGGTGCTGACGCATACAGTGCGTGGAAGGAAAGTTGCGACCATCGAAGGCCTGGCGAGCGCCGACGGAACCTTGCATCCGGTACAACAGGGCGTCGTGGACGAACAAGGTTTTCAGTGCGCGTTCTGCATGCCCGGCTTCATCATGACCACCGTGGGATACCTGAAGACGAATCCCAATCCTACCCGGCTGGAGTTGGCGCAGGGTGTCTCGGGAAATTTGTGCCGCTGCCAGGATTACGACAAGATTCTTACCGCACTGATGCGCGGCGCCGAAAACATGCGGAGGGCCAATCTTGGATAACAGGAAGCTGGATAACGAAAAAGTGGTTGAGAGCAAACCTGCCGAGCGCCAGTACGGGGCCGGTCACAAGCTGATCGGCAAGAACTATACGACGCCGGATCTATATGCGAAGGTCACCGGCCAAGCGAAATATGCCGAAGATTTTCGCGCCGACGGCATGCTGTTTTGCAAGCTCCTGCTTAGTCCAATGCCGCACGCGCGAGTAAAGCGCATTGATGCGAAAGCGGCGCTCGCCATGCCCGGGGTCAAAGGCATTCTAACGGCGAACGATCTTCCCGCCCCGGCCGATACGCTTACGGACAATGGAACCGTGATCAAGGCCAGCAAGTGGGGCGAGCGTGGCCTCACGAATGAGCCGGTTTATCAGGGTGAACCGATTCTTGCCGTGGCAGCGGTCGATGAGCTCACGGCCGCGGAAGCCATCGAGAAGATTCAGATCGATTTTGAGCCGCTTCCGTTCGTGGTGGATCCGCTCGACACGCTGCGTCCGGGTGGTCCGAACCCGCGAACCGATGGCAATGTCTGGACGCGGCCCGCGGCGGCGGGTTCGCAGGGTCCAGGCGCACCGGTAGTTACGGAACTCAAATGGACAGACTCCGACTTCGGGGAGCTCAAGCACGGCCGTCTTCCCATGGGCAAGGCTCCCGACGAATGGTCGTATGGCGATCTCGATTCCGGCTTCAAGAATGCCGCGCTGGTTCTTGACGAGACGTTTGTGACGCCTGACACCAGCCATCAGACTCTCGAAACCCGCAGTGCGATGGCTTACTGGCAGAATGGCAAGGTCTATATTCACACGGGCACGCAAAGCACGGCGCAAACGCTGCCCGCGATCGCGCGATGGTTGAACATTAGTCCAGACAACATTGTTTTCATCAGCGAATACACCGGAGGCGGCTTCGGCAGCAAAATCACCGGTGGGGTGTCGATGATTATCCCCGCGCTGCTGGCCAAGAAGACGAATGCTCCGGTCATGATGCGCATCAGCCGCGAGGAGGAGACCTTCATCGGACGCGCGCGTCCCGGTTTTCAAGGGCGTATGAAAGCCGGCTTCTCCAAAGAGGGACGGATCACGGCTCTCGACATGTTTGTTATTTGCGACAACGGCCCGTACGACGCAGTGGGCGATGCTCCGTCGTCGGGCCGCATCGTATCCCTGTTGTACCAACCAGAGGCCATGCGCTGGCGCGGAGTGACGGTGCTGACGAATACGCCGCCCCGCAGCGCGCAGAGTTCTCCGGGCGGTCTGCAAGGGATTGTTATTATCGAGCCGATCATTGCGAAGGCTGCGCGCAGGCTCGGAGTTGACCAGGTGGCGATCCGCCGCATCAACTGCCCCGAGGGCAAGGCGCCGTTCGGGCCACTAACACAGGGGAAAATGCAGTACGCCACAAGCGCATTCCTCAAAGAGGCGCTCGACCGCGGCGCGGAGCAATTCGGATGGAGCGAGCGGGTTGCGCGCACTCCGAAGAGAATTGGTACGAAGGTTCGCGGCGTCGGCGTATCGCTGAGTTGCTACGTTGGCGGCACCATCGGGTTCGACGGGCTTCTCGTCATCACGCCCGATGGGCGCATCATTTTTCAGTCTGGAATCGGCAATCTGGGGACGGAGTCGGTGATCGACGTACACCGCGCGGGCGCGGAAGTTCTCGGCGTGCCTTGGGAAAAGTGCGACGTAGTATGGGGTAACACGACGAAGAACCTACCTTTCACCTGTGTCTCCGGCGGCAGCCAGACCACCCACGCGATGACGCGAGCCGCATATGCGACGGCGATGGACGCCAAAAAGAAACTCCAGGAAATTGCGGCGAGGAAGCTAGGCGGCAAACCGGAGCAGTACGAAGTCGCCAACGAACGTGTTTTCCGTAAGGGTGGTGGCGCGGGCATGACATTGGCGCAGGCCGCGAAATATGCGATTCAACTTGGGGGCATCTATGATGGTCACGAAGCGCCGGCAGATGTCCACAAATTGACCAAGGCGTCAGTGACGGCGCTGGCCGGCCAGGGCCTGGTGGCGGCAGCCAAGGACAACTATCCGCGCGACGGCTCGACATTTTCCTACGTTGCGAGTTTCGCCGAGGTTGAAGTCGACGTCGAGACCGGCAGGTACTTCATCGTGGACTTCCTCGCCTCCGCCGATGTCGGAACGGTGATTCATCCCCGCGCGCTGGGCGGCCAAGTGCTCGGCCGTTCGACTCTTGGCATCGGCCATGCGATCGGCCAGAAGTGGGTATTCGATCCGCACTTCGGCGAGATGGTTTCCAAGCGCTTTCATCACAACAAGCCGCCCACGATTCTCGATGTCCCCGTCGACATGCAATGGACGGCGCTGGATATTCCGGACCCCGAGACGCCGGTGGGCGCTCGCGGTGTGGGCGAGCCGCCGGTTGCGGGCGGGTGTGCTTCCATTTTGAACGCCCTCTCGGATGCGCTTGGGGACGAAGTTTTCCGGCGCGCACCGGTGAATGCCGACACGATTCTGACGTCGCTCGAAGCGGGCCGGCCGATGCAGCACCCTCTGATGGCCCACATTTGAGATTTTGAAGGAGAGTTATGGCTGTTATCCGAGACGTAATGGCCGCTTTCGAGCTGTATCAGCCGAGTTCGGTTGCCGACGCACAGAAGCTTCTCCAACAGCACGGGAGCGACGCCTGGGTGCTGGCGGGAGGACTCGACAGCTTCGACTGGCTCAAGGATCGAATCAAGAAGCCCAAGGCTGTGGTCGATCTCAGCGGAATCGAGGAACTGCGCGGGGTTCGCACGACGAGCGATGGCATCGAGATCGGCGCTATGACGACGCTCACCGAAGTGGCGAATCATCCTCTCGTCAAGCAGAAATATGGCTTGCTGGCTCAAGCCGCCGAAGTAGTGGCGTCGCCGCAAATCCGCAACCAGGGCACCCTGGGGGGCAATGTTTCGCAGGACACGCGCTGCTGGTATTACCGCGGCGGTTGGCCGTGCTACCGCGCCGGCGGCAATATCTGCTATGCCGACACGCCAGAGGGCCGCAACCGCGAACATGCGATTCTGCACGCAGATCGATGTGTCGCGGTGAATCCGTCCGATTCCGCTCCGGCGCTGATTGCGCTGGACGCGAAGTTCGTCATGCGGACGCCAAAGGGCGAGCGCGTGGTGGATGCAGAAGATTATTTCATCGGCCCTGACATCGACATTACCCGGTTGCACATCTTGCAGCCCGGGGATTTACTGACCGCGATTCGTATTCCGTCAGTATGGGCAGGTGCGCGATTCTACTTCGAGAAAATCCGAGACCGGAATGTTTGGGACTTTCCGCTCATGAACGTGGCCTCAGCGATGTTGACATCGGGGGACAGGATTGAGCGCATTCGAATCGCGGTGAACGGCGCCGCGGCGCGTCCGCTTCGGTTGAAGGCAGTCGAAGATGCAGTCCGCGGCAAGCCGCGAACTGCGGCGACCGGTGAGATGGCTGGAAAGCTTGCGGTGCAAGGAGCAATTCCGTTGCAGTTCAATGCCTACAAGATCCCGCTGATGAGAAATCTGGTGAAACGCGCCATCGGCGGAGTGGAGGAGGCAACATGGGCATCTTAGAGTGGGCGACGAGTCCGTGGGGGCAGAGTGTCCCAATCCACATTGCGTGGTTCTTGATTTGGGTTTCAGTGATTGTAGGGCTGCTGTTCTTTATCGTACACGCCACCTGGTTGAGATATTTCGCCAAGGAAAAAGAGTTTGCCAGCGATGCTCCCGCCGCCGTGGTTGCGCGGATACCCAAGCACGTTCCGCGGCATTCGCTGGTGGCGCGGGCATTTCACTGGATCATGGCGGCTTCCATGTTCACCCTGCTGTTCACCGCATTCCTTCCGAAGGTGGGCGTTCAGTTTCCGTGGGTCACTTATCACTGGATCGCTGGCGCGGTGTTGACGGTTTCGATTCTTTTTCACATCTTTCATGCTACCTTCTGGCTGGATTTTTGGTCGATCTGGCCCGATAAAACCGACGTGCAAGATGCGTGGAGAAGGGTTCGCCGATTTTTCGGAATGTCCGCGCCGCCGCCGCGAAAATTTGCCAAGTATCCTCTGGAGAACAAGCTCTACCACGGCGCCATCCTGTTGTGCGGTCTGGCCGTCATCTTTACCGGCGTTTTCATGATGTCGCGGGTTCGCACGATTTTCTTTCCCCGGAATCCATACCTATTCGGCGACATGACCTGGGGCTTGATGTACGTGCTGCATGGACTGGCGGGAGTGGGACTGATTGCGTTGGTAATGATGCACGTCTATTTCGGATTGCGTCCGGAAAAGCGCGCCATTACGAAATCGATGATTTTCGGCTGGATGGACCGCGACTTTTATCTGAAAGAGCACGATCCCGAGCGCTGGGTAGTCGAGACCTCTTCTTCCCCATCGACATCCAACCGGGTGCAGGGTTAAGGGCGACCAATGCTGGCTGAGATCTGCGAGCGCTGTAACACGGTGGAAGAGTGCTACGAGTTTATGCTGGCCTACGCGGCCCAAGGACTGCCCAGCGACCAAGGCAGCAAAGCGGGCGGACAGGTCCGTGACTTTCTGCAGCGTGCGGTAACCGCTTTGGTGGGATTGGCCGAGACTTGTGCCATGGCCGTCAAAGAGGAAGGCCTTGAGCCGGCCGACAAATACGAGGCGTTCTTTGCCGTGCTTGATCGCGACGCTCGCGACTCTCTTGCCGCCATTGATCTGGTTCTGGCCCAGCCCTTCATCAGTTCCCAGTTGATCGATAATCTGAACGCGTCCATCCATCTCCGCGCGCTGCTCACCGACTTGTTCCTGGTGGATGAGATCGCGAGTAAGCAACCCAAAGCCGCTCGGCAAGTGGTCACGAGCGAAGGCGAATGAGGCAATGGACCGCGATTCGCGGGATATTGATTTCGGCTGATAGACTTGCCGGCGGTCTTCGTGTGGCACTCGTGGTTCTTCTCGGCGTCGCGCTCTCCGCGCCGGCGTCATCGTCTCAAACCGCACCGCCAGGCAAGGCCCTGGAAGTCTACTTTGTGGATGTCGAAGGCGGCCAGGCTACGCTTTTTGTGACGCCGGATGGCCAATCCCTGCTTATCGATACCGGCTGGCCTGGTAGCGCGGGACGCGACGCGGATCGCATTGCCGCTGCCGCCAAGAAATCTGGTCTGGCCAAGATTGATTTCGTTCTGCTCACCCACTACCACGCGGATCATGCCGGTGGTGTGCCGCAGCTCCTCGCCAAGATTCCGGTTGGCGCGTTCATCGATCACGGCGTGAACCGCGAGCCTGATAATCGTGATACGGAACAGGCCTGGGAGGACTACCAGAAGCTCGTGTCAAAACAGGCTGTCAAGCGCATCATCGCGAAGGTGGGCGATATCCTGCCGATCCAGGGATTACGTGTGGAGGTCGTGAGTTCTGACGGCGCATTGCTTCAGAAGCCTCTGTCAGGTGCGGGCGTGCAGAATCCGGCGTGTTCAACCACCGAAAAACGGCCTCCCGACCAAACGGAAAATGCCCACTCACTCGGCACGATCGTTACTTTCGGCAAGGTTCGAATTCTGGATCTGGGCGACCTTACGTGGGATAAAGAATTAGAACTGGTTTGCCCCGTGAATAAGCTGGGATCGGTCGATGTATTCATCGTATCGCATCATGGCTGGTTTCAGAGCAACAGCCCGGCTCTGCTGGCTGCCATTGCGCCTCGCATTGCCATCATGGACAACGGCGCAACCAAGGGCGGCACGCCTTCCGCCTGGGATATCATTAGGAACTCTCCGAAACTCGAAGATCTCTGGCAGCTTCATTTTTCAAACGAAGGCGGCGCGATGCACAACTCCGCCGGATCCTTGATAGCCAACCTTCCGGGACCGGATGCGGGCAACTATCTGAAACTCTCGGTTTGGGCAAACGGCAACCTTGAGGTCTACAATTCGCGAACCGAAACTGCGAAACGGTACGATCCGAGGCAGCAGGTGAGACTTACGAGGGCTCAGCGATAGCCTCGATTCGGCCGAGCAAAAATATATACCCGGCGATGCCAGCCACAAGAAACCCGGCCGCTGCGCCAAACGCCCAGAAAAACGAGTGCGTTGCCTGGGCGATATAACCGGTTGCGATCGGCGCCGTGATCGCCGAAAGTTGACTGCCAAAATTCAAGACTGCGCCCAGGGTTCCCACGCTTTCCCGCGGGGCGATCAGGGATGGTATCGACCAACTCACCGGCGCCGTCGCGGATAATCCTCCAATTGCCACGGTGATCCACATCACGGCGGTGATGGCGCTCTGCGCGTACGCCGCTCCCAGCATGCCCAAGCCAAGCGTAGTGCCCCCGATGAGAATCGACTTCCGTACCATCGAAGCATCACGGCCGCGCTGAACCAGTTTGTCCACAAGCCAGCCGCCCATGAGAATGTCCGTAAACGTTGCAAAGAGCCAGGGCACGCTGGTGTACAAAGCGGAATGCAGCAAATCGATATGATGCGTTGACGAGAGGTATGAAGGCAGCCAGGTTAGCAAAAGATAGAACGTGTAGTTGTAGGACGCAAACCCCAGCACCAATCCCCAGACTTTCCGTTGGCGCAACAAATAGCCAAGGGGAGCGCCCTTCGCGGCCCGGACTCGATCCTCGGGTTGCGCTCCACGCTGCAAAATAAAGTCACGCTCCTCGTCGGACAGAGACTTGTCTTCGCTGGGATTCCGATAGAACAAGCAAAAGAGAGCAAAATAGAGCAGGCTGATAAAGCCCGTAGCGGCAAAACTCCATCGCCATCCGAGCCGCCACATCAACAGGCCCAGCACCGGTACGCCAATGGCGGAGGCAAACTTGGCCGCGGAATCGAAGATCGCAGTCGCCAGGCTCCGCTCTTCCGCTGGAAACCAATACCCAATCGCCTTTGCGTTCCCTGGAAACGTAGGAGCTTCGCCCACTCCGAGCAGAAGCCGCGCCCCCAGAAAGCCCGCCAGCCCCGTCGAAATGGCCGCTGCAAACGAAGCTGCGCTCCACAAAAACGCACCGATGCGGCCCACCAGCTTTACTCCGAACCGATCCAGGATAAGGCCGGAAGGAAGTTGAAATGCCGCGTAGCTCCAGCTATAGGCGCTCAGCAAGTACCCGAACGTCACTGTGGAGATGCCGAACGCATTGCGAAGCGCTTCTTGCGAGACCGAGAGATTCACCCGGTCGAAGTAGTTCACCAACACCCCGAAGCCCAGCAAGAAGGCAATGCCCCAACGCCGCCGCGGGACGGAGTTCACTCTCGCAGTCGCCACCGGCGTCACAGTTCGCATCCCGTTTGCATTCGATCTGGTGTCACGGCAGCTTTAACTCGAGCCGGAGGCCGATGACTATCGAGTCCACGATGGCAGCGACAGAATGGCATACATCGACGATCAGCGCTTCCGAAGCATCCGGCTCCTCCAATGCCGCAAACTGACTGTTTAAGAGCGCCTCCGGCATGAAGTGCCCCACACGAAGCCTCAGCCGCCGGTCGATCTGCTCATAGGTTCCCCTAAGGTACACGAAGCGAATGAACTCCCGGTCGGGAACGCCTTGGCGTAGCGCGTCGCGGTGCCATTCACGCAGCGCGGAACAAGCCAAGACTACATCTCGTTTGTCGCCGGCCCATTTCCCAACGGCGCCGCTCAAGGATCGAATCCAAGGCACACGCTCCTCATCCGTCAGGGCCGCGCCGCTGCGCATCTTTTCGATGTTCGAAGCCGGATGCCAATTGTCGGCATCCTCGAACACCCAGTCCAGCCGCTTGGCGAGAGCCTCACCGACAACGGTCTTGCCTGAACCGGACACTCCCATGACGACGATGACCATCGATCTTGCTCCATCTCTCCTATCGCCGGTCCCGAGAAGCAAATTCACCCGGGCGATGCCGCTATCCTACAGGCGGTTCGCTGCATGATACACAGCTCGCCGAGCCGCAGGCACACGCTGTGACTATTCAACAAGCTCTACTTCACCTTCGATCTCAACCGGTATGTCGAACGGAAGCTCCGCGAGCCCGACGGCACTGCGACAGTGAGCGCCGGTCTCAGGTCCAAAGAGTTCAAGGATGAGGTCTGAGAACCCATTGATGACACTGGGCTGCTGGTTGAACCCGGGTGCTGAGTTAACCATACCGAAGACTCGTCCCCAGGCGGCGATGCGGTCAAGATCGCCGAGAGCGCGTTTGAGGCTGCCCAGAATAGACACGGCCGTGAGCCGAGCCGCGATATAACCCTGATCGAGGCTGACCTCTCGGCCCAATTTGCCTAGCGGTTGAGCGAACGAGCCATCTGAAGCCTGCGGGCCGTGACCGGAGATGAGGGCTCGGCGGCCAAGGATGCGGACAAATTGAAACGGGAGAACAACGTCCTTCGGCGGCTTGGGCGGCGGCGGCAACAAGAGCCCAAGTGCTTTCAATCGTTCTTCAATTCGCGGCATGCACAAACCTCGCAACTTTACTTGGGATTTCAATTTCTACTCGAACTTCTTTAGACCGTAGCGCTCGGGGCGCAATTCTTCAAGGGTGGACGCTTTGTTTCAGATTCGAACGGAAAGCAACGGGTCTATAACTAAGTTGTGGACACTTATGATCCAGCGCAACCACATTTAGCAGTAGCTTGGGATTTATCGCTAGAACGGTGATGCCGCATAAATGGAATAACAATTCGTCAGTGAAATAAAACGCTTGACTATCAACTCGGTATATCGTTCTATTAACCCGCAGTCGCTGGTGAATCCTCGAATTCCGAAAGCCATCTCCGCGATGCGCGCATTTATTGTTAGTGCCGTGATTGTTGCGTCCTCTGCCGCCCTCGCGCAGAGCATTCCAAACCCTTGTCCAAACGCCCAGCCCGTGCCCTCACAGCTGCGTCTGCCGGCAAACCTGCCGCCGGGCGAGCCCGTAGACTTCGAGAAGCAAGTGCTCAAGTACCTGAGCACGCTCGAATACCGCACGCTCGGTTGGTGCGAGGACAAGTGGGTGCGCGACACCGGACCATTTCTCAACGGTGCGGCCGCCATCGTGCATTCGCCGGTGCATATCTACTACTCGCCGGAGGTTTCAACGTGGCTGCTCGGTGGACGCAACGGCGCCATTCCCGACGGCGCTGTAATCATCAAAGAGCAATTCTCGCCTGCGCCGGCCGCACGATACCGCGACATCCCGCCCGATAGCCTCGGCTGCTCGAACGACTGGACATTTATGATCAAGAATTCGGCCGCATCGCGCGACGGCTGGTTCTGGGGGGAGGTATGGAACAGCACAACCTTCCCCATGGATTTTACAAACCAATTTCAATATCCAAACGCCGGTTACGGACTCTACTGCCTCCGCTGCCACTCGTCCGCCGAAAAGGAACTTACCTTCTCAAGCCTCAACAACATCAAGGGCGCGCCAGGATGGCCGTTGCAGTTCCGCGTCGACGACAGTTGGATGTCCATCCCCGCCGAAACCCCGGGGCGTTGCGGTCAGGGACACAGCATCGCCGATATAGTGCAGGCGGCAGCATACCCCATGCACGCCCAAAACGCGAGGCTCGAATCGGAGACAGTGAGCCATCACGCAGTGCTGGGACTGCCTCCAGCGGCGATTCAGAACATGCCGCCCGAGCCGTTGGACAATGTGGTCGCGAAGGCCGCCACCGCCGGTCCTGCAAAGTCTCCCGAGTTCGTCACGTCCGCGCAGTGCCTGGGATGCCACAGCGGACTGTCCAATTCCGGTCTCGGGCCGAGCATGGTCATTCTTCCCACGGTCAACGTTTCGCCGTACGGCGAGTGGCGCTGGTCGCCCATGGGACTCGCTGGACGAGATCCGGTTTTCTACTCGCAGCTGGATAGTGAACTCGCGTACCTGAACCAGCAGCCGCCCAAGCAACAGATGGTGATTAACATCTGCATGAACTGCCATGGCGCGATGGGCAAAAAGTCTTTCGCCGTGGAACATCCTACGGAAGACTTCAAAGTGGATTTTGTCTACGACACCGACCCATCCACGCTGGGGTTCAAGTACGGCAGCCTGGCGCGTGACGGCATCAGTTGTATGGTTTGCCACGAGATGGCCGCGCCAAAAGACGCCAGCTTGCCTTACTTCCTGGCGAACAAGATCAACGGTAACTTCGATCTCACTCCGCCAGATCAACTCAATGGGCCGTTCAAGGACAACGTAATTACACCGTATCCGATGGATACAGGGTTGGGAGTCACGCCGAAGTACAACCCTTACATCCAATCGCCGCAGATGTGCGGAAGCTGCCACACCATCCTACTGCCGGTTCTTGACAGCCCGGATCCCGCGAAAATGTCGGTGGAACAAGCGACTTACCCGGAGTGGCTCAACAGCCAATACCGCAACGAATATGGATCGGTAGGGTCGACTCCGAAACTCTGCCAGGATTGTCACATGCCGCCGGGCTACACCAACACGCGCGACAAAGTGAATGTGCCGGTGATCCAGACCCGGATGGCGATCGTGCAGGATCTGACGCTTCCTTCAACGGAGCATCTGGCTACGCCCGACCAATTGGATGTCCGCTTTCGCACTGAGGGTTACCGGCGGCACGAACTGCTGGGGACCAACGGATTCCTGTTGCAAATGTTCCAGCAGCCGGGAGACAAAGACGGCGACAACGAAATCCTCGGAGTGCGGTTGAAAGACTACATGACCGGCTTCACGACCGACCTTCAAAATGCCTCGGACAATGTCGTGCAGCAGGCGGAGAACAGCACCGCGTCCGTCGCGATCAGTAAGTGGGAAATAAGCGGCGGCAAGCTGGTTGTGGAAGTGACTGTCACGAACCAGGCGGGACACCGCTTTCCCAGTGGAGTCGGATTCCGCCGCGCATTCCTCGAATTGCAGGCGACGATGGGCGGGAAGCCGTTCTGGGCGTCGGGACGCACCAACGATAAGGGCCAGATCATCGACTTCGGCGGAAACGTTCTGCCCACAGAATCCTTCGCCGGGGGCGACTATCAGCCGCATTTCAGCCAGTCGAACCCGATCAAGTTATCCACGCAAGTGCAGATCTACGAAGAACTCCTACAGAACGTCGATCGCCAATTCACGACCAGCTTCACCCGCCGCGATTTCTATATCAAGGACAATCGCGTGCTTCCGGCGGGATGGTCGCTGAAGGGGCCAGCGGATCTGAAAATTCCGCCGCCTTATCTCGAAGCTACATGGCCGCACGGCGACGCGCTAAAGGATCCGGTATACCTGGCGGGTAAAGGGCAGTCGATTGTGCGCTACGAAGTGCCGTTGCCGCCCTGCGCGGACGCCAGCAATGTCAATGCGACGGTTTCGCTGTACGTGCAGACCACACCGCCCTACTTCCTCGCGGATCGCTATCAAACGCAGACCCCGGCGACAGCACGATTGCAGTATCTGGCCGGATCGCTCGGAACCCTGGCGGATACCGACTATGCAAATTGGAAGCTGTGGATCGCCTCCGCAAAACGATAATGTCAATTCGAACTGAAGGCCTCGGTCAGAGACATGGTTGTTAGCGCAGATTTGATTTGTTCCGGCGTTGCGGAAGACTTAAGACGAATCGTGACGGGCTCGGCCGGGAGCAGATCAAAATAGTTATCGGCGGTTTCCACATCCAGGTCGCCGAAAGATAGATACACGTTTCGGGCGAGCTTTGCTGACTGTAACGTCACGGAGTAACCATCCCCCGTTTTGTTAAGAGTCGTTTCAATCTTGGGCACAACCGGCAATTCCAGATTGTGGGTTGAGTCGAAGAATATAAGATTGCGGGATACTCTCTTTCCGGCGACGTCCAGATCAAACACCAGAAAACTTCGAAGCAGATCGCCCTTTGCCGACAGGCCAGTTTTATCGACGCTGAAATAAATCGCGTTCGATTGCGCAGGGATTTGAACGTCTTTCGTCTGCTCAAGCAAAGCATTTCCGGAGAAGTCCAGCAGGCGCATGTGGATCGTTCCAGAAAGTGGCTGAAGTTTATCCGAGACCACGTATACGTCCACCTTGTCGTCGTGCAAGAACGGCGAGATCAGCACATCGTCGTAGAAGCGGCGAGCATAGTAATGGAGCGCCTTCCAGCGTCCGTAATAATCGATGCTGGCCCAGGAAGCGACCGGCCAGCAGTCATTCAACTGCCAATAGAGTGAACCCATGGTTCGTGGCCGCTGCCGGCGCAAATGCTCGGCGCCGATTTTGATGATCTCCGCTTGTTGCACCTGGCTGAGATAAACGAACGATGCGAAGTCTTTCGGCTCGCGATACTCGCGCAGCATGTACGTCAGGATGCGTTCGTTCCCCCCCTTGTTTTTCTGGTGCGCCTGCATGACGATGGAGCGGATATCGAAGTCCTCCGGCTTGTTGGCAAAGGTGCGGATGGTTCGCATCTCGGGAAAAGATTGAAAGCCGTATTCCGACATGAAGCGCGGAAACTGCAGCGTGTAGTCCGAGGCCGGCGCTTGCTGATGCCAGACCGCCCAGTAGTGCATGTCGCCGTTGTGCTGATTGTCGGGAATTTCCTCAAAGTTGGCGCTGGGAGAGCTGGGCGTGTAGGGCGTCGGGTCCGCGTATTGCGTAACCGCGCTCCTGAGAATGTCGCCGAACATGATCACGTAATCCTGCCAAACGCGGTCGCGAGTGTCGGGTGAGATGGATGCCTTGAATTCCTGACGGTCCCCCCAGTGCCACCAGCCAGTTTCAACCTCATTATTGCCGCACCAGATCACGATGCTGGGATGATCGCGCAGACGCTTGATCTGGTCGATCGCCTCTTGCCGGACGTTTTCCTGGAAGGCCACGTCGCCGGGAACCATGTCCCCGCCGAACATGAACTCCTGCCAGACCATAATGCCGAGTTCGTCGCAGATATCGTAGAAATCGTCGGACTCGTAGTAGCCGCCGCCCCACGCACGAACCATATTCATGTGCGCGTCGCGCGCCGCCTGAAGAATGTTGCGATGAATCTCAGGGGTCACCCGGTTGGGAAAACTGTCGAACGGAATAACATCCGCTCCCTTGGCGAATACGGCGATTCCATTCACCACAAACTCGAAACTCTTCCCCCACTGATCGGCAACGCGGCGCAGTTCCAGCGAACGCAGTCCTATCTTGGTATCGGTGTGAGCGGCAACCTCGCGGCCGACGCGGATCGTGGCGGAAAACTTGTATCGATTCTGAGCGCCATACCCAACTGGAAACCAGAGCTTTGGTGCGGCAATCCGCACGGGAAACGAAACACGATTGACGCCGGCATTCAGTTGCAGGGTCTGACTCCCATCGGCTGTCTGGGGCCCAGACATTTCATCGTGAGCGAATGCGAGCGTAGCCGTTGTGGGCTGGCTGGCTTCGATCTCAAGCTCGGCCGTGACGTTGGCCAAGTCGGCGGTGATGCTCTGCTGGTGGACATGGAAATTTTCAATCCGCAACGCGCCCCAAGTTTCCAGATGCACTGGCTGCCAAATACCCTCGGTCATGTAGCGCGGACCCCAATCCCATCCGTAGTTGTACGGAGCTTTGCGGGTGTAGGGCGCGGTTGCGATGTTCTCTTCGTTTCCATAATTATGGGTTGAGATTGAAGGCAAAACGTAAGGCAGAGATTTGGCATAGGGAAGGATCTTCTCCACGGCCGAATGAAAAACGATTCGGAGCGTATTCGATCCAGCCTTTAGGGCGGTTTTTGCCGGGATTCGCCAGTGGCGGAACATGTTGTCCGCGTGAAGAATCGGCTGCTCGTTGAGGTAGACGTCGGCGAACGTATCCAGCCCGTCAAAAACCAGATCGACATGATCGTGCGCGAGCGCGGCCGCATCCACTTGAAACGTAGTTTGATACTCCCAGTCAGCCAGGCCGATCCACTGGAGATGGAATTCATTGTCGCGATCGAAAGGGTCGGGAATGAGGTTGCTGTGCAGCAAGTCGGTCTGGACTACGCCGGGAACCTGCGCAGGATGCCATTCCTTGAGGTCCGCTCTGTCTGTGTTTGCCACGGCTCGAAATTGCCAGCCCGTGTCCAGATTCCGCGAGGACGGTTCGGCCGCTTGAAGCGGCAACGCGGCCAGAGAACCCAGCAGCAAAATGCCAAGAACATAAGACGCCGTAGCAGTCAGACTTCGAGGGAAAACGCGCCGAGCAAGTCCCATACTAGTCAGCTCCATCCCAAGTTGTAGTGGCACAAATCCACTAATGCGGTGATTCTTCTTTCCCAGATGCAGGCGGCTGGTTCGAGTTGTTCTGCAGGCTTTGAAACTCTTGCATCTCATGCTGAGCCTCTGCCGTCTTTCCCTGTTTACGATAGATGCCAACCAATCCGAAATGCGCCTGCGCAGCCAGTGAACTTTGCTTCTCAATGGACAGCAGTTTGGTCCATGCTTTCTCGGCCGCGGCGGCGTCACCTTCCAGGGAAGCCGCTTTCCCGAGCGAATAAAGCGTCTCCGGCATCTCCGGCATCAACCGGTCGGCGCGCAAAAGTTCCGCTCGCGCCTCATGCGCCTTCCCTTGTTCCAGCAGCGCTTCTCCCAGACGGTAGGCAGCTTCGGCGTTTCCGGGCTGCAACTTGGCTTGCAGCTTAAATTCCTCTTCCGCTTTGTCCCACTTGAAGGCGCCAGCATACACCTCGCCCAGCGCAAGATGAGCTTCGGGCAAGTTTGGCCGCAGGCGCAGCGCGTCTCGGTATTCTTTTTCAGCATCCGGCATCCGCCGCAGCACGAAGTAATTTTCCGCCATCGCCTGGTGCGCGCGGGCAGAGTCGGGATAGGCGGCGAGCAAGGTGTCAACCGATTGTTTCGCGAGCAGACCGCTGGCGCGGCCCAGGTAATAAAGTAGATCCGGATCGTTGGGGTGCGCGGCCAGCGCCGCCTGCAGATTTGCGACCGCCTCGGGCAATTGTCCAGTCTGGATCTCCGCGATCCCCAGTGCGGTTTTGTCGGGTGAGCGTTGCAGGTGTGCAATAGCCTCTTCCGCGTAGCCTTGGGAGAGCAGGGCGTACCCCAGCAACTGATGAGCCGGCAGCGAGTCCGCGTTCAACTCCAACGCATGTTTCAGCGGCGCGATCGCGGACCCGTAATCGCCGTTCTCCATGTAAGCCTGGCCGAGGCTGATGAAGCCATCCGGGAACGACGGATCGAGTTCGGTCACCTGTTTGAATTCTTTGATGGCGACAGCGAACTGTCGTTGCTTGTCCGCCGCAATTCCGGCTTGCATGTGCTCGGCGGCCTGCGGGGACGCGACCTGCCAGGCCAACCACAACAATAAGAGAGATCGGATCACGGCTTCTCCGGTTCACGCACTTCTAGGAACTGGTCGGCGTGAATATCGTCCAATGTCTGGTGGATGCCGGAGGGCCACGCGATTTCGACCTTAGCTTTCTCCGCCGTGCCCAGCCCGAAATGAAGGCGTTTGTCGCTCGAGGAAAGATAACTGCCGGCTGAGGTTGCGAATCGCGTCTGCCCATTCACCTGCACGCGGGCGCCGAATCCATCCCGATTGCTGCGAGTGCCGCGGAGAGTAATCGCCAGCCAGTGCAGCTTGCCCCCGCGGTTGAGAAACACTTGAGCATGGCCGCCGAGGGTGGTCACCACCGCGTCCTGCCAGCCATCGTTGTTCAAGTCGCCGAACGCGGCGCCCCGCGCGGCCAAAGGGGCCGTACTTCCGGAATCAACGCGCTCGAACCGGCCCTTGTGATTCATCGCCAACAGCGGCGGTTCGAGATATTGGAGAGAAGGATCGATTTGCTCCACATTGTCCAACACATGACCTTGGGCGACAAACAAGTCTTTCCACCCGTCGTTGTCGAAATCTTCGAGGCCAACCCCCCAACCTGAACTTCCGCTCGAGAGCGCACCGAGGCCCGTCTCGAGACTGCGATAGGTGAACGAACCGTTGCCATCGTTGTGGTACACGCCGTAAATCTCTCGGGGCAACTCGGTCACGATCACGTCCGGGCGGCCGTCATTGTCATAGTCTTGAAAAACGACTCCCATGCCCGATAGCCTCCGGCCGTCCTGGGAAAGAGCGGTGCCGGCTTCGAGGCCAAGTTCCGTGAAAGTGCCGTTGCCGTTGTTGTGAAACAGATACTGTTGCATACCGTCGTTGGCTACAAATATGTCGGTGAATCCATCGCCATCGTAGTCGGCGAATGCTACTCCCAGGGCGCGCCCCTTCTTGGCGGCGATCCCGGAGCGCTGGCTCACATCCGTGAAGGTCCCGTCGCCGTTGTTGTGATAAAGGATGTTGGTCGTGGCGGGAAACTCTTCCGGCGGACAATAAGTATGGTAGTTGCCGCCGCAATTCTTGTTGTGCCCGGTGTCCCAGTCCATGTAGCGGGTTACAAAAAGATCCAGCTTCCCGTCGTTATCGTAATCGAAGAAGCCGGCTGACACCGACCACCCGCCGCCGGCCACTCCCGCTTTGGCCGTCACGTCTGTAAAGGTGCCGTCACCGTTATTGTGATACAGAATGTTTTTTCCGTAACTGGTGACGTAGAGATCGGGATAGCCGTCATTGTCATAGTCTCCGACGGCGACCCCCATACCGTAATTTCCGTCTCCCGCATTCGCCAGGCCAGCTTGTTGGGTCACGTCGGTAAAGCTTCCGTCTTTGTTTTGCCTGTAAAGCCGGTTCCAATAAAGTGGATCGTGGCGATCGAAGTTCTCGGGCATCCGCATCGGGCTGGCAACGTGGCCGCCGTTAACCAGAAAAATGTCCAACAAGCCGTCGTTATTGTAGTCGAAGAGAGCTACTCCCCCGGGCATGGTTTCAATCAGATATTTCTGAGAAGTCGGGGAGTTCTGCAGCGTGAAATCCAGGCCATGCGGCAGATTAACGTCGAAAACAGGCGCTGTCAGGACCGCTCCCCACAGCACTAAAGCCAGGACGCATGATGCGCGCAGAATGTTTAGCAACTCAGGCTCCTCAGTCCCCCAGCATATCGCGCGTGTGGCGTGACCGCATACTGGAACGGCTCGCAGCTAGTGCCCATAGCCACCGGCTCACTCGTCATTAGAGCGAACCTCATTAGATCGAACCTCGGTGTTTGGCTGGCAACTCTACGGCTGCCGCCGGGTCGATTCCCGTTCCACGAGCTTGGGCAGAATCAGGATCTTTCTCGGTCGCATCGAGTTCTTCGGCGCAATTCGCTCAAGGAGTAATTCGGCGGCCCACACTCCCATTCGGCAGGGACCTTGATCGACGGTGGTAAGTGGAACCGCCAAGAGGTCAGAGTAATGAACATTGCCAGCACCGACCACTGAAATATCGTGAGGCAATTTCAGGCCAGCCTCCAAGATGGCTTTTATCGCGCCGATGGCAACCGGGTCGTTGAAGCAGAAAACTCCGTCGGTAAGCGGGCGCACTCCCAGCAATTGCCGCATGGCCGCGTATCCGGTGTCATCTCTGTGTCCTCCCTTTGCAAGGTAGCGCGAATCTGGCCGCAAGCCGCATTTCGTCAGCGCTTGGCGGTAGCCTGCCATGCGTTCGTCGGCGATTCCCGCTTCCGGACCGCGCAAGTGGCCAATGCGGCGGCATCCTCGATCAAGAAGATGTTCTGTCGCCAATCTCCCGATCGCCCGGTTATCGACGCCAACGAAACAAGCCTGCTGACCGGCAATGGGGCGGTCTATCAAGACATAGGGTACGTTGCGCTCCTGGATCCGTTTGAACAGATCCAAACGACGCGGCGGCTGCGAGGAGGCAATAATGAGCCCGTCTACCTGCCGAGCCAGCATTGAATCGGCCTCGCTCGCTTCCAGTTCTGGGTCTTCCTCAAAACATGAAATAACAACGTGATAACCATGGGGCCGTGCCGTTTCGGCGATTGCCCGAGCCACCTCCGCAAAGAAGGAGTGGGTGAACTCCGGCAGGAGTAAGCCAATGGTGTAAGTGCGCCGCGTCACCAGGCTGCGCGCCACCCAATTCATCTGATAGTTCAGCTCCTTTGCGCGCCGCAGGACTCGCTTGCGTGTAGCGTCGCTGATCCGGCCCTGATTTCGCAGCACTTTCGACACCGTCACCACCGAAACCTTCAGGTCTTTCGCGATGTCCATCATGGTTGCGGTCATAACGGGCAAGCATACCACCGTTCCCAGGGTTAACGATTATCCACGCGGGAAAATGCATTTTATTCTTGACAACGGATGCTCGGGTGGTCAAGAATCCCCGAGCTGCAACATTTGGGGAATTCCTGTACCGGAAAGAGTCACCTATGCCACGTCGCATACTCTGCACCCTCCTTGTCTGGTTGGGCCTGCTTGCTTCTGCCTCCGTTTCTCTCTACGCTCAAAGTACCTACGGCTCGATAACCGGGTCAGTCGCCGACACTTCCGGCGCCATCGTCACGGATGCCAAAGTGACCCTGACCAACCTGGGCACGGCCGAGAAGCGCACCCAATCCAGTGGCACTGACGGACTCTTTACCTTCGTGAATTTGTTCCCCGGCCAGTACCGCATTGACGTGGAAAAGCAGGGCTTCAAGCACTTTGTCCGCACGCCCGTCACCGTCGACGTGCAGCAGAGCACTCTCGTTGACGCCGCGCTCCAGGTCGGCGATATCAGCCAAGTCGTTGAAGTGACGGCGGAGACGCCGCTGCTGCAAGCTGAGACCTCCTCGCTGGGCACGGTCGTTGACCAGCGCGAAGCCAACGAACTCCCCCTGAACGGTCGCAACATCTTCAATCTGGCGACAATCACACCGTCGGTCATTCCGCAAGGCAGCACCGAAGGCAACGTCGTGGGCAAGAACCCCTTCGACTTCGCCAACTACCAGATCGGCGGCGCTTTCGCGAATGAGGGCGCGGAGTATCTGGATGGTCAACCCCTGAACATCGGCTATATCAACCTGCCGTTCCTGGTTCCGACCCAGGACTCGATTTCGGAGTTCAAGGTTCAGGACAACAATCTTGGTCCCGAGTGGGGCAAGTTTGCCGGTGGCATCATCAACATGAGCACTAAGTCTGGAACCAACACCTGGCATGGCGAAGGGTATGAATACCTGCGAAATAAGGTGCTGAACGCCAATGAGTTCTTTAACAAGGTTGAGGAACTTCAAGCGGGCACTGCGAACGAGCCGGTCCCGTTCGTGCAAAACCAGTTTGGCGCTGCTATTGGCGGAGCGATCATCAAGAACAAGACCTTCGTTTTCGGCAGTTACGAAGGGTTTCGGCTTCGGCAGGGCAGCCCAACCCAGACCACGGTTCCAACGCTCCAGGAGCGCCAGGGAGATTTCTCAGACCTGTGCACGAGTGGGAACTGGAGCGGGAGTGGCGTTTGCCTGGATAGTGCCACCAGCACCATCCACCAACTCTACAATCCACTTACAGCAACCTCGGCGACGTCGACGCGCACGCCGTTCCCCTTCAACTGCATAGCGGATAACACGACCTTCTGCCAGACGAACGCCCCCGCTGTCGGCAATCTCATCAATCCAACTTCCGCCTATCTTTTGAACAAGCTGGAGGCAGATCCGACGACGGCAGGCACCCTCCTTAACTTTCTTAAGTCCGGCAGCACGGGCGGCGATACGGACGAGTATGTGGCTCGCGTCGACCAGGTTATTAATAGTAAGCAGACCCTTTTCGGCCGCTTCACTAAATGGAAGCTGCTAAGTCTGGCGCAGGATCCGTTTGGTACCGGACTTTGCCAGGACCGTTGCGCGGAAAACACGACGAGCAAGAGCATTGCCCTTGGCTATAACTACGCGATCAGGCCGAACACCATATTCAACCTCAGCGCGAGCATCAGCCGGTTTATCTACCTCCGCGATCCCATCAACAGCAGCTTTGACATGTCGCAAGAGGGCTGGCCGACCGCCTACAACGCCCTTGTACCTGATATCGAGCGCACTCCGATGACCCCCTGCTTTGGCCAGAATGATTCCACGGTCGGTTGCAGCCAGGGACAAAGCGCGATCGCCGACTACAACACCCAGTTCAATATTTCGCCCCAGGTAACCATGATCCGGGGGCACCACACTTACGTTTGGGGCATGCAGCTTGAAGAGGGTTACGATAATTACCTGCAAACCAACACAGGCGGCGGCTTGATCTCCTTCGGAGGATCTTGGACATCGGCCGTCCCCGGCACGGTGGGGGCCGGCAATGTACAGGGCGCGAGCGCGGGTAACGGCGAAGATTTCGCCGACTTCCTGCTCGGATACGGCAATGGCCAGGGTGCCGCATTCGGCAACCAGACCAGCGGGTCGCTCGTTATTTCAGGTCCGATTTCCGGAAAGCAAACCTACCGCGCCTTTTATTTCGGCGATACGTGGCATGCGACTCCCAAGCTCACCTTGAACATCGGCGCGCGTTACGAACTGCAAGGCCCGTGGTCGGAACGCTACGACAAGATGACGTACTTCAATCCGGCCGCGACGAATTCGTCGGTCACCGGATGCAGCGGCGTTGCGGGAAGCGCTTGCCCGGGCGACCTCTTCCTGGTCGGGACTGGGGTTAACACCAGCCGCAACAACCTTCCACTCTCGAAGAAGGAATTCTTGCCGCGGCTGGGCTTTGCCTATGCGGTAGATCCCAAGACTGTAATTCGGGGCGGGTACGGCGTTTTCTTCATCCCGAACTATGTGTCGTTCAATGCCAATCCCTACGTGGACCCGGTTAGCAGCGCCACCTCGAACTTCTTTTCCAGCAACGACCACGGCGTGAGCCCAGCTGCCACGCTCAACTCAAATACTTGCTCCGAGCCCACACTAGGCGGTGGCACCCTTACCTGCCTGGGTACGGGTCCGTTCAATCAGGATCCGGGGGTCGGGGCCAGCAACCTGACGCCCGTACCGGGCCGCAACCCGCAGCCGAATGTCTCACAGTATATTTTGAACCAAAACAACTTCTCGGCAACCGGCTACACCGTGCAGAAGTTCGGGTACCTCGAGCAATACAACTTAGACTTCCAACGACAACTGCCCGACGGATTCTTTGCCGATGTGGCTTATGCCGGATCGCACGGCGTGCATCTTGAGCAATCCAACACCAACATCAACCAGATCCCAGACAGCTTTATCGCACAGGCGGCAACTCAGTACGCCGCTGCTCAGACCGTGACGATCGCCCAGCCGGTGACGACGTATCCTTTCGCCTGCCCCCTGTGCAGCCCAGCTAATTCACTTCCTGGCGGCCTCGGGCCGGGCGTTCTCCTACAAGGCCAAATGGATCGCCCGTACCCGCAGTACGCCGGGCTGAACCTGAACGGTTTCGGCTGCTGTAGCAGCAATTACAATGCGTTGCAGGCAACCGTAACCCGGCGCTTCCAGGGCGGCGGCACCCTGCTGGTGGCCTATACAAACTCCAAGCTCATGTCCAACACCGACACGCTCACTTCATGGTTGGAAGGTGGGACCACGGGAGGCGTAGGGGCGGTGCAGGACTGGAATAACCTCGCTGGGGAACGCTCACTCTCCTCGCAGGACATCTCGCAACGTCTGGTCGCCAGTTACGTGCTGGATCTGCCCTTTGGACACGGCAAGAAATTCCTCTCCGGTCTGAGCGGCTTTAGCAACGCAGTGGTCTCGGGTTGGGGCTTGGATGGCATTACCACTCTCCAGCGCGGTTTCCCCGTGAAGATCAGTTGGGGCGGCGGCGACGCCCTCACCGAGGCAGGCCTGGGCATCGGTACTCTTCGCCCTGACTACGTTGCAGGATGCGACAAGAGCGGGAGTGGAAGCGCCCTCAGCAAGGAACAGACTGTATGGTTCAACACAGCCTGCTTTACCGCGCCCAGCGGCAATAACGGCAACATCAGCACTCCGAACAATCCCTGGACTTTTGGCAACGAACCCCGCGTCGACGCTAACCTCCGGCAGCAAGGCGTGGTTAATTTCGACTTCGCGGTGTTCAAGCGGACCACGATCATGGAAAGACTGAATGTCGAGTTCCGCGCCGAGTTCTTTGACCTCTTTAACCATCCCCAATTCGGACCGCCGAATGGAACTGCAACCAGCCCAACCTTTGGGGTAGTGACCAACACGGTCAACAACACCTTCCGTATCGTGCAGTTCGGATTGAAGTTCATTTTCTAAGCTTCAGCGGCAGCTCTTCGGGCGGGAAGGCTTCCTTTCCCGCCCAAAATTTTTTTTGCCTCAGCCGGTTCCGCCTTGGCAGTCTGTTCACTTGAGATCGGTCGCCACCGGCTTGTGGGTTAGCGGTTGTGTCCTGCCATACATGCGAACACTCCAAACCATCGACTATTCCGAGGCCAGGCGAGCTGTTGATCTCATCGTTGAAAAACTCTTGCAAATGCAGAAGGCCGCCGCGGTTGCCGTCGCCGATGCACACGGCGACCTCATCTATTTTGCGCGAATGGACGGCGCTCCGGTCTCTTCCATCCGCATCGCCATGAACAAGGCCTGGACCGCCGCCCGGGAACGCAAGCCCACCAAGGAAATCGGAGACAAGGTCAAACATCCGGAGAAGGGCCACGACATTGCCTATTTCGGCGATCCGCAATATGTAGGGTGGGGTGGCGGGATTCCCGTCTCGAAGAACGGCCAAGTCATTGGGGCCGTCGCGGTCAGCGGCCTGTCATCGGCGGAAGACATCGCATTAGCTACGCTCGGTGTGGAACTGATCGCCGGGTCGTAGCCATGCATCCGCGCCTGGCAACGATTTGCTAATCGGAGGCTCGCAATGGTACGCAAGGTCCAGTCGATTTGTCAGCTCTTTCTTTTATTCGTCCTTCACGCTGCATCCCAAACCGCGGCGGTTTCCCCTGCAGCGACAGAAGCCCGAGTAGACTCCATGCTCAAGCAACTCAGCCTGGAGGAAAAAATAGATATCATCGGCGGCGTTGACAGTTTCTATATCCGCGCCAATGAGCGGATCGGGCTGCCGCGGCTGAAGATGGCCGATGGACCGGTCGGCGTCCGGAACTACGGGCCTTCGACAGTTTTTGGCGGCATCGGTCTCGCGGCCTCGTGGGACCCTGAACTCGCGCGGCGAGTCGGATCCGTAATCGGAGAAGACGCCCGCGCCCGCGGCGTGCACTTCATGCTCGGCCCCGGCGTCAATATTTATCGCGCTCCCATGTGCGGGCGAAACTTCGAGTACTTCGGAGAAGATCCCTTCCTCGCCGCGCGAACCGCCGTCGCCTACATCAACGGCATGCAAAGCCAGGGAGTGAGCGCCACGATTAAGCACTACATGGGCAACAACCAGGAATACGACCGGCACAATATGGATTCCGTAATCGACGAACGCACCCTGCGCGAAATCTATCTGCCGGTATTCGAAGCTGCGGTCAAGGAAGCCCACGTTGGCGCGATCATGGATTCTTATAACCTGACGAACGGTGTTCATATGACACAAAACGGCTACCTCAACACGGAAGTGGCCAAGAAGGAGTGGGGGTTCACCGGAATCGTCATGTCCGACTGGAATTCTGTTTACGATGGCGTTGCAGCGGCGAATGGCGGCCTCGACCTGGAAATGCCCTCGGGAAAATTCATGAACCGGGAGACCTTGCTGTCGGCGGTTCATGAGGGGAAAGTGACCGAAGCGACTATCGACGACAAGGTCCGGCGCATTCTTCGCACGGCGATTCAGTTTGGATGGCTTGATCGCAATCAAACCGATCTATCAATTTCCAAGTTCAATCTGGAAGGCCGGCAAGTCGCGCTGGAGGCGGCTCGTGCCGGCATGGTTCTCCTCAAGAATGACGGCAATCTTCTGCCGCTGGAAAAGGGAAAGATTCACTCGATTGCAGTAATCGGTCCCGATGGTTATCCGGCGGAGGCGGCCGGTGGCGGCAGCGCCGACGCGAAGCCGTTTGCGCCGGTAAGTTACCTGGAGGGGCTGGTGAATTATGTGGGCAGCGGTGCGAAGGTTTATTACGAGCGCGGCCTACCCACCTTCGACGAAATCGCGAAACACACCGAATTCACCACCGAGGCTACAGGTGGTCGACCAGGTCTAAAAACGGAGTTCTTCACAAACGCGACGCTAAGCGGGACGCCCGCCGTGACGCGTACAGACAAGCATGTCAACTACGAATCTGCGCACGGAGGGGAAGGCGCAGCTAGCGATATGTCGACTCGGTGGTCAGGCTACTTTACACCGGACGCTCCGGGCGAATACCTTGTCTTTGTTCAGGGTCCGGGAGAAAACGGGGGTTACCGTCTCTATATAGACAAGAAACTGGTGTTCGATAACTGGAAAGATTGGTATGCGTTTGTCAGCGAAGTTTCGATGACCTTGTCTCCAGGCCCTCACCAGGTTGAACTGGACTACTACGCTCACGGAGGCGGGGGTAAGACCACTGTGAATCTTGGCATCGTGCGGCCCGAGACTTTAGTCAGCCCCGAAGCGAAGTCATTGGCCTCTCAGGCGGATGCGGTGGTGCTCGCCGTGGGTTTCGATCCCTCCAATGAGGGTGAAAGTGGCGACCGTACCTTCCGCTTGCCTCCGGGGCAAAATGAACTGATTAGTCAGATCTCTGCCTTAAATAAGAACACAGTCGTAGTCGTGACCTCCGGAGGCGGCGTAGATATGACCCCATGGGTCGATCATGTCCCGGCGCTTATGCAGGCCTGGTATCCCGGCCAGGAAGGTGGCACGGCGCTGGCACAACTACTATTCGGCGAGTTTACCCCTTCGGGAAGGTTGCCGATTTCCATCGAGCGGCGTTGGGAAGACAATGCCGTGCACGACAGCTACTATCCAAACCACGGCGAGAAGAAGGTGGTATATACGGAGGGTGTGTTCGTTGGCTATCGCCATTTCGATAAGTCCGGAATCAAACCCCTATTCCCGTTCGGCTACGGTCTCTCCTACACTACGTTTGCGTACAAGAATCTCACGGTCTCGCCGGCGGCTGCGTCGGGCGATCCGCTGGTTACGGTGGCCTTCGATGTGACGAATTCGGGCACTCGCGCCGCAGCGGAGATCGCTCAGGTGTACGTGGGTGATCGGCACGCCCATGTCCCTCGCGCTCTGAAAGAATTGAAGGGCTTCGCAAAGGTGGAACTCAATCCCGGCGAAACCAAGCGCCTTCAAGTCGCACTCGATCGACGAGCCTTCTCCTATTATGACGTCCAAGATCATAAGTGGACGGTTGCTCCGGGTGAGTTCGACATCTACGTCGCTCATTCATCCGCGGAAATCGAACTTACCGGGAAATTAAGCCTTCAATAGGAGATAAGCGGCGACCGCTCAGCGCTGCGAGTTCGATTTCTTTTGAAGAGCCCCTGAAGACACCCAGAACAAGACCAGGCTTGCCGCCAGGATCGCGAAAAATAGCTTTAATTTTAGAGTTACGGCATAAGCGATGAGCGCTGCCGCGAATCCCCAGTACCAGGATTCTGCTTTGATTCCTTCCGCCCAGTTGGCTTGGCGTCCGGCGGAAGCAACGCGCGGCCACAGGGAGGGCCACAAACGCGGCACTGCCTTGCAGTAGGCGTCGTATGGTTGGCCCTGGCTCGCGTGAAGTTCGGCCTCTTCTCGAAGGATCAGCCGGTAACAGAACACTAACATCGCGATTACCGCCACCAAGAACCCCAGCCGGCTCATCATGGCGCCCATGGCGACGATCATGAGCACATTGGCAAAATACAGGGGATTGCGTACGCGCCGGTAGGGCCCATCGGCAACCAACGACTCACTTTTTACCTCGGCCGCATACACCACTGAGGCCTGAAGGTACGAGGAGGCCCAGGTGCGGATCACAGCGGCCACCACGAGCAAGAACGCGGCGAATGCAAATAAAAGGCGAGCGACAAAGTCCGCATCCATTTGCAGCCTGGTCCCGAGCCAGTTGGCCAGCGCGGCGGTTGAATTCTGATGATCCAAAGCATACAGCGGAAACGTGAAGCCAAAGATCAGCCCGAAGACCATCGCTCTGTTCGTGAACTCCCAGTTTGTCGCTTTCATAGATCGAAAAGTATCGCCTCCGGTGATGAATGTAAAGCCATGTTCTCTCCAAGACTTGCCGATTCGACGAAAGGCAACTCGGAACTCTCCACCGCTCTCTTGTGACATCTGACCTTGCCCCGGCATCTCCATCGCGCGATCATGGCCGAGGCGAACGGGGTGCAGCGAACTTGCGTGGCCCATCCCTAAAGCCTTTGTTCTCTGGATTTTGACTTAGAAGCTCTTTGACATCAAGATTTTGCGTGCTGGTTGAGCAGCTCCTTTCGTGAAACCCCGCGCCCAGCAAGCGATTCAAGAAAATATGGGGGGAGGGGTAAACCCAGGTCCACATTCTTCTCAGCAAGCGGTGAACAGCGCAGCGCAGATGTATTTCAGCCGGAGATCCACAAACTCTTATGAATGTCGTGCACGGGATGAATAGTTTTTTCAGCGCCGAACCGGTCTCTTGGTTTTTCTTCGGTGTGTCTTGACCACTCGAACAAAAGTCCCGAATGGTTACCTTTGTGCCTCACACATCGGAGCTATTCCGGTCCACTCAACCTTGTCGCATACTTCTTCTGTGCCTCCAATGCGATCAACCAGTATGAAAACAAACAGGCGTCGGCAAGATCGCATGCAGGCGGTGCTGCCGGTGCGAGTGCGCGGAAAGGACGCTTCCGGCGTTTTGTTTGAAGGACTGGCGCACACTCTTGACCTTACGCCGACCGGCGCACGGCTGGGTGCGATTCGCCACAAACTGAGAGCACTCGACACGTTGGTCGTTCTCTATCGCCAACGTCGGATCGAGTTCAGTGTGGTCTGGACGAAATTGCTGGATGGGAACTGCGAATACCAGGTCGGCCTCCATGCGATTGCGCAAGAGCGCGATCCCTGGGGCCTCAGCCTTTCGAGTTCTAACTCTCAGCTTGTAACGAATGCTTCGGCGGTCTCGGGAGCGGCCTGAATCAAGGAGAAATCATGGACTATTTTCTAGGCAAATTTTGGTCGGATGAAGAAGGGCAGGATGTCGCTGAGTATTCCGTGATGCTGGCGGTTATTCTCGTTATTGTAGTTGGCACGATTCGCCTGATCGGGTCGAACGCCGGCAACGTGTTTTCTCAAGTTGGCAGCTCAATTCAATAGGACATCTGTCCGAATCTCTGCGCTCACTTGAGCAAGAGCTAAACCTCCACGCACGCTAAATCTCCTCATCCTATCGAGCCGGGCGGCTCCGCAAGTCGCTGTAACGGTCTTAGAGCCATTCCTTGGTGCGGGCGATTCGTCAGGCTTCGACGCGGTTGCTTGCGCCCAGCTTGGTCATGGCCTCCGAGAGATAATTGCGTACGGCGCCCTCGGAAAGGCCGAGTTTTATGGGAGGAAGATAGCGGCACCTGAATTCGGACTTCTCCATAGTTCTCTCTGCCACCCTCCAGGCTGGACACGACAGTGCCGGGACTGGCACTTGCGCGCTGCATGTACAGAGTAGCGATCATAGGGCCTTCTCCCGCCTTCGCTTCACTTGCCGGGTGCACAATCTGTCCCGGTGATTTGTGTCGTCGCCGAGTGGCGGGCAGAGCGCCAGTGCCGTTTATCACGCCAGCGGCGTAACAAATGTCAGAAGGAGAGGGTCAAAAAGGATCGGAAAGGACTGGACCTCCAGAACGGAACGAAGGGGTGAGAAATGTGTTTTCTGCTATTTCGGCAGTCCGCCGTTACGAAATCCGAACAGAAGTCCTCGTGTTTTGGACTTCGGCACCTGGCTGTAGTGCGCTACCGTCCGCACGAGAAATCAGCGATCCCTAGTAAATATAAGGGGTAAAGCTTGTTCGTAAATCGTAACAAACCCCAGCCATTCAAAACTCGTCGCAATTTTATGACAAAGAACCGGCTTCCCTGCTATGATGGCGGACACTTTATAACGCTATCTCCCAGTTCAAAGGAGGTCTATCATGCTCCCAGCCGGTAAGAGTCTTCGTACCCTTCGCGAGAAGCTCGGCCTGACCATGCGTGACATCGAAACCTCGAGCGCGCGCATGGCGGAGAAGTATCGCAACGAGGAGTTTTCGATTCCTCCCAGCCGCTTGTCGGATATTGAAACCAAAGGGGTTTTGCCCAGTATCTTCCGCATGTACACGCTGGCCGTGATCTATCGCCGCGATCTGCGGGAACTGCTGGCGTGGTACGGCGTTGACATGAACAATATGGCAGCGGATCTCGGGATGATCGCTCCTCCGCGGTCGCATGTCTCCGAAGCTCTCGCCGGAATGTCCTCGGTGCAAATGCCAATCCGCATGGATCCTGCGTTTGACCAGCAGCGCACCAGCAACCTGGGCCGCATGGTCGAGCAATGGGGCCTCGTGCCTTTATCGTATTTAGCGCAATTCGCCCATGGCGACTTCACCTACGGATACATCGGACATCAGGATTTCACCATGTACCCGATTCTTACGCCTGGCAGCTTCGTCCAGGTCGATGAGGCTAGAAATAAAGTGCTGGAGGGCTCGTGGCGCTCCGAGTACGAACGCCCCATCTACTTCGTCGAGACTCGCGACGGGCATACCTGCTGCTGGTGCAGCATGCGCAAGGATGACGTTATCTTGCAGCCGCATCCCCTGTCCCCGGTTCCGGTTCGGGTTCTCCGCCATCCTCAGGAAGCTGAAATCATCGGCCAGGTGGTGGGGGTGGCTATGAAGCTGACGGAGTGGCACGCTTTTGGCTCTTCTCCAGGGTCGAAAGGGCAACAAGCACTGAATTGAGATGACTGGCCGCGACTTCGTCCTGCGGCGAAGGCAGCAGTTCGTTGAAATGTTCGCGCAGGCCCTCCACGTAGGCTTCCGCATTCTTATCGCTGTCTTGGCTTGACTCGCGCAGATCCTCTTCCAGTTGCGAGATCGGGGTGCGAAGCACGCTGGAGAGTACTTCGGTGTGAGCCGCTTTCAGCGCGCGCTCCGACGATTCCTCGCCGTGCACGAGCGCCATGCCCCAGTGCTGGTACCCGCCCTCCCGGCGGCGCAGGGCGGCCAGATAAGCCAGTTTCGCCAGCAGCCCGGAAACCGCGGCCAGCGTGGATTCTCGCAGATCTTGCAGAGCGGATTTCAGAGTCATGAGTCCTACTTGCGACTTGCGTGCAGTCAGCGTCGTGGAGGCGTTTGCGTGCTACCGGCGCAACCACAAAAATATCATGCTTCAGCACGGGTACCAAATGGAAAACGTGCAGGCGCGCCATTCGTTCCCAGCAAATACTATCTTGAAGCCGTTGGAAGTGCGGGGTATAGTCGCGAAACGACGGTCATGCTGCAGCCGCATTCATTCTTGTGGCACTACCTGTGGGCGGGATCTGACGTCCTGCTTCTGGCGCTGGCCGTGCTCACTTGGCGTCGCGGACTTGGCCCCATTGTCGATTGCGCAGCACCCTCGTACGCCCATATTCTGGCCCACGCGCAGATCCTCGATCAGGCGATCTACCTCGTCCCGAAACGAAGCCAGACGCGAGTACCGGCCCGACAGTTCGTAGACTGATGCCCGTATGGCTCTTCGACTACTACGCGGGGCGGATTTTAGGGTAGTTTGTTACGAATTCCGAACAGGTTAAGGCGCGGGAGAGTATCTTTATCGGGATAGGTAAAGATGAAAGTATCACGGTTCGCCCTTTCAAACAAGGAGAAAAATAACCGTGAAACGATCCCTACTCGCAGTCGCAGCAGCGCTGCTTTTCCTTAGCACCTTCGTGGTTCCCACCATTGCTCATGCCGACGGCATCCCCGCCTGCGGCGGTGGTGCTTGCAAACCGTAGTTTCCGAGTTGGTTGTTACGAAAACCGAACACGATTAGCATCAGTGTTGTCGCCTGTAGCAGGCAGCGCTATAGTGGTTGGCTACGCCTATGCTGCAGCCGCACTCATTTCTCTGGCACTATCTATGGCTCGGGCCGCAAGTTCTGCAGGCAGCGCTCGCCGTACTCCTCTGGCGACGCGGGCTTCATAGGCAGTTCCCGGTTTTCTTTGCTTATCTCGTCTTCGAGGCGATCGAGGCATTCACGCTTTACGGGATGGACGTTCTCCCTTCGGTCAGCACGGGGACTTGGTGGCTTGCTTGCTTAGTCGGCCTCGTTATCGAAGGATTCGTCAGGTTGGCAGTGATTGGAGAACTGTTCTTTCATCTCCTCCGCTCACGGCCGGCTATTGCAAAAGTGGGCAGTCGGTTGATCAGCGGTACGGGGGCGGTCCTGGTGCTGATCGCAACCCTGGCAGCGGCCAACGTTCCCGTCGGCGATCCGCAGTTCCAGATGGTCTCCCGCGCACAAATTCTGCAGCAGACGCTGTATATGATCGAGTGCGGCCTCATCCTGTTCCTCTTCTTATTCGTAGCTTGCTTTCGGCTGACTTGGGACAAGGCAACGCTCGGGATCGGGCTGGGCCGCGGAATTTCTGCCTCGGTGCACTTGGCTACGTGGGCCGTTATGGCCAATGGCGGCTTGGCGCACAGGTATTACCTCCTCGATTTCGTGAACATGGCCACGTACCACCTTTGCGTCCTGATTTGGTTTTACTTCCTCCTCGTCCCCCAGAAGAGTGTCACTACGTCTACGGTTCCGTTGCCGGAAAACAATCTCGACGTCTGGAACCGGGAACTGGAGCGTTTACTACAACAATGAATCTGGCCATTGTAATTGTCATCGCCGCCGCTCTCGCGCTGGGCATTATCTTGCGCCTCGCCGTAACGCAAACCCTGCAGGTCAAGAGGAACGCTAGCTTGGACGGCACGATCCGTCCGATCGATATCGAAGCGTTCCGCAATTTGATCAACCCCGCCGAGGACGACTACCTGCGCCGCCGCTTGCCGCCGGCTCAGTTTCGCACAGTTCGCCGGGTGCGCTTGCGCGCCATGGCAGCTTATGTCCAGGCAGCAGGAAGAAACGCTGCGGTGCTGGTGAGCGTGGGCGAAGCTGCTATGGCCAGCGGCGATCCGCGATTTGCCGCCGCGGCGCACCAACTGGTAAATGACGCGCTGCTTCTGCGCCGCAATGCCACCGTGGCGCTCATGCGGATCTATCTGGCGCTGGCTTGGCCGTACTCCGAGTTCGCCGCCGTGCGGGTGGTCGACCGCTACGAACAACTGAGCGGCGCAGCGATGCTCTTGGGGCGACTGCGGAATCCTGCGGCGGCGGTCCGCTTGTCGTCGATCTAGGTTCGTGACGCCGATTGTGACGGATGTCACAGACACTGTCTTGGTACGTGTGGCATTCTAACGGTCGGCGTCGCCGTGATTCATCCGCCGGCCGGGTTAACTCGCGCATTACCCCTGATCATTCCTGCCTTGTTTTTGTTGCCCATTCTGGTGTAAAAACCAGCGGGACCTTCCATCCAAGAATCCTGTGCGTATTTTGGCCCACGGCCGGTCGTTTGGAGTTGTTTCTGCCGCCACTACGACGTGGCGGAGTCTGGGAGACTCTATGATTTGCAGCGTAGGCGTAGTGATCCGCAGCGCGAGAACTATCTGCGTCTCAATGTTCGTCCTGTTGCTTTCCTCCGTCGCCTTCAGCCAGGGCGGTGTCGCCACTGGCGATCTGCACATTACCGTGAAAGACCCCAATGGCAATCTTGTCGTCAACGGAACCGTCACGGTAAGCGATGTGGCCAAAGGCCTGGAACGCAAGGCCACCGGCGACGGCGAGGGCGGCTACAGCGCCCGGCTGCTGCCACCGGGGGCTTATACGGTCACGGTGGAAGCGGCGGGCTTCGGCAAAACCGAGGCCACGGATGTGAGCATCACTGTCGGCGGACTTGTCGAGCTGCCGATCGGGCTCGCAGTAGCGACTGGAAAAGAAGTAATCGAGGTCAGTTCCCAGGCTGAATTGGTGGAAACCTCGCGCACCTCGACCACCGATACGATCGGACAGCGCCGCATCGACAATTTGCCGATCAACGGCCGCAACTACATTAACTTCACGCTGACCGATTCTCAGGTGGTCCGCGACAACGCACCGAACACCGGCGCTGCGCCCACTTCCGGCCTCAACATGAGCGGCCAGCGCGGCCGTTCGAATCTGGTAAACGTGGATGGCGCCGACGCCACCGATAATTCGACCAACGGCGTGCGCTCCACGGTTTCGCAGGAGGCCGTGCAGGAGTTTCAGATTATTACCAACAACTACTCGGCAGAGTATGGCCGCGCCGCGGGCGGAGTCGTGAATATCATTACGCGCTCCGGATCCAACGATTTTCACGGCGACGTCTATGGCTACTTGCGCGACCGGGATTTCCAGGCGGTGAATCCATTCAGCACGGTACCGAATCCGGCCTACACTCGCGTTCAGGCGGGGGCCGCTTTCGGCGGACCGATCAAGAAGGACAAAACGTATTACTACTTCTCTTACGAAATTACGCGGCGGCATGAGACGGGATTCTCCTCGATCGGTCAGAACAATCCCCCCGGCACTTGCCTGGCTGGTGGCTCCGGAACGTTCGGCTTGTGCAACAACGTCGACGTCTCCAGTGCATTCGGGTTGCCGCCAGGAACCATTCAACAAGGAGTAGACGCGACGTTGCTTCAGCAACAGTTTTTCCAGCAGTTGCCCGCCGCCGAAGCGGCGCTCGCAGGCATCAGCCCCGCGCTGGCCGCTGGCTATGGCCAGGAGGCGGCTGTCTATGCGACGTTTGTGGGCGGTTCGTCTGGAATCGCGTTGAACGGCTCCTACCCGGCGATTTTTGGCGCCCTTGCTGGCACGGCGATTCCCATACCGCCAAACGGGTCCAGCCCACTCACGCAGTTTCCGACTTCGTGCAATTTCTCCCCGAACCTTCTGTGCAACTCCTTGCCGGCCAACTTCCTGACGTTGAACTCGCAGATCGGCAACTTTCCCGTTTTTGAAGGCACCAGTCTGTATTCGCTGCGTCTCGATCACAACGTGAGCGCCAACAACCGGTTGATGCTGCGCGCCAACGTCAGCCCCAGCACGATCACGGGCATCGAAGTCAATGGCGAGAACCAGGTCTTTGGGCAGAACGCCTACTCGCGCACATCGCAGCAAACCTATCGCGACGTAACCGGAGTTCTTCAGGACACATGGACTATCGGCAACAACCGGGTGAATGAATTCCGCTTTCAGTATGCCCGGCGTGGCTTGTCGTATTTCTACAATACGGCGAACCCCGGCGGCTCCGATGTCGCCGAAAACATTCCTGGGTATGCCTATTTCGGCCGTGAGCCATACTCCTACGTCCAACGCGTCGAGCAGCGTTACCAGTTCACGGACAATTTCTCGTGGACCATCGGCCGCCACAACACCAAGTTCGGCGTGGATTTCACCTACCTCCCGCTGACTGCCACTTTCACCGTAAACTATGGCGGCCTCTACGACTTTGGCGCGACCGACGCAGCCACTTTGGGTTTTAGCAACCTTTGCTCGGCCAATGGACTGCCCGCCTCTCTTTGTCCGACCTTTCCAGGGTTCACAGCCGTGCAAAGCTATGGACTTGGCTTCCCCAACGAACTGGTCCAGGGTTATGGAAATCCCCATGATAGCTTCTCGAACAAGCCGTTGGGAGCTTTCTGGCAGGATTCGTGGCGCGTTTCCCCGAACTTGACCCTGAACTACGGCGTCCGCTATGACGTGGAGTTCCCGCCTCAGTTAAGCCCACTCAACTCACTGGCCCAAGCCGCCTACAATCAGTTGGGGTTGCAAAAGGGCATTCAGACCGACACCAACAACGTTCAGCCCCGCCTGGGCGTGGCGTGGGATCCCAAGGGCGACGGCAAAACTGTCGTACGCGCGTCTTACGGCTTGTTCTACGACCACCCGCTACTTGCCCTCTATTTCCTCGGCGACGCCTCCGACGCGTCTCAGAGCGGCCAGTTGGTGTTTGGTCCCGGCTCGCCGTGTAGTGCGTCCGCGGCTGCGGGTCCTGGCAGTCTGAACGCGGTCAATACCTTTCAGGGCACCCTGAGCACCTCTTCATGCTTGCCCACGGTTCCCGGCTATATTCCCGGGCAGCAGCGGTTTAACACCGCACCGTTTACTCCGGCTAACGCCTCCAATCCGCAGTTCCCCGGCCTGTTCGTCGACCAGAACTATTTGAATCCATCAAGCTTCTTCCCCTTGGCCTTCCAGCCTTTTGGTTATCCGCAAGCCAAGAACTTTGTCTACGCCTATGCGGAGCAGGCAAATCTCAGCATTGAGCGCGATCTGGGGGCTGGTTTTGCCTTCAGCCTCGCCTATAACTTCAACGGTGGACGCCACCTGAACCGTCCCATCAACGCGAACACCACCCGGGGCGATCTGGCAATGAACAACTACCTGGTGGCGCTTACCGATCCCACGTCTTACGCCACGGTAGGCGGACCGCTGGGTGTGGGCGCAGGCTCCGCTTCCCAAGGCTTCGCTCCTTGCGGCTTTAATCCGAGCGGCCAGCCATGGGTTTCCGCGGCGCTCACGAACTTTTTCCGGCCCTCGGCGGTCAATCCCGCCATCGCTATTGCGCTGCTATCGAATCCATTGTCAGCTCCCTGCGTTACGGCTGTGTTGCCCATCGTGTTGCAGGAGGACGGGCTCACCGACACTTGCAATCTCAGCACCCTCGCTGGCTGCATCCCTTTCAGCGATATGGACGCCAATTACTCCAACGGCAGCTCCGTTTATCACGGTCTCAGCGCGAACCTGCGCAAGCGCTTCAACCGGCACTACGAATTTCTCGCCTCCTATACTTGGTCTCACGCCATCGATGATTCCACCGACCTGCAAGCCCCGCTCGCGCCGCAGGACAGCTACGATCCGGCTGCCGAGCGCTCGACGTCGCTGTTCGACCAACGCCACCGTTTCGTCTTCAGTGGCGTCTATCAGACAGGAAAGCTGGGCGGCAACGGCTTTGCCCGCAAGTTTTTCAGTGACTGGACCTTCGCACCCATCGTCGAGTTCTCCTCCGGCCGCCCCTTCAACATCATTACCGGGAGCTCGGACAATTTCCAATTTTCTCCCGATACGGGCCGCCCGAACACCTTCGTCACGCCCGCTTGTACCCTGCAAGGATATCCGGTATATAACTCGAAATATTCGCCCACTGGAGTCTTTCAGGAGCCCTGTCCCGCGAACTACAACGGAACGATTCAGTCTCTCGACGGCAGTCTGGGCCGCAATGCCGGGATTCAGCCCTGGACCGTCTTCAACGATCTGCGCGTTGCCAAGCGCATCTACTTCCGCGAACGCTTCAACATGGAGCTCATCGCCGACATGTTCAATCTGGCCAACCGTTTCAATGCAGGCGCCGTTAACCAACTCTTCACCAATGCTGGCCAGGTGACTGCCGCTTACGATCCGCGGCAATTTCAGTTCGCCCTGAAGCTGAACTGGTAATTTTCTGAGACCGTCGCTTCGTCTGGATTTTGTGAACGACGGCATCGGACGATCACAGAACGTGTTTGGCCGAACCCGAAGACCGCCTCCGAGTGCTACACTTTTCTTTCACCCATCCTTGGCGCTTGCCCGGAGTTCGTTTCCCCATGTCTCAACCTCATACGCCCACCCCGCGGACCCGTCTGGTCCGCGAAGCTGAGCGCGCCGTTTACGATCGTGAAGCCGCCTATCGCATCCTCGACGAAGGCTTCCTCTGCCATGTCGGCTTCGTCGCCGACGGCCACCCCTTCGTGATCCCTACGTCTTACGGACGCAAAGACGACAGCCTCTACATTCACGGCTCTGCCGCCAGCCGCATGTTGCGCCAGATGAAAGAAAGCATTCCGGTCTGCATCACGGTTACGCTGCTCGACGGACTCGTGCTTGCCCGCTCCATCTTCAATCACTCCATGAACTACCGCTCGGTGGTCGTGCTCGGAAAGGCGACTCTGGTGGATGATCCGGAGGAAAAAATCGGGGCCTTGCGCCTGCTTTCCGAACACATCATTCCGGGCCGCTGGGCCGACTCGCGCCAGCCCAACGAACGCGAACTTAAAGCAACGTCCGTGCTTCGCGTGCCGATAGAAGAATTCTCGGCCAAGGTGCGAAAGGGGCCAGCCGTCGACGATGAGGAAGACTATTCTTTTCCCACCTGGGCCGGAGTGGTACCGCTGGAGATGAAAACTGGGGAACCGATTGATGACGCGCGCCTTCAACGCGGGCAGACCGTGCCGGAATACGCGCGGCACTATTCGCGCAGGCGATGAGCTAACTCTCATGCAAGCGTTGGTGAAGTGGGATATCCTCACAGTATCTTGGATGAGACTCACTCCAGCACGCTCAGCAGCAAGGGCCGCCTTACGGTTCCGCAAGAGATTCGCAAGCACCTTGGGCTGCAAACCCGGCGATCGCGTCGAGTTTGTCGTGGAAGCAGGCCAAGCTTTGATCCGGCTGGCCCTCTCGGACGTCAATCCCTTCGCGAGATTTATCGGAATCGCAGACCCGTTCCCTGGCGGCGAAGAGGGAATCAAAGCCTGGATTGACGACATGCGGAGCGATAAAGATTACGAATGATGCGTGGCGCGCCGCCCCTTACGGAATCAGCAGCAACTTCCCGGTCGTCTTCCGCCCTTCCAACTCCCGGTGCGCGCGCTGCGCCTCGGCCAGCGGATACGTATGCTCGATGCGCAGCTTGAGCTTTCCCGCGGCCATCATGGCAAACACCGCGCCCGAGCGCGCCACCAACTCCTCGCGCGTGGCGATGTAGTGCCCCAGAGTCGGCCGGGTCACGTAAAGCGATCCTCTTTGTGACAACGCCACCAGGTCGAATGGCGGCACCGCCCCGCTCGATCCGCCGAACAGCACCATCATTCCTCGCGGCCGCAGAATGTTCAATCCCTTGTCGAAGGTCGTCTTGCCCACCGAGTCATAAACAACGTCCACTCCCTTGCCGCCGGTCAGCCGTTTGGTTTCCGCTTCGAAGTCGGCTTGGGTGTAGAGGATCACTTCGTCAGCGCCCGCTCCGCGCGCCAGCTTAGCCTTCTCCTCGGTGGAAACCGTGGCGATCACCCGCGCGCCGATATTGTGCGCCATCTGCACCAGGAGCAGTCCCACGCCGCCCGCCGCGGCATGAACCAGAGCCGTTTCGCCTTTTTTGAGCGGATAGGTATCGTGCGACAGGTAGTGTGCCGTCATTCCCTGCAGCATCGCAGACGCGGCTTGCTGATCGCTCACGCCCTGGGGAATCGGCACCAAGCGGTCTGTTGGCACCGCCGCATACTCCGCATAGGATCCCAGAAGCCCGGTCCAGGCCACACGATCTCCCACCTTCACCGATTTCGCCTCGGCGCCGATCGCGGTCACCACACCCCCGCCCTCCTGCCCTAACGTAAACGGCACCGGCGCCTTATAGCGGCCCTCGCGGAAGTAGACATCAATAAAGTTCACTCCAGAGGCAGACAGTTTCACCACGGCCTCATTCGTTTTTGGCTGCGGGATCGGCAACTCCGCTAGTTCCATCGCTTCCGGTCCGCCCACTTGTTTGACTTGAATGGCTTTCATGCTTGCTTTGGATCATTTTCCGGAACAAAAGATTCCGGTTCCGCGAATGTTGGATCCAAATGGGTCGTGATCACCGCTGATGCGCTTCCTTCATGCAGCAATCAAAGATCAGAATCAACCACGGCTACTCTCTGTTACACTGGCACGTCCGCGCCAGGAGCCTTCCCCATGGCTGAGAAAAAGCCGCAAACTTTCGCAAACCACACCCGCCTTGATCCGCTGTATCACTTCTTTGCGTTGCCGGTCTTCGCCGTCTCCGCTATCGCCGCAATCGTCCATTTCCTGAGGCATCCGGGCTTGCACTCGGGGTGGCTCTTCGTGGTCTTGGTGGCGGCTTGCGTCCTCGTCCTTAAACTTCGTTCTTACCCGCTCCGGGTGCAGGACCGTGTGATTCGCTTGGAAGAGCGGCTGCGGCTGGCTTCGCTTTTGCCCGAGCCGCTGCGACTGCGCATTCCGGAGTTGACCGAACAACAGCTCATTGCCCTGCGGTTCGCCTCCGACGCGGAGCTGTCGGCGTTGGTCGAACGAACCGTTTCCGAAAAGCTGTCGCAGGCGGATATCAAGAAGTCGATAAAGAATTGGCGGCCAGACTACTGGCGCGCCTGACTCGGAGGATGGCGACGGCGACGGCGACGGTGACTGTGACGCAAGGGCTCGGGGCCAGAAACCGGCTTTAGTAAGCCCTTTGCTCGTTTTTGGCCGTGTCCGTAGTGAGCAAGGGTAACCGCTCGCTCGGGCCAAAGGTAACCGGCGCAGTTTCCTTTCGGCATTGACCCGAGCCAGACCGCAAGGTACGATTTTTGGTAGAATTCACCGGACTCTAACACCAGGGAGCAATCCGTATCTTGTAGAGAAATATGCGAGTTGCAAAACCCCAAGTGCAGATCGCTGTGCTGGCCGTTGTCGTCCTCGCCGGTTCCTCTTGCCAGACGGCGCAAAAGCCGGTCTCCTTGCTTCCCGCCCGAACTGCACCTGCTTTGGCGCCCGCTGCACCGGCCCCAACCCCGCCGCAGGTCCAGGCCGCGACGCCACAGTCGGGTAGCCCAAGCGATCAGAACGTTCAAGCTCAACCTGCAGCTCAGGCCACGCAGGAAACTCCATCCCCAGCGCCAGCTTCCGATCCTGTAGGTGATCTAGTCGCCCGCGTCGAAAAGGATTATCAATCGGGCTTGTCACATTACCAGGCCGGCCAGACCGACTCCGCCAAGCAGGATTTCGACAGCGCTTTCAACGCCCTGCTGCAAAGCGACCTCGATATCCGCTCCGACGATCGGCTGGAAAAAGAATTTGACCGCATCGTGGAGGGCGTCAACCATCTGGATCTGGGCGACCTCGCATCCGACTCCGAAGCGCAGAAGTCAGAGCCCGCACCCATCGATGAAACCAACGGCATTACCCCTGCCGCTGATCCCGGGGTGAGGGCCAAAGCACAAGCCGAAATTAAGTCGACCCACTCCGACCTGCCGCTCATGATGACCGATCAGGTCGCCGGCTACATCAGCTACTTTTCCAATCGCGGACGCGGCAGCTTCGAGCGCGCCTTCGCCCGCTCGGGCCGCTACCACGACATGATGGTTCGGATCCTTAAACAAGAGGGCGTCCCGCAAGATCTGATCTACCTCGCGCAGGCGGAATCCGGGTTCCAGCCGCTGGCCGTCTCTCGCGCCGGCGCTCGCGGCATCTGGCAATTCATGGGCAGCCGCGGTCGCGGTTACGGCCTGCAGCGCAGCCTGTGGGTCGATGACCGCCAGGATCCCGAAAAATCCACTCGCGCCGCCGCCCGCCATCTAAAAGATCTTTACGCCCAGTTCGGCGACTGGTACCTCGCCATGGCCGCCTATAATTCCGGCCCGGGCACCGTACAGGCGGCGGTCAAGCGCACCGGCTACGCCGACTTCTGGGAGCTCTACCGGCGCAACGTTCTCCCCAAAGAAACGCGCAATTACATTCCCATCATCCTGGCCGTGACCATCGTCACCAAGAATCTGTCGCAGTACGGTTTTGAGGACGTCTCGATGGACGAGCCGCTGGCCTATGACTCCGTAACCATCAATTATCCCGTGGACTTGCGCCTGGTGGCCGAATGTGTCGACGCGACTCCCGCGCAGCTGCAGGACCTGAATCCCAGCCTGCTGCGGCTGACCACGCCGAAAGAAGGCACTTTCGAACTCCGTCTGCCGCCTGGAACGAAAGATCAATATCAGACCGCCATCGCCGCGATCCCGGACGACATGCGGCTTTGGTGGCGCTTTCACAAAGTTCTGGCCGGCGACACGCTCGCTTCCCTCGCCCGCTCGTATCGCGTCACCTCCAAGTCGATTGCGACTGCCAATCATCTTGACGGCACAGAACTCGAGGTCGATGCCCGGTTGATTATCCCAGTGGCGGCCGGCAAGCACCCGCTCAACGATAATGCCACCTACGCGCGGCGGATTACGCGCTACAAGGTCCACCCGGGAGACTCGGTCGAAACTGTAGCCGAGAACTTCGGCGTTCCCGCTCAGATGGTCCGCCGCTGGAACGGCCTGCACCGCGGCGACAGCCTCCGCGGGAGGAAGGTGCTCGCCTTGCACCTGCCGGTTACGCCCAGTTCGCGTGGCGCGGAAGTCTCCGCATCGCGGCCGAGCAAGTCAAAACCCAGACGGCAGACGACACAAGCCTCCGGCACCAAACCACCGGCGACGAAGTCAGCGCAGATTGAACGTGACGGGCCCGCGCAGGCCGAAGTCGTTCACCACAAGGTGAAGTCCGGCGAAACGCTCTATTCGATCGCCACGGCCTACAACACAACGGTTGCCACCCTCAAACGCAACAACCAGAACGTCGCGGTCCTTCGCCCCGGTATGATCCTGGTGGTGCAGCAGAACCGCTAAGTGGGGGCGCCTCTCAGAGCGGCACCGGATGAACGAAATCTGGCCAGCCCACTCCTCCAGCGCGCCCGTTTCCGCACCTGAGCCGCCTTGGTCCAAGTTCTTTTCGCGCTTCTGTAGAATCTTCTTCCATTCCGCCGCGCCGTGTGGTAACAGGATTAAGCGGGCTCCATGTGACCCGGGTCCTTGCGGCCTGCACCAAACGTCGTGCTATAATCGCGCGCCGTTCCAGCATAACGTTTCTGGCGGTCTTTTAATTTCCCGTGCCCGGCAACCTCGCGGCCGTTCTGGCGCCAGGAGGCCAAAACAAGATCAGGAGGAGCAATGACGTTCTACGATCCCACACTCTACGGACGTGATGAAGAAGAAGAATTCGGCGACAGCGGCGCCTACAGCGAGTCGCTCGAAGAAGACTTTGAAGAAGAAGAGGAGGAGGAAGAAGAAGCCGGCATTCCGGAACCGGGATTGAATGAGCCGGTGACCCCCGCTCCTCCACCCCCACCCGCACCCAAGCCCGCTGCTCCCGCTGGCGGCGGCCCGAAGAAGCCAGCGCCCAAAAAAAAAGCACCGGCAAAGAAAGCGCCGGCAAAGAAGGCGCCGGCAAAGAAGGCGCCCGCCAAGAAAAAGGCGCCCCCCAAACCCGCAAAGAAAAAAGCGGCAAAGAAGTCTGCAAAAAAGAAAGCCGCGAAGAAACCGGCGAAGAAGAAAGCCAAGAAGGGCCGCCGCTAGGCATTTGTTCTTGTTTGTTTTGCCTTGTGCTCGAAACTAAGACCGCGGCCCGAAGGGCTGCGGTCTTCAATAATCTTGCCCGACGGATCTTTGCCTGACGCCGATCCCACGTCCAGGAGCCAACCGGGCCGCTCCTAATCACCCCAGGCAAGCTCAGTGATCGCTACTTTTTCCCCTCCACCGCCGCCCGGCATTTCCCGTACAACTCGAGCAAGTGCGTTGCGTACTCTTCCGGCTTCGATGCCGAACCTGTGCCCTGAAACCCTACGCCGGATGACGTGGTGCGCCCATATCCCGTCGTCATGGCGATGAATTTCATCAGATCGAGCGCAATATCTTCATCACGTCGCGCACTGGCGTGCGAACCTGGACCTTCTTCCATGAGTCCTTCTCCTGAACCGGAAATATAAGGAATCTCGTCTTCGTCTTCCATACCGCTCACTGCCACTCCGCCAACGATGATAGCAGGGCGGGCGGCGCTGCGTCCGGCATTCAGACCGGCCGCTATTTGTCCCATTTAGGTCCGTCTGGCTGCATAACTACACTTCTTTACATTGAATCTTCAAGTTTAGCCTGTATAAATGAAGCTGGCTTCAATGGAACGATCTGTCGGCCGAACCTGCCACTCGGCAGCACTTGTTTCCTCCCCCTGATTCGCGAGTTGGCCACTCCGCTGCAATTCAGGACCCAAGGATACCCATGATGAAAAATAAGTTGCCTGCCGCTTTGGCCGGGGTTTGCCTGGCCGTGATTTTCTGTTCGAGTTCCGCTCCGGCCCAAACCCAACTGCCCCTCGGGCAGGTCAACCTCCCATTGAAGTCGGTAAAGTGTCCGTTCGGCTATAACACAGGAACGGCCTGCTATAGCAGCACCGTAACCTGCCCCAACACCTTGGACATTGGTTTCACTTACGGCGTGGTCAACCCCGGCGGAACGGAAGGAACGGTCGTATTTTTCAACGGCAGCGGCGGAACCAGCCCAGGTTTCTCGCAGTATGTGGAGGCTTACACTCCTCCGGAAAATAATCTTCAAACCGTGCAGGTCATATGGGCGACGGATTGGGAAGAAACGGGACATGGGACCGGCACCAGCCTGAAGGCCGCGGCGTGCCGCCCGGCGACGCTCCTGAATTGGCTCCTGCAAGAGAAGAACGTGTACGGAGGGGGCGGAATGTGCGCTCAGGGCGCCAGCGGTGGATCGGCCGCCGTCGCCTACTCGCTCGCCGAGTATGGAGCCTATCGGTATCTCAGCCACGTTGTACTCGAGTCCGGCCCCGTCATGAGCGACGTATCGGTGGGCTGCAATCCCCACTCACAGCCATTGACCGTCTGCCCCGGAACCGAGTGCTTGACTGGGGGCGAGGGCGATTGGTCCGATTCGCCGATCTATGTGGACCAGGACCAGGTCGCGATCTCCACCTGGACCGGTGCAATGGGAGCGGACGCGTGTGTCGCTGGCAGCAAAATCTCGCAGCCCCAATACGCCTCCTGGAAAGCGATGAGCATCGTCGACGGGTTGACTGGTACGCAGGCCGACTCGACCTTCGCTTACCCCAATACCTCGATCACGGGCTGGCTCTGCAGCAAACCGGCGGGCTGCCACTCGGCCTCCTGCCAGAACAATTCCGCGGCGCAAGGCCAGCTCTTTTACCAAAACGTCACCACCCCTGTCAGCGTGTATCGCGTGGACAACTGCAAGAGTACGGAAGGTGTCGAGGATGGAACCGTTCCGCAACTCAAGAATGAGTCAGGATTGACGTCGATCATCACCGATATGGTCCTCCATTGCGGTGCCCATGACTAGTCCGGAGATTGCGAAGCGATCCCGCCAAGAACGACGCACCGCGCATGCCGCCCGGTGCGCGGATCCACGGTTCTGTTGACCGTCAGTCGCCGGTTGGCAGTTGAAAATCCAATCGCGCCGTGCGCCGCAACCGGAACATCAGCCACACCGAAGCTATAAACAGAAATGGGGACGAATAGAACCCCGGAGCCGGCCGCGAAAAGGTCACGGATGCAACCGTGTGTCCCAGAATCGAGAAGAGTGTATGGCCCAGGCCGTTCAGAAACATGATGGCGGCATAAATCCATGCCAGTGGCCGCAAGCCGCGCATCCCGCGCGCCGCCACCGGAGTCAGGCAGAACAACAGTGCGCAACCCACCATCAGCATAATCAGCCACTCTCGAAACTCGAACGTGGGCATGGGAAACCAGCCCCAGCGCTCACGCAAGACGCTCACGGTTGGGTTATACACGTCAAGAAAGCCGGTGGTGGCTTCATCCAGAATGTGGAGCGCGAACGCCACGCACAGTGCAAACCACGCACTCCCAAAACCCGATGCCGAAAGCGCAGGTGTTTGCCTCATGGGGATCGCCCGTCACACGAATTCTCAATCACCTGTTGGATAATTGGCAATCGAAATCGGCCCGTTAAAGGCGCACCGATGAGCCATGCCCAGAGCGGTCGGCGCTTCGCTACCGCGTCACTTCACTCATCAGCGCCAGCAGGTTCCCCTCGGAGTCGCGGAAAAACGTCATCCACAAGTCGTGCGTGGGCATTCTCGCGATCAGGTGCGGTTCGTCCTCGAAGTGCACTCCGCCTTCTTTCAGTTTCCCGTACGCCGCCTGAATGTCGGGCACCGAAAAATACAGAACCGAGCTGGGATGATCGAACTCCGGCTTTTCCGCCCGATCCAGCATCAGCCGCACCCCGCCGCAGTCGAAAAATGCCGGCCCGGGCGGGGCCTTGAAAAGCAGCTTCAGCCCCAGCACGTCCTGGTAAAAGCCCGCCGCGCGTTCCACATCCTTGGCGTTGATGGCGATCTGGCCGAGGCGGGTAATTCCAACTCCCGTTGCCGTTGCACTCATATCCTTGACCTCCCAAACCATATTAGTTAGCATAGCTAACTATACTCAATGGCGAAAGTCAAGGCCAAAAAAGTCAAGCTCGAAAACGCCGCGCTCCGGCCCGAAACTCTCGCCGCCGCCGACCGCCTTCATTCCGCCGCCATCCACCTGCTGCGCCGCGTGCGCAAGCAGGACGTAGCTACCGGCGTCGGCCCCGCTCAACTTTCCGCGCTCTCGGTCTTGGTCTTTGCCGGCCCCAAGACCCTCGGCGAACTCGCCGCCGCCGAGCAGGTCAAGCCCCCCACCATGAGCCGCATTGTGGCCGCGCTCGAACGCACCCGCCTGATCGAAATCGCTCGCGATCCAAACGACGCGCGCCGCATGTCCATCCGCGCCACCGCCAATGGCACACGCCTTCTCCAGCAAGGACGCCGGCGCCGTATCGAATATCTAGCGTCCCATCTCGACCGGTTGACCAGGAAGGAACTGTTTGCCTTGCTCAAAACCGTGGGACTGCTCGAAAGAGTTCTTCATGACTGGCGTTAGTGAACCTGTTCGTTCTTCGTAACACGAGTAAGTCGCCGTTGACACTTCTTCGCCCCTGTTCTACTATTGCGCTCCGCAACTGCCGAAGTATCTTGTGCGTTGGCGGCAGTACTGAGTATTAGGTCCGTTGGACTAGATTGCGGAGTACGCAATCGCTCACACCACGAACGGAGGATCTTGCATGCTTCGCCCCAAAACCGACGTAGATCTTGCGCGGCACATCATCGATTTCAATCCCGATGATCCCTCTACCCATGCCGTTTGGACACTGCCCCAGGCCATGCTGGCGCGCAAAGCCGATCTCAAGCCCATCCCGTGGCCCGCGAGTCTTGCGCCCAAACCGCAACCTCTCGCGAAGGCTCCCGGCCCGGAGGACCCGCTGCCTAAAACCGATGTCCTGGTTGTCACCTGGACGGTTGCCGAGGGGCAGGCGCTCTCTGACATCCTCACCCCCGGCTATCGCAGCGACAAAGCTTGGTATACCTATAGCCATCGCTACCAGGAGCATTACCGCAGTCTCATTCGCAATGGTGCTCCCGCTTCCCAGGAAAAATATCTGGCCAAGTTTTTCCCCGTGAAGATCGGCAGCCGCAGCGTGATTTGCGCCAAGTCCAATCTTCACCTTAGTCAGGACGGGCCCAAGCTGCCCATCCGGGACCTTTGGATACAAATGATCAATGAGACTGGCGCCAGCCTGATTATCACCACAGGCACCGCCGGCGCCGTCGAGGTCGCCACCAACCTCGGCGATGTGGTGGTCGCGCGCACTCTGGTTTTTGACTGCACCAAGACTTTCAAGAACTCTCCGTTCAACAAACAGCGCTATGACGCTCCTAATGCGGTGCCGCAAAAGAATTTTGCCGTCGCACGCACCAAGTTGCTGCCGGTCAACGCCGGCCAGCTTCCTGGACCCGCGCGCACTCCCTCGATCCTTTACCAGCCGCCCAAGTCTCCACTCAAGAGCGGCGTGGTGACCACCGACTTCTTCGCCTTCGGCAACACTACCGACTCCTACAAGCTCGATGGCAAAGGCACCACCGTGGAAATGGGAGACGCCGTTTTAGGATTGGTAGCCAAGGATATGGGCGCCAAGGCTCCGGCCTGGCTGGCCATCCGCAATGCTTCCGATCCGTGCATCAACGGCAAACTCACGCCTCAGGAGCAGCGCACCCAGGCGGCGCAGATCTATGAGCACTACGGCTACTGGACCACGGTAAACAGCGCCATCGTCTGTTGGGCCGTGATCGCATCCTGAAACTGTGATCTTCGGGGAGTCGGGTGGCGTATGGACGCTCTTAGCATCGCGTTCGATATTATCGTCGTCGGTGCATTGGCGCTTCCCTGGGCGTTCCTCGTCACTCACCTCTTCTTCTCGGACCACGAAAGCAGCCTCAATAAACTTGTGCGCTGGGTGAAGGATCAGGACCAACCCGCTCTGGTCGGTGTCCTGTTGTTCGCCATGGCCTATCCCCTGGGTTCGGCAGTGTCCCGTATCGCGCAGGACTTCTTCGATGACGACGACCTCCACATTCAATTCTTTCACCATTTGTTCCGCGTAGGGGTGACCGAGAGCAGTATTCGGACCGATGTGTTTTGTAACACTTTCAATCAGTGGCCGGCAGCTACAAAGCCCAGCGGCACGGATCCAAAGTCCAGCGCTCCACCTGCGGCAGAGTGTGAACAGTCCACTGATGCAAAGATCAACGAGTCGCCTGCGGGAAAAAGCGAGCCATTCAAGACGTCTGACTCAAAGGCGAGCGATCTTGTCGAGGAAAACAACGAACTATTCAGGAGATTCGACCCAAAGTGCATATACACCGGAAGATGGGTCATCCAGACCTGCGACCCGCACACCCACATGCACATCTCGGCCGACTGGATCAAAGAGCAGGAAGATCGGGCCGGAGACGTGTTTCACGTTCACGAAGCCACGGTCCTGTTGAGGGGGACCGATCAAACCGAGCGGCTCCGTCAGTTTCACGATCAAATCGTGGTGCTTCGAGGCGCTGCATTTAACGGCATGATCGCCTTCTCTTGTTGCTTGCTCTGGTGGATCTCCAGGTTTCAGTCTAGATGGCGATACGCCGCGCTGTCGCTTTATCTTTTCCCGGGGATAGTTGCATCGGTTAACCACTTAAGCCACCACATCGACGACCCCCCCTACATGGAATTCACCTTTCTGGTCCTGGCGGCAGCGGGAGGTTGCCTGCTGTGGCAACGCAGGCCGCAGAAGGAAGCCGCGCTCCAGGCGCGGGACGGGCGAGGCGAGATTCGGTTCGCCTATCTTCTGCTCTCGCTGTTTCTCACCGTCTCGGCTTTCTTGGGATGGTGGGCCACTCAGGTCTTGTACGACCAACAGGTGATCTATTCCTATAAAGCCCTGAGCGCGGATTCCACCAAAGATCCAACCAAGTAGTTCGGCAAACAACCGCTCGCGGGCACCAACTTCTCATTCCCAGCTCTATTTGCGCCCTGCACGCTTCCCCATTCCGGTTTAGAATGTCTGCGCCGTAGTCAAAATGAAATCGAGGACGATCATGCCAAAAATTTGGATTCTCTTTGGCGCTTGTTTGTTTGCCGCCACCCTCGCCTCCGCGCAAGACCAGGATTTCAGCAAGGTGCAGATGAAGGTCTCGAAGGTGGCTGGCAACGTCTACATGCTGCAGGGCGCGGGCGGAAACATTGGCGCATCGATCGGCGACGACGGCATCGTGATCGTCGACGATCAATATGCCCCGCTCGCGGAAAAGATTCAGGCCGCGCTGAAAGGGATCACCGACAAGCCCGTGCGTTTTATCATCAACACGCACTATCATCCCGATCACACCGGCGGGAACGAATACTTCCAGAAGCAAGCGCCTATCATTGCGCAAGACAATGTTCGCAAGCGTCTGGAGAGCGGCGGAGGTGGGGGCAATGGCGGCTCAATCCATATGGACATGAAGCCCGTGCCTCACGAGGCGTTGCCCACTATCACCTTCGATCATGACGTCACTGTTCATCTCAACGGCGAAGACATCCGCGCCCTCTATTTTCCCGCCGGACACACGGACGGCGACTCGATCATCTTTTTCCCCAAGTCGAATGTCGTGCACATGGGCGACGATTTCGTCACCTACGGTTTTCCCTTCATTGACGTAGAGAGCGGCGGCAGCATCGATGGCATGATCGATGCCGTTGAGCAGGTGCTCTCACAGGTGCCGCCAGACGTGAAGGTGATTCCGGGTCACGGCCCCGTCTCCAGCGTGGACGACGTGCGAGCATACCTTTCAATGCTGGAGGAAACGCGCAACGCCGTGAAGAGGGCATTGAAAGACGGCAAAACGCTCGATCAAATGAAGCAGGCGAAAATACTGGACCCGTGGAAAAAGTTTTCCGGAGAGTTCATCAACCAGGACGCATTCCTGGAGACGCTGTACAGCTCACTGACCGGTCAGAAAGCCGGAAAGTTCATCAAGCACAATTGATGCCTCGCCTCCGTATCGCCGCTCGAAGGAGCCCAATTCTACTTTGCGACTGACCCGCCGTGAATTTACGCGCTCGGCCCTCGCCGCCGGCATCGCTGCCGCGCTCCCGGCCACTTTGTTCCCGGGTTGCAGCGTGTCGTCGAATGCCGCGCGTACGGCGAACGCCGCGGCTCTTGCCAGGCCTGACATCGGACAGTTCGATACTTCTTCCGAGATCGCCTTTCCCAGGAATTTCTTCTGGGGCGCGGCCACCGCCGCCTATCAAATCGAAGGCGCGTGGAAGCAAGCCGGCAAAGGCGAATCGATCTGGGACCGCTTCGCGCACACCCCCGGCAAAATCAAGAACGGCGATACCGGCGACATAGCCTGCGATTCCTATCGCCGTTGGCGCGAAGACATCGCGCTGATACGGGCCATGAGCTTGAACAGCTATCGCTTCTCGATTTCCTGGCCGCGAATTCAGCCTTCCGGATCCGGCGGCGTGAACACAAAAGGCGTCGACTATTACAGCCGCATCGTCGATGCCCTGCTGGAAGCGAGAGTTCGCCCTTTTGTCACGCTCTACCACTGGGACTTGCCGCAGGCTCTCGAAGATGCCGGTGGCTGGCCCAATCGCGATACCGCTTCCCGCTTCGCCGACTATGCGGAACTCGTGGCGCGCGCCTTGGGCGACCGCGTCTCCGACTGGATGCTTTTCAACGAGCCCTCCGCCTTCACCGACCTCGGTTATCTCGAAGGCACGCATGCGCCCGGACGCAAAAGCCTGCTCGACTTCCTGCGCGCGTCGCATACGGTAAACCTGGCGCAGGGCGCGGGCTTTCGAGCGTTGAAGGCCACTCGTCCGTCGGCGCGCGTCGGAACCGCGTTCAGCATGTCGGCCTGTGAACCGGCAACAAACTCCGAAGAAGACAAGCTTGCGGCCGAGCGCGCCCACGCCATGACAAATCTGTGGTTCCTGTATCCCGCGCTGAACGGGCGCTATCCAGAGGCGCTGGCGTTTCTTCCGGAGACTGCCATGGGCATCAAGTCCAGCGATCTCGACAAGATGCGGGCGCCGCTCGACTTCATCGGCATCAATCTTTACTACCGCACCATCGCATCGGCGCCCAGCGCGTTGGAGCGGCTCTCCCACACGCAGCAGTGGCTGTTCCCTGTAAAGATGGTGGGCAGCCAGCAAGATCCGAAAACCGGCATTGGATGGGAGGTTTGGCCGCAGGCGATGTATGACGTGGTCACGCGTATCAGCCGCGATTTCAACCATCCGCAGATCGAAATCACCGAAAGCGGCTGTGCCTACAACGACGGCCCCGATACCAACGGCGTAATCCACGACGCTCGCCGCATCGAGTATCACCGGCAATATCTGCAAGCGCTCGCCCACGCCATCGCCGACGGTGCCGACGTTCGCGGCTATCATGCCTGGACTCTGCTCGACAACTTCGAATGGGCCGAAGGCTTCAGCCAGCGCTTCGGCCTGGCTTACGTAGACTTCAAGACCCAGCAACGCACCATCAAAGAATCGGGCCGCTGGTACGCCAGGCTGGCGGAGAGGAATGTTTTGCCCGGCAGTGGTCGAACACACTGAGCGACGAGAATGCGGCGGCCTTACTTCGCGCCCCCGTCAAGCTTGAGGCGATCTCTTTCTTCTGCGAGCTTCTGCTGCAGCGCCGGATTCACCAGCGATACGGGCACGTCTAAGTCTCCAACCTTGAACTCGGTGGGATCGAACGTGGCATACCCATCCTTCTGACCCATGCGCCCGGAAATTGTAATCCAGACGTCTTTCCCGCCAATTTCCGTCAGAAACTGCCCGTGGACTGTGTCTCCGTCATAGCTGACCTTCTGATCTTTGATGTTCGGCATTCCGGCGCCGACCTCAGAGTCCGGAGACAGCCCCGCCGCTCCACCCGCGCTCGCGCCCAGCGCCTGGCTGATCGCAGCGCTAATCTCGTCGGAGTTGAGGTGCGGTTCGGCCTTCGAGCTTTGTGGTGCCTGCGCGTTCGGAGTGGGTTGGGATGCCACGGAATAGCCGCTGCCGGCCCGCGACGCCTGCGTTGGCTGTGTGGGCTGCGCTTGCTGCGGGGCTGGTTCTGCCTGCTCCACTTTTTGATTGCCGTTGGAGGATTGGCCATTCGCCGCAATCCCGGGCGATGGCCGCGGCAGCTCCGCCACCGGAGCTGGCTTCTTCAACACCAGAACGATGGCCACGAGCGCAGCCGCCAGCGTCGCAATGCTGATGATGCGGTCCAGCTTGATTTTCATGGAAGCTCTGGAGCGGTCAGCCGAGACGGAAGGCTCAACATCATCCTACGGGGAACAGGACGAGGGAATTAGATTGCCGAAGTCACAAAGGGAGGATAGTACTTCGG